>Ga0209777_10000578_pt1 | contig 59046 bp, 60 predicted proteins | sample FrelakmetHBP12HB_FD_187147 | JGI IMG/M metagenome (GOLD analysis project Ga0209777, IMG submission 187147) | Freshwater lake sediment microbial communities from the University of Notre Dame, USA, for methane emissions studies -HBP12 HB (SPAdes)... | ecosystem: Environmental > Aquatic >...
CCGATCTCTTCGACGCGAGAGAAAGAAGAGAACCCTGACAGGAGGTATTCTGCATTGGAGACTGCTGATGCTTTTTCCCTTGACAGGCTCGTGCTTTACAGGAGAGTAATTCTGCCGCTCCTCAAACAAGGCAAGACAATAATACAGGACCGCGGCTTAACCACGTCCATTGTTTACCAGCAACTACAAGCTGAGCCGTTATCACTGGACCAGATATTATCATTTCCAGGCAACAAGTTAGCCTTGGAGAACAGCCCTGATGTTGTGATGATAGCTGATGCAGATGCAGCTCTTTGCCTTGACAGGCTGAAAGACAGGTTTGACAAGAAAGATAATGCGATTTTTGAAGTGCTGAGCTTTCAGAGGAAAGCAGAGCAAGGCTTTAATAGCAAATGGTTCAGAGAATTGTTTGAGAAGCACGGCTCAAAAGTCATCTATTTGGACTGCAACAAGGAGCGAGGCCAGATGGTAGCTGATGCTATCAAGGTCTTTGAAATGCGCTATGAGCAAAAATATCAGAAATGATTAATGAATAATAATTATTTATAATTATTTCTTCTTCTTTTATTCTTCTTCTGCATTCATTTCTTCTTTTTCTTCTTCTGCTTCTTCTGTAAAGAATGAGTTCAGGTTCTTGCTCTTCATCATCGCGTCGTAGCTGATGCCTTTTGTGTTCTTGTTGATGACCATCAATGTTTTTTATGTGAACTGCTGTTTATAAAGATGATTAACAACGAACATATACCTTTCAATCACATAGTTAAGAAATATATCCTTTAGTTACAAAAAATTGCGTGGGTTTAAAGCCCCGTATTTTAGTGCGCAATTTTTTGAACAAAAATTCGCGATTAAGCGAGAAGCGTAAAGCTTCACCCTTCAGGGCGGATAATAGCTTCGCGTAGCGAATTTTTGTTATAGGTTTTTAACCTTGCAATAGCAAAAATAAAAAAGCTCATAACAAAAAAATAAAAGAATTATGCAGCAGCAGTATCCAGGTCTTTCTTGCCTAGGCTCATGATGTTCTGGATGTTGTCTGACAAGATTTCTCCTGTTGCAGCGTCAACCTTGATGTTGATGATGTCAAAGCTCATGCTCACCAGCGTGATGTTGAAGAGCTGCTTCTCAAGGCTCTGCAGTATTATTATTCTCTGGGTGATGTTCTCTTTGGGATACTTGCTCTTTAATAATTCGTCGCACTTCTCCAATACTTTTCCAAGGCTGACCTTGACTTTTGCCAGCTCCAACTTCTTGATTGTTCCTTCCTTCTTGAAAGCATCTTCTTCTGGACGCATCTTAATCTCAGGCATGGTCTCGAACACGATGAGCTTGTCAGTCTTTTCAGAATAATAGCCAAACTCCCACTTGTATTTCTTATCTCCCCCGCTGAGCAGGGTGAAGCCATGCACAAGATAATAATCAGGATGCTCCTTCTTGAACTGCTTGAAGGCTTTGCTCGACTCAATTTTTTTTAATGTTTGCTTTAAATCCATTTTAATCTTAACCTCTCATCAACATTATCAAATAGAAGCGCTTTCCACTAGTCCGAACTTGAGCCACAACACTCCTGCCTTGCTAATATAAGCAACGCATGAGCCATTACTAGCCTGGATAATAAAACTGCCAGCAGGCGGAGTGCAGCTTGAATTATTCCACTGCGACAAGGTGCTTGCTATCTTCATGTCCCCAGTGCTATTAGAAATCCACGCCTTAACAGTTCCTGTGGAATTCTTGATTATGAAATCACCACTGCTAGCGCCAGAAGCATCGCTCTGAGTAAGAGTGCCTGCCAAGTCCAGGTAGCCATTACCGTCAAAAACAGCTTGATTATTTCCGCTCTTGTCTCTAATGAAGAGGCAGCCGTATGAAGAGCAGCTAGTTGCACTAGTTATGGTTACAATGACTTGTCCATCATAGCCGTCACCGCCGCCTGTCTTTGTACTAGCCTGGGTGTTTCTAGTGCCTCCTCCTCCTCCACCGCCTCCGACTGCAGCTGCTGAAACTCCATTGACACCGATGGCGCTACCACTTCCTCCTGCTCCTCCGCCTGTCGGAGCACTTCCTCCTGCGCCTCCACCTCCTGCAGTTCCATTGGTTCCAATATTACCATTTGAACCAGTGCCAGCTGAAGAGCCTCCTCCTCCGCCTCCTCCTCGCGCGGTATGACCAGTTCCACCGTACCCGCCGCCGTATTTGGTATCGCCGACTCCTTTTGTTGCTGAACCATTTGCTCCAGCTACGCCAGTATTGCCTAGGCCTCCATAGCCACCTTCTGCATTGATAGTGCTTGCACTACTGAAAGAACTGTTACTGCCGTTACTTCCTGCCCCTCCTGTTCCTGAAACAGCACCCGCTCCTCCGGTTCCAACAACAACAGTATAACCAGTTCCTGGTGAGACAGTAATTCCTGTTTTTTTAGAATAAGCACCTCCTCCTCCTCCTCCACAGCCATGACTGGTGTTTGAGTCAGAACCTCCTCCTCCTCCACCGCCGGCCCAGACTTGGACATCAACAGAGGTAATACCCGGAGGAGCTGTCCAAGTGTATGAGCCACCAGTGCTATAGGTGTAAGTTATTGTAGCGCTGCTTAGATTAATGCTGAGAGCAATGTTAAGAATGATTGCTATTATGAAAATTATTAACCAGCTTGACTTTCTCATCCAGTCATCCACCCACAGAATACTTTTGATATCAAGTGTATATAAAACTTTTCTTTGCAAAAGGCAGTTAAGAAAAAGAAATTTCATTTGGGTCAAAATCATCGCCTTGGCCAAGATGTGAGCGCAGCCAATGTACAATTTATTGCAGGCAGGAACAAATTTTCTTTTTTTGCGTTGTTGACAAGCCTCGCATTCGTTCGGCTCTGCGCCTTGAAAATGCAAGATAATTTTTTTTAGAAGATGCTACCTTCCCGTAGGGAGCGACCCCTGGCTGCGCATTTGCTCTCTTTTCAATACGGCATTTTCACTTTATGGCGCTTTTTTTGTCAACAACGCTTTTGAAAAATTTGCCAAGCGAACGGCCAAGATAATTTTGACACTTAATTTGAGAGCGCTCCTTTGCAAAAGGCATATAAAGATTCAATTATTTCTTTAGGACTATGAATGATTTTGTCAGCGTCATCCTGCCTTGCAGGAATGAGGAGAAGACAGTTGGGGATTGCATACGAAAGGTAAGAAAGGTTTTCTCTGAGCATGGGATTCATGGAGAAATAATTGTGTCTGATTCCTCAACTGATAATTCTGCCAGCATCGCGATGAAGCTGGGTGTCAAGGTTATAAGGCACAACAAGGAAGGCTACGGCTATGCTTACCAGGAAGGGTTCAAGCACTCCAAGGGAGACATAATAATAATAGGAGATGCTGATAACACTTATGATTTCAGCGAAATACCTAAGCTTCTTTCCAAGGCTAAAGGAAATGACATAGTCATTGGCTCAAGGCTCAAGGGAAGTATAAAAAAAGGAGCAATGCCCTGGCTGCACAGGTATGTTGGGAATCCTTTGCTCAGCATCATGCTCAGGTTTTTGTTCGGCTCAAAAGTTAGCGACACCCAGAGCGGATTCAGGCTGGTGAAAAGAGAAGCTTGGAAAAAGCTCAACTTGCAAACAACTGGCATGGAATTTGCGAGCGAGATGATAATCAGGGCTACAAAGCAGAAGATGAGAATTGCAGAAGTGCCTATTAATTATTATCCTCGCAAAATAGGAAGCAAATCAAAGCTGCGCTCATTAAGGGATGGATGGAAGCATCTAAGGTTCATGCTGCTCTACAGTCACTCATTATTGTTCATGCTGCCAGGAATAATATTATTGCTGACAGGCATAGCATTACTAACGATGTTTTTATCATCACTATTTTACTCCCTGCTCGGCGTGTTGCTCATAGTATTAGGTTATCAGGTAATCATGCTGGGAGTGTTTGCAAAAACCTATGCAGCTGTTCACCTAAAGCAGAAGAGCAAGCTAGTGGATTTCATTAACAGGCATGTGAGCCTAGAGAAAGGCGTATTAGTCGGGATTCTAACACTCTTAATTGGTCTTGCACTGGTTTTCATCCTTCATACATTCATAATATCATTGGCACTTTTCATCATTGGAATACAGACATTGTTCGGGGCATTCTTCATGAGCATAATAGGAATTGAGGAGAGATAAAAAGAAATGAGAATAGATGAGATAGATTAATGAGAGATGAAAATGAGAATAGCAATCTTCCATGATTTTTTCGGAACAATTGGCGGTGGAGAAAAATTAGTTGTCGAGCTAGCCCGCGGATTAAAAGCAGACATCATCACAACGCAGATTGACAAGAAAAATATTAAGCTGATGAGTGCAGATGACATAAAGATAATAAGCATTGGCAAGCCAATTCTTTTTCCTGTGCTAAAACAAATTAGTGCATCCATAATGTTTGCAAAAGCCAAGCATAATAATTATGACTTTTACATCCTGAGCGGCAACTGGGCAATATTTGCAGCAAAACACCACAAGCCTAACCTGCTCTACTGCCACACTCCTGTGAGGATGTTCTACCAGGCTTATCCTGATTTCAAGAAACTGGCGCCTTGGTGGGCTAAGCCATTATTCGCATTATGGGTCAAAGTTCACAAATACTTCCTGGAGAAAAACCTGAAGCATATTGGTGCTGTTGTTGCTAATTCAAATGACTGCAAAGAGCGAGTAAAGAAATATTATAAAAGAGCCTCTATTGTGATTAACCCTCCTATCAAGCAGTACAAGTTCAGGAAGTATGGAGATTTCTGGCTGAGCGTCAACAGGCTTTATCCGCACAAGAGAGTGGAGCTGCAGCTTGAAGCTTTCAGAAAACTGCCCAAGGAGAAGTTGGTGATTGTTGGCGGAGTAACCAAGGGAGACCACTCTGAGGCTTACAAGAAAGAATTATTATGGGACAAGCCAAGCAATGTTGTCTTCCTCGGAGAAGTTAATGAGAAAAAACTCGAAGAGCTTTATGCTGACTGCAAGGGATTCATAGCAACCTCTGAGAAAGAAGACTTTGGAATGAATGTTCTCGAAGCCATGAGCGCTGGCAAAGCTGTTGCTGCTGTTAATGAAGGCGGCTACAAGGAGACAATGATAAATGGCAAGACAGGGTTCCTTGTTAATGCTGATGTTGATGATGTTGTGAAGGCAATTAAAAAAATAAATTCTAACCCTGCAAGGTTCAGAAAGATGTGTGAGAAAAGAGCAGAGCAGTACTCTGTTAATAATTTTATTAAGAAGATGAGGCTTGAAGTTTATGAGCACATTAAGAATCGTTAATATCTGCCAGTACATTGCGCATAATCCAAGGCATGGAGGAGCTATCAGGGTTTTTAATATTAATAATGAGCTGGCGCAGAGCAAGGATAAAGATATGCGACTAGTTCAATTCTCATACACTCCATTACTTTTTATGAACCAGGAATACAAGTCAGGAAATTATGCCGAAATTGTCAGTAATCCTTTGGCTTATACCAAAATGGTTGTGCTGCTCTCAAGAATCCTCGGAATAGAATCCTATGACTTCATCCTTCCTTTCACATTCAAGTTTATCATTCCATCAAGAAGATTGGTTGAGGAGATAAAAAAAGCAGACATTATTGTGATTGAGCATCCCTGGCTTTTCAGATTTGCATACAAGCTGAGAAATGAATACAATAAAAAGGCAAAGCTGGTATTGGACTGCCACAATGCAGAAATCCAGCAATACAAGGATCTCCTGAAAAACAAATTTTTGAAAAAATCTATTCTGAAAACAGTAAGAAGAACAGAAGAATTTGCTGTTAAGCAATCAGACCTTTGCCTGAGCATGTGCGTGGAAGATGCTAATTTCTTGGCAAAGGAGTATGATGTTGATAAGAAAAAATTCATCATTGTACCGACAGGTGTTGATTTGCAAAACTTCAAGCCACTAATTAGCGTGCAAAAGGAAAAGCTTAAACAAAAGCTTGGGCTTGCAGGTAAAAAAATAGTATTGTTCTCAGGAGCAAAGCATCCTCCTAATTATGAAGCATACCTACAGATTAAGAACATAATAGCGCCAAAGATAATGAAGCTTAATAGGAATAAAGATATTCTGTTTGTTATTGCAGGCAGCATCTGCAAGAAGCAAAGCTTTGAAAACATCGTGTGCACTGGAAAAGTTGATGACATCCTGCCGTACTTCCAGGTCGTTGACATTGCAATTAATCCGATGCTGTCAGGCTCTGGCTTCAATGGCAAGATGATAGAATACTTTGCAGTAGCATTGCCAGTTATTACTACGCAGCACGGGGCAAGAGGCTTAGCAGTAAAGGACAAAAATGAAGTTTTAGTCAGGAATATTGAGGATTTTCCAAAAACTATAAATAACCTGCTAGAAAACACTAGCCTACAGCTGAGTCTGGCTAAGAAAGCAGGGGGCTTTGTAAAAGATTTTGAGTGGAAAAAGATAGTCAGCAGGCTGAGAAAAAAGCTCACACAATTAATTTAATTATTCATGCATTATTTATTCAGAACATTTATTCAATATTCATTAGCGAGCGAGGGGGTTGACTTGAAAAAAAAAGAATTAAGAAAAAAGGAATGGCGGATTATTAGGGAAATCTCCTGGAATGATTTCAAGCTAAAATATAATAGGTCCGTACTCGGCTTTGTATGGTCATTCATCAAGCCTCTGCTCATGCTATTAACCCTTTACATTGTTTTTCACGTTCTCTTCAAATGGAACATTCCTCACTACGAGCTCTTCCTGCTGCTCGGCATTATTCTCTGGAATTTTTTCAGCGAGGCAACTTCCAATGGCATGAACGCGCTGATTTCAAAGCAGAGCCTGATAAAAAAGATTTTTTTCCGGAGGAGAATACTAATCATAAGCTCATGCATCACAGATGTCATAAGCCTGGTCCTCAACATCATTGTTTTCCTGTTGTTCATGCTGGCCTTTGGCATGGGATTTTCAAGCTATAATTTAATGTTCCTGCTTTATTTTGCCGAGATTTTCATACTAGCCTTAGGCATGAGCTATGGATTGTCAGCATTGTATATCAAGTACAGGGACATGAAGCACATCTGGGATGTGCTGCTCCAGATAGGATTCTGGATAACGCCGATTGTTTATGCAGTAAGCACATTCCCGCAGAAATATGTTAACCTTATTATGCTCAACCCTTTGGCAAGGATAATCAATGACTCAAGGGACGCTTTCATCTTTCATTATATTCCTTCATTGAAGCACCTGGCAATAACAATTGTCTTGTGCCTGGTGATTTATTTCATAGGGTTTTGGATTTTCAGGAAAATCAGCCCTTACTTTGCAGAAAAGATTTAGCAAAAGGTGTAGTTCATGAACAATAAAGAAGATTCAGTGATAATCATTGACAAGGTTTCCAAGCTGTTCAACCTGCCGGTTGAAAAAAGAAAAACATTGTTCGAGGAGCTCGCAGCCATAGCCAGAAGAAAAAATCATTATATGAAGCTGTGGGCTTTGAAAAACATTAATCTCTCAATCAAGAAGGGTGAGTTCATAGGAATAATAGGAGCCAATGGAAGCGGCAAATCAACTCTCTTGAAAATAATAGGGCACATAATGCCGCCAACAGAAGGAAATGTTTTGGTAAAAGGCAGGATTGTTCCTTTCCTGGAGCTAGGCGTCGGGTTTCAGGAGGAGCTGACTGCGCGGGAAAACATTTACCTTTACTCAGCACTCATGGGATTGACTCGCAGCCAGGTGAATGAGAGATTTGACAACATAATAAGCTTCGCAGGCTTGCAGGCATTTGTCGAGACGCCGCTCAAGGATTTTTCTGATGGAATGAAGGTAAGGCTTGCATTCTCAACAGCAATAGCCACTGATGGAAACATTTACCTAGTTGACGAAGTCCTCGCAGTCGGAGACATGGAATTCCAGAGAAAATGCTACAAGGTGTTTGCTGATTTCAAGAGAAAAGGAAAAACCATTGTCTTTGTATCCCACAGCCTGGAAGTGGTTGAAAAATTCTGCGACAGAGTAGTGCTGCTGGACAAGGGCAGGATTATATCTGAAGGAGAACCATACAAGGCTATTAATGCTTACTATAAATTGACTGGATTTGACAAGAACAATAACCATGATGAAGCCTTGGCCAAGATGAAAGAGAATGAAAAAGGAATGGCTAAAAAGCATGAGCTAGAGAAAGAAATAAGAAGCCAAAAGCTGGCAAATGAAAAACTTAAGGAAGAACTTATGCTGGAAAAGACAGCAAGGGAAAAGCTGGAGAAAGAAAAAGAAGAAGCAAAAGAAGCGAGCAAGATAAAACCTTTGCGAAGAGGCTCGAGGGAAATAGAAATCACCAAAGTAAGCTTTATGGGAGCAAATAACAAAGAAAAAAATACTTTCAGGGTAGGAGAGAAACTGAAAATAATAATGCAGTACAATGCAAAGAAAAGAATAAATGAGCCAATGTTCGGCATAGCTGTTTTTGACAGCAAAGGAACATATATTATAGGACCAAACAATATTTTCTCAGATTATAAGATAAGCTCTGTTTATGGAAAAGGAACGATTTCCTATGAGCTAGACTCTATTCCTTTTTTGCCAGGGGAATATTATGTGTCTGTGGCAGTGCACAACAAGCAGGAAACCAAGTGCTATGACTTTCATGACAAGCTCTACAAGATAAGGGTTGCAAAAAGAGGAACAAAGCAGATATATGGTCTGTTAGAGCTGCCTCACAAATGGGAGCACCAAGCAGGAGGAGCAAGGAGAAAATGAATTATCCCTTTGTAAGTTTTATAATCGTGAATTTCAACGGAAAAAAGTACTTGAGAAAATGCTTTGACTCAATACTAAATCTTGATTATCCAAAAGAAAAAATCGAGATAATAATGGTTGACAATGGCTCAAAAGACAGTTCTGTTAGCTTTGTAAAGAAAAACTATCCGACAATCAAGGTTCTTAGGAACAAGGAGAATAATTATTGCAGCGCAAACAACCTAGGCATCAGCAAAGCAAAAGGAGAATTTGTTGCATTAAGCAATAACGATGCTATACTAAACAAGAACTGGCTAAAAGAGCTTGTAAAGGAAATAACCAGCGATGAGAAAATAGGCGGCACTGGAGGAAAAATACTTTTTTTTAATGGCAGAATCCAGAGCGCTGGCCAGGAGAAGCTTGCAGATTTTTGGTGGAGAGACATCGGCTTCAAGGAAAAGAATAAAGGCCAGTATGACAAGAAAAAAGAAGTAATCAGCTTGTCAGGAGCAGCTGTCCTTTACAGGAAAAAATTCTTAACAGGCATTGGAGGCTTTGATGAGGATTTCAGGATGTACTGCGACGAAGCAGACATAGGCATGAGGGCAAGGAAGAAAGGCTGGAAGCTGGTGTATGTTCCAACAGCCATTGCCCATCACAAGTTCATGGGAACAGCAAAAAAGCCAGAAGCACTCTATTACTGCCACAGGAATCGCCTGCTTCTAATCGCCAAGTATGAGCCAGAGCTGCTCTCCAAGGTGTTGCCAGCATCAGAATTTTTTGCGAACAACAAGCCTGATGATATAAAGAAAGAAATTAGTTTTATACTGCGCAAAGCCAAACTCAAAGCAACTATAGAAGATGAATTATTAATAAGAATATTCTCAGAGACCTTGGCAGGCCTCAAGGCAGTGCTTCTAGGAACGCTCAAGAGGATGCGCGAGATAAGGCTCCTGAAAAATAGGATCATACATGACAGGAACAGGTTCATAAAGGAAAAGGAAGCCTTTATCCGTCAGAAGCAAAGAATAATTGACTCAAAGGAAAAATTGTTGCAAGAAAAAAGGCATGAGCTTAATGAAAAAGAAACTGAGCTTAATGAAAGAAAGAAGGAAATTAACAAGCAGATAGAAAGGATTAACCAGCTGAACAGAATGGTTGCTGGCAAGGAAAAAGAAATTAAGGATATGAGAAAAGAATTTTTAAAAAAGGAAACTAATATGAACCAGCTGCTGGCTGACAAAGAAAAGATGATAAAGCAGAGGGATAAATCCTTGAAAGAGATTTATGATTCCCGAGGGTGGAAATTTTTGACAGCAGTGCATAATACTAAAAAAAGATTGGGCGTAATAAAATGAAACTAAAAGAAGTAGCGCACGAATTTTATAGCAATGTTTTCTGGCCTGAAGTAAAAAAGACAGACTATTACCTTGACCAGCCTCGCTTTAAGCCTTCAAGAGTTGTTCTTGTGGTGTCTGAGAACTGCAATATGCGGTGCAAGCAATGCCACACCTGGCAAAAAGTGCACCACGACAAACCTCTTACTTTGGAAGAGTATAAAAAAATTTTATTAGATCTCAGGAAATGGTTGGGACCAGTGACTGTGGCTTTCGGCGGCGGAGAGCCTTTCATGAACAAGGACCTGCTGAAGATTATTGATTACGCTCGAGGATTAGGATTCTCTATTAGTATGACAACCAATGCCAGCTTAATTACTCCTGAAGCTGCCAAAAAAATATCTAGTTTTGAAAAATTATACTTAGCCATCTCTCTCGATGGCATAAAGCCAGAGACTCATGATTACCTAAGAGGTGTTCCTGGAACATACAAGAAAGTGATGCGTGTAATTGATTCAATGGATAAGCATTATGTAAGCCAGCACCTGACAATATCAACAGTGCTTATGGGCTATAACATTGATGAAATACTTCCTTTGGTGAATTTTGTAAAAGAAAAAAATATTTCCACTATTGGCTTTCAGGCTTTGGCGCCCACTATTGGAGAGCCATATTACAGCACATGGTATAAGGATAACTCTCTCTTTCCAAGGACCAAAAAGCAAAAAGAAAAAATGCTGAAAGTAATAGATGCACTTGCTGAGATGAAAAAAAAAGATTGGATTAAGGATGATATGTTTATAAACAGCTTTAAGCAGCTCCAGATAATGAAGGATTATTTTGTCAAGCCATACAATCCAGTATACCAGAAATGCTATCTGGGGGTTGACAATTTTGTTATTGACGGCTTTGGCAAAGTAAGGCTTTGCTTCAATATGCCACCAATTGGTAATGTGCGCAATAAAGCTCCTCAAAAAATATGGCGCTCAAAAGAAGCTGTAGAAGCAAGAAAGCAAATAAGGAATTGCAAGAGAGAATGTACAATGATGTTCTGCACTTATACTCCAAGTTTTTCTGAAAACCTCTATAAATGGCGCGAGCTAAAGCTCAACGGCTGGCTTGCTGCAAAAAAAGCAGACGCCAAAAGCCTGTTTACAAGCCTTGAAAAGTCCAAGGAAACTAAAAAAGTACCAACAAGAAATGCCATTGACATAGAAAGGTTTGAAAAATTCTTGAAAAAGAAACATCCTGAGCTTGTGAAGCGTTACAATGTACTGTGTATGTACCTTGGAACTTATTTTGGCAAGAGATTCTTGATAGCTACTCATTATAAAAGATTGGGTGGTTGCGTGTATTGAGATGATTATATGATTATATTATGAGGATGAAAATGAAAATTTTATCTGTTCTGCCTTACAATGTTTATCCTGCATATTCCGGTGGTCAGCTCAGGATTTTTAACATCAACAAGTTCCTGTCAAAGAGCAACAAGGTTGAGCAGTTTGTGTGGGTTGCTGCAGGACCAAGAGCGATCAGGTCAAAGCTGACAAAAACATCCGTCAACAAAAACTATGCTATTTACAAGCATGAATCATTCTTGGTCAGAGCGTTCACAAGGATTTATGACCTTATAGGTCTTTCTCCAGTCTATTCTTTCTTTCTTCCTTTGCTTAGGAACAAAAAGCTTAAGGAACTTGTAATAGGAGCAAACATTATTGTGGTGGAGCATCCCTGGGCTTTTGATTATGTTTACAAGTTGAGGAATAAGTATAATAACAAGGCAAAAATTGTTCTTGACTGCCATAATGTTGAGTTTCTCCAGACTGGCTTTGTACTTAAGAAATTTCCTAAGCTGATGAGAAAATCTTTGTCTTTTTTTATTAAGCGCATGGAAAAATCTGCTATTACGAAGAGCGATGCAATCATTTGCATGACTCAGGATGACATTGATACTTTCATTAAAGAGTTTGGTGTTGCCAAGAAAAAATTCTTCATAATACCGACAGGCACTAATATTAATGATTTCAAGCCTTTAGCAGAGCAGGAGAAGCAAAAGCTAAAAGAAAAACTCGGCTTCAAAGGCAAAAAAATTGTTTTGTTCTGCGGGGGAAGATACCCTACTAATGCAGAGGCAGCAAAGAACATTATTAAAATTGCTAATAAAGAAAAAAGAAAAGACATACTCTTCTTGATAGCTGGAGGTGTTGGAGAGGATTTTAAAGGCAAGAGCAGGAAGCTTGACAACGTTGTATTCACTGGCTTTGTCAAGGATGTCAAGCCTTACTTTAAGGCAGCAGATGTTGCTATTAATCCTTGTGTCTCTGGCTCTGGCTTCAACGGCAAGATGATAGAATACTTTGCAGCAGGACTGCCTGTTATAAGCACCAAGCACGGCATCAGGGGCATTAGATTTAAGGAAAATGTTGCGGTGTGCGAGCTGGCTGAGTTTGACAAGAACATTCATAATGCCTTAGACAATCCTGTGCTTTATAAGAAAATGAGGCAAGCTTCCTTAGAAATTTCTAAGAATTATGATTGGAGCATTTTAGTAAAGAAGCTAGAGGAAATACTTAACACGCTTAACAATTAAAAAAATTACCCTGCCAGATAAATTATTATTCCATCATCCTGATAAATCTTTCCCAGGAAGCTGCAACTAATCTCATCATTGCTAATCACAAAACTAACATTTTCATCTTCAATTATCTTTTGCTTTTGTTCGCATCCCAAGATGAAGAAATCATAAGCCTGCTCATAATTTCCGCCTTCAAGGCTTGATGGCATCATTCCAACGACGCGGTCCTGGCTAACAGGATAAACAGTGGCTGAGAGGAATGGCTTTGCCAGTACTACCTGATACAAGGAATAATTTTCTTTGAGCCAGAGCAATGCATTGTATTCTGGCACGGTTATCACTCGCTGCAATGAGAATTCTGCTGGCTCAACCTTGTAATAATTGCTGAAAGTCAATAACAAGACCAGCAGCACGAGAAGGACAGCAGGCAATGAGCCGTATTTTTTTTTCTTGAAAACATATTTCTTTGAATTAATAAAGAGCATCTCTGAGAGCCAGCACAGCCCAAAAGCTGAGAGCGGAGCCAGTCCGACAAGCAGGTAGAAGAGATTCCTTTGGTAAGGAAGGAACAGTGAGATTTGGAAGAGGATGAACAAGAGTAGGTTGAGCAGGAGCAGTGCAGGCCAGATTAGGAACAGCCAGCTCTTTTTTTTCAGCAACAAATAAATGACGCCAATGGCTGCCAGGATTAATGGTATTAAGCCATATATGCTCAGCAAGGAGTAGGTGTGCTCTAATGAAGTCCAGCCTTTCTTGAAGACCAGTTCTGAAAAGAACTTGTTGAAGGTCCCGCTAAGTGTGCCTGCCCAGAAATACTGCCTAATGAAAAACCAAGCTAATGCTGCGCACAGGACGCCGAAGAATAAAATCAGCTTCCAGTTCTTTTTTATGAAGTTAATTTTAGTAAGTGCATAAACAAAAGATATAACTGCTGCGAGCACTGCTGCCAGAGGATAAACAAAGAGCATAATCACAAATAACAAAGCAGACAGCCCGAACCAGAGGAGAGGCTTGGATTTAGCTTCGAGAGCCTTGGTGAAGAAATAAAAGTATGTGAACATTAGCGCCAGCGAAAAGGTTATTGGAGTGAAGAACCAGTTGCCCAGGAGATTGGTGTTGCTCTTTATGGCTGCAAAGAAGAAAATAGCGAACAATCCAATCCAGTAATTCTTGGTGAGCTTGTAAACAAGAAAAAACAAGAGCAGAGAGTTAATAACCAGCATTATTGGAGCAAAGAATTGGTAGGCCAGGACAGGATTAATCTTTGGAATCATAAAAATAGAGGCGAGCACCAAATGAAAGCCAACCTCTCTGTCAGTGATTGGGGTGTTAAGGTAAGGGTTGAAGTTAAGTTTCTTCTCCTCTGCAATAGCCAAGCCCATGGCCAGGTGAGCCCACTCATCATTATGGAGAGGGAAAGGATAAGGCTCTGCTGCTACAAGTGTTGCGCTCTCAGGCTCAACCATGCCGTAAGGATAAGCAAGATGAATAAAATAGACAAGCAGGAAGCAAAGGGCAAGAACTAGAACTAACAAGGCAATCTTCAGCCAGCCCCCCTTCTTAACCATAGCAGAATAAAAAACATACTAATACTTAAATGTTGCTGAAAAAACTGGATTGAAAAACATAAAAGTTCTTTTTGACTCACCTCTTAGAAAACGAAAAGTTCTGTGCCTGCTCGCTCGTCTTTTTCTCACCGTGCTTTGCAAAAAAGAGAAAAAGCAACTGCCTTGTCTTACGATGTTAACCCGCTTGCTCACAATATTGGCACTGAGAACTTTTCACTTTAACTTTAACCTGCTTGAAAAGAAAGCTTTTTATTGAGGCTTGATTTACACAGGGCAATGAGGGTCAAGTGGGTTTTCAAGCGCTACATTATTTTCGTTGTCATACTTTTGCTTGTGATGCCGTTAATACTTTCGCTGTTCATCAATGCTGCTGATTATGAATACAATCTCAGGGCTGTTTTTCTCCTGCAGAAATTTTACATCATCTTTTCTGCGCTCCTGCTCATGCTATTCATAGCTTCATACCATAAGATAAAGGATTATGAGCCAAAGCCAGCATTGAAGAATAGACTGTTAAGGAATAAAGGAAATAAAGGAACAAAAAAGGAAATAAGAAGAACAATTTTTTTCGCTGCTTTATCAATAATTTTTTTTGCATTAGCGTTCTCAACCCAGCTGAATTATGACAAGATTCTCTCTGAAGGAGTTGGTGTGGACAGCCATGTTAATTTTGATGCTTCAAGATGGCTTGCTCCGGGCATACTCAGCGATGCTGATGTCATCAAGGACAAGAGCAATGTGCTGAATGATAATTCTGAAAAGCTTATGAGAGAAGTAATGCTGGCAAGCATTCCTGAGCATCCTGTTGTTGCATGGAACGGCTATTGGCAGGACAGGAATGGTGATGGCAAGCTTGAGAATTGCAGCATATTGTTGGAAGTTAATAATCGTGCTTTTGATGTTGCTCCTCTTTTCAATCAGGTGGTGCAGGGCAGGAAGTCCTGGATGAGCATTGAAGTTGCAAAGGATGACTTGGTAATTGGCAATAATAATTTGACTTTTTCAAAGCAATGCCCAGATTCTGTTGCCATTACTTCCCAGACAACTTATATCAATGGCCAGACTTTTGAGTTCAAGGGTAACCCCGGCAACCCCGGCAACTCCTGGAGTAGCCCTCCTTTTGATGAGCTCGTGCTTTACATTAAGCAGGACAGTGGAATTTGGTTCCACATACTTTTCAAGCTAGGATTTATTTTCAGGGTTGTTGCTGTTGTCTTGTTGTTCATATCAATATTCGGTGTGGGGTTCATAATTTTCTTGTTCAGGAAAGCAAAGCTGGAGTTGGCCTTCTCTTTTATTTATGCCTTGTTCATGTACTGGTTTGCGAACTGGATAAGGAACTACTGGCTTTTGCTCTCCAAGCTTGTCACATATGCTACCTACAGCTTGCTCTGGATGAGCTTCCTAAAGCCTGTAATGGATTTCTCCACTCCTCTCCTGCCTTTTCTCGGAGCAAAGGATTTTATTCTTGGAATAGCAGATACCTGCTCAGGAATTGAGAGCATCGGATACTTCGTGCTTGCTTATTCTGCGCTCATACTCATAAATTGGAACAGGATTGATTTTAAGAAGGCCTTACTGCTCTTCATCCCAGGGCTTGTTGGAACTTTTGTTGTTAATATACTGAGAGTGTACCTAATCTTCATTATAGGGCTCTTCGTCTCCAGAAGCTTTGCTGTGAATATTTTTCACACTAACGCAGGCATGATTCTTTTCATACTTTATTTTGTTTTTTTCTGGCTTTTTGCCATGAAGATTATGGAGAAAAAGGAAAGGAAAAGTAAAAACCCAAAATCCAAAACCAAAAATTTTAAATAAGGAGAAGATTAAAAGAGCATTTGGGTGTTGGGGTTCAAACTATGCCATCTGACAAATCTAGCAAGTCTAGCAAATCTAGCGCGAAAATACAGAAGAAAAGGCGGCGGATAGTTTTACTGCTGGTGTTCATAATCATCTTGGTGCTGTTCGTGCTGGCAGGCAGCTGGCTTTTCTTCACTCTGAGAGCCAATGCTGAGCAGCTCCAGAAGAATATTGTGGCTTTAGGAAGATTCAACGAGCCTGGAGAATTCAATACCAGCGTTAAGTTCAGGATGGGCTATACTCCTCTTAACTTCACAACCTATAGACGCATTATGTCCAGCAGGAATATCACCGGGCCTTATGATATGTTCTCAAGAGGATTGCTCCCGTCAGAATACAAGGGCTATGAAGCCATTGATGTTGCATTTGCAAATCCCGGCTTTGAAGCTGATGCTGACAAGAACGACCAGCCAGACAACTGGAATTATATTGGAATGCTGGAGTATGGCAGCAAGAATTGTTTTGAAGGCAAGAAGTGCATGCATGTTGATGCAGACAACAGCAATTACAGCCTGGTTATTTTTAACTCAGAGGAGATAAGAGTGATGCCTGGATTAATATACCGCGCCAGCTTTAACATTAATTGTGTTAACTGCGATAACAATAGCGCTTACATAGGAGTCTTCTGGATGAAATATGACAATGAAACCTACAAGCGCCAGGTTGAGTTCAGCAGGAATATTATTGTGCTAAACACCACTGATGGCTACACGAAATTCTCAATAGTTGCAAGAGCTCCTGAAGGCACAGAAAAGGCAATCTTTGGAGTCAGGGTACATGAAGAAGGAGCTATTATTACGCCCAGGACAGAGTTGTTCATTGATGGGTTTTCGTGAGTTTTTATTTTTTTCTCAGATTAAATTTAATTTTCTTGCTCTTGACAGCATAAACAAGGAAAGGAATGCTTATGGCGCCGATGAGCGCAGCAACGCCAGTAATGCCTGAGAATTCAGGAACACAAGTCACAGCAGCGCACTGAGCCGGGGTCATACTGGATCTGCACTTAGCAGTTTCTCCGTTTCCACAAGGGTTGCCGCTTGCAGATTGACAAATATCTATGTACTCGCAAGGGCTAAAATTGGTTGTAGCGTAAGATATTCTGCAGCAGAGCAATAGCAATGCCGGCAGCAAAAACAAGCAAATACCTATTTTATTAACCATGATTAAGGATGCTGGGCTTTATTTTTTAAATATTTTTCTGTTTACGTTGTTTATTCTACCAGTATTGTTTATATTAAATCAAGAATAACAACAGGTTAGCAATGCTGTGCGCGAGTATGCAGCTGCTAACATTCTTGCTCCTATAATAGAGCAGATTCAGGATGATGCCTGCAACAATTCCCTGCAGCCATTCTGCATGGCTGAAGCCGAAGAAAAGAACAGTAACAACAAAGGAGAGCCAAGTGAATTTCCCCGCCTGGACTTTCTGCCATTTCTCGCTGACAAGAAATCTTATGAGGAATCCTCTGGTGAATAATTCTTCTATGAGCGGCGTGACGATTACAAAGCCGACAAAGCGAATGATGAGCTGTATTGTATTTGCAGGAAAAATCTTTGCAGCTATAAAGAACAAAGGATACTTTCCTTCCAGGAGAATCCAGCACAGGAAGATTAATACTCCAGCTATGATTGCCCAAATATCAAATTTGAACTTGAGCTCAAATTTCTGCCAGAACAGGAGTATTAAGATTCCAACAATAACTGTTGATAATGCGTAGGCTAAGAACAAGTCTTGAAACAAGAAATTAATAACAGGGCTGACCAGCAAATAAGCCACAAAAGGAAGCAGATAATACTTCATGGATTTGAAGAATAAAGTAATATATAAAATAGTTTCGGCTCAGCAGGCTCGACACTCTTAACCTAGCTTGATAATAACATTGCCGCTAGTCGATTGGATGGTTAAGTTGCCGCCGCTGTCAGTGGTTAAGTTGCTGAACACGCTGTTATCAGTATAAGTCAGCCTTAGTTGTTGCCCTGATGTGCCAAGGACGTCAAGAGGAGCATCAGGAGTTGCTGTGACCAAGCCCACTCTGTTGTTCGTAGCGTCTATGAATAATGTTCCTGAATCTAGGCTGCTGTTAGTGGTCCCTGTTACTGAGAGGTTGCCTGCGACTGCAAGTGTCGAATCAGGAGTTGTTGACTTGATGCCAATGTCGCCTGCAAAATAAGAATCTGCAGTTCCTGCAATGTAGAGTTGGTAATTAGTTGTAGCGCCGCTCATGGTTCCCATGTAAAGACCTTCTTTCGTGGTTGCTGCGCGTGAATCTGCGGCAATGTACAATGGGTAAAGAGTGGTTATGCTGCCGGCTCCGAGCGCAGATCCTGAAGAAATCCGAATTCCATAGGCGGTTGCGATTGAGCCAGTGTCAACAGTTGGTGAATAAATCAACGCGCCATAAGCATTATTTACATAAGCATCCTCTGCATCTGGATAAATAACATCCAAACTGATGAGGTTAGTTATGTTTGGGGTATATGTGTTTGAAACAGAGCTGGAAAAGTATCCTCCGAGTACATTAGTGAGATTGCCGTTACCCTCAGAAACACCATAACCCAGTACTCCGTATACATCTGAACCATTATAATCAGAGCTCCATGATGATACGCTTCTTATGCCTTCAACAGACAAGGTACCACCGGCAGTAGGATCGCCTGTGACCGCGCTGTAGATGCCATAAGCAATGCCTGAAGTAGAAGTGGAAGTGCTTTCAACGTCAAGCGGCATGCTTGGTGTGGTAGTCCCGATGCCTACATTGTAATTTGGGTTTATGATTACATAATTGGTTGTTGCTGTTGATTTGATACTCCAAATGCTGCCATCCTGTATTTCTTCAACTCTTGGCAATGCAAAATTTGTGCTGACATTAACAGTGCCACCAGGATAATGGTATAGTCTCATTCTAACATAGGCTGTTTCGCTGTTCATGGCAAAGTTTGTGCTTGTTGTGTCTGAGGGATTTGTCCATCCTGAACTTCCGTAAGGGAATAAGTATCCTGTTAATAGCATGTATGTATCTGCTGTTCCTAAGTCTCCGCTCCAGAAATATGGATTGCTGGTTTCTGCCCCTGCGGTTGTCGTGCAATTGATAACAGTCTTTGATTGATTATAGCAATAGAGTCCGAAATAATGATTGCCTGTTGTTGTATCATTACTGCTCATCCATACTTGGAACTTGTAAGTTTTCTCAGCATCAACAGGAATATAATCAGAAAGCATCGCTCGGTTTGTGATGCCATTCATTTGCATAACCTGAACATATTCGCCAGTTGGCAATTGAGATATTATTTGGGTATTATCCGCTTCATTAGTCCAGACACTCATATCATTGAACTGAGGGTCACGAAGAAGGTTATCATTCAATCCTGCTTCTGCTTTTATAGTTCCCGCCACGTCCAATGTTCCTGAAGGTGTTGCTGTTCCGATTCCTACCCTGTCGTTGGTTACGTCAACTGCGAATGTGCTTGTGTCTATGCTTACGTTGTATCCTGTGATTGCTAGGTTGGCGTCTAGTGCTAGTGTGTCTACTAATTGTGCTCCTCCTATGCAGTTGCTGCAGGTGAAGTTGGTTGCGCTTATTGTGTGTGTGCTTGTGCTCATGGTTACTGCTGAGTCGTCGCATTGAACTGCTGTTCCGTTGCCATGGCACATGTAAGTGTTGGTCAATGTTCCTACTTTGGCGATTGTGGCGTATCTTGCGTCTCCGTATGTAGTGTTAAAGTTGAATTGTGTTCCTGTAAGAGTTAAAGAAGAATTGTCTGCAGTATAAGTTGTTCCTGTTGGTGTTATGCATTGTACTCCTGTTGCGCTAGCATTTTGTATTACTTGGCTTCCTGTGCAAGTGCCTGCTAATGCTCTTGTGCTGTCATTCATGGCTACACTCGCTGTAAGGTTTGCCATTCCTGTTCTATTGAGGTAGATATTTAGTGTTCCACCACTAGCTCCTAGAGCGATTGCTGCTGTGTAGTTGTTTTGGTCTGCGAAGTTTGCTGTTATGTTTGCCATTCCTGTTCTGTTTTCGTATAGTGTTGTTGTTGTTCCGCTTACTCCGAATGCTATTGCTGATGTATAATTATTCTCGTCAGTGCTAGTAGCATTTACTCCGCTGCATGTTAGTGTGTCTCCGATGGTTGTTACTGCGTATCCTGCTGCGCATGCTGCTGGGTAGCTGTCTATGTCTGTCCATGTTCCTCTTCTTACGTAAGATGCGTTTACCCATGTTGTGTTTAGTAGGAATTGTGTTCCTGTTAGTGTTAGTGTGTTGTTGTCTGCTGTGTAGCTGTTGCTGCTGTTTACTCCGCTGCATGTTAGTGTGTCTCCGATGGTTGTTACTGCGTATCCTGCTGCGCATGCTGCTGGGTAGCTGTCTATGTCTGTCCATGTTCCTCTTCTTACGTAAGATGCGTTTACCCATGTTGTGTTTAATAAGAATTGAGTACCAGTCAAAGTCAATGTATTATTATCTGCAGTATAAGTTGTTCCTGTTGCGCTTGTGCAGTTGAATCCTGTTCCGTTGTATACACTAACATTATTAGCGCCCTGACAAGTTTGTGTATAGCCAAGGTATACTGCTCCTGTTATGTTGGCGCTTCCAGCGACGTGTAATGTTTGTGTTGGCGTTGCTCCGATGCCTATGTTGCTGCCGCTTTGGATTATTACTGAGTTGTTTAGTATGCTGGCGCTTTGGAATTGTGCTATGTAGCCTGCTGTTGGTGCATTGGCGCTTATGTTGGCTCCTCCAAGAGTGGATGGACAGTTAGTCCCATTGGTCAAGCAAACTTTTCCTGCAGAATAGTTGTATCCTCCAACATAAAGCGCGCCTGAAACATTAAGAGCAACTGATGTACTGCCTCCTACATAAACATTGTTGCCGCCAGTATTCCATTTTAAGTAGAGGTTTCCACTGGATTCAATGAGCATGTCTCCTCCTGTTTTTCCAACAACAGCACTTCCTGATGAGATGGTTGAACCATCACCATAAAGTTTTAGGAATCCTGTATCAATCCTGTTTCCTGAGACAGTCATATTTTGTGTAATGGTAAGGTTCTGGCTTATGTTGAGGTTGCCGCTTATGGTGTCGCCTACTTTTAGCACATAGAGCGAGTCGTGGCCAGGATCATTGGCTGCAAGAGCTATGGACGCGAATAATGATAGAATTATGATGATTATAATTATTTCAATAATGAGGTTGATTACTTTTATTTCATTTACTATTTTTTTCATTTTTCAAATCCTATTTTCATATTCATATCTTTCCCAATTGGACAAGGTTTCCTTTGAGGTACAAATCTCCTGTGAGCGCGTCAAAGTAGCCTAGCATTATTCCGAACTTATTGTGCACAGCGTAAACTTTGGTGTTAGGCAGGACAATCACTGGCTGCTCCTCGTATATCTGGCCGCGCAGGTACAGGTCTCCTGTTTCATTTGCTATCCATGCAGCATAGGTTGTAGTTTCCTGGAACCCGCTTATGGCTGTGTTGCCTATTCTGAAATCTTCTGCTCCTGGCTCACCTGTTGCGTTCTGCACCAGCACTCCTCTTATTATTAGGTTGCCGAGCCTGCTGAACCTTCCAACTGTCTCTCCTTTTGCATTGTCAAGAGGAGCTACCAGGTCAGCAAATGCCTTGTCTTCTACATTTTCAAAGCAATAGGTTGGCCTGAGGTTGAGAGTAGGATTGCTGCAAGGATCTGATGTTATGCTGGTCAGGTTGGTTTCATTGGATACGCTGATGGTTTCGTTTGTTGCAGGCACTTCTGTTTGGTTGGTTTCATTAGTTGTCATGCCTTCTCCTATTGTGATTTGGAAAGTGTTGCTTGTTGTTAGTTTGTCTCCGTCTGTTGCGTAGATGTAAGCTGTGTAGACGCCTGGTGTTTCTGAAGTTATGGTGAGCTCGTTCTGCTGTATTGTCGTATTTACATCTGGTATGCTGTTGATGTCGTACATCAAGCTGTCCCCGTCAGGGTCTGTGAAGTATTTATTCAGGTCGAGTACTGTTGCTTGGCCAAGGCTTATTGTAATGTCTGGAATAGTCTTGGTTTGTGTTGGTGCTTGGTTTTCTTTGTTCTGTGTTATAGTAAGCGTGCTGATGGTTAGCGTCGCATTTTCATTTGGCTCTATTATTAATATTGGATTATCATTTTCTGGTATGCTGCAGGTGTCTGTGCAGAGGTTTTCGAATGTGAAAATATTATTTGATGTCGGAGTTTCTGGTATTGTTGTGTTGGTCTCGTTGATTGTTTCATTGGCGGTTTCATTGGTTGTTTGATTCACAGGCTCTGTTGTTTGCTCTGTTACTATGAAGTTGGTTTCTAAGCGCAGTATATCATTAGGCAGAACTATGAGCGCAACAACCTGGTAATCTCCGGTAGTTGTTGGTGTGAAGGTGTTGGTATCTAGTTTGTGTGTCTCTTCTCCAGATGATATATATAGTGAATAGTTGTCTGCTGCTGGTGCTATTATTATCTGGGCTGTTTCTCCGATAGCATAGCTGGCCTTGTCAGTGGTGAGCGAATATTCTGGCCCGGGTTCTCCTGTAACCATTCCTGTTAACAAGTCTTGGCCTGCACTATTGCTGATGTCTGCGACCAGATAGTCCACTCCGTTTATCCTGAGTTTTATTTTTGCACCGCTTCCCTCAAGTGTTCCGCTCACCTTTAAGCTCGTCAAATTAGTAAAGTCAAGCTGGGTTTCTGTGTAATGGCTGAATGTTCTGTCATATGTAATTGTTTCCTGCACTTGTTTTGTTGCTGTGGCATAGCCTGTCAGAACTCCAGGGTTGGTATATATTATTCCTATGATGGCAATGAGAAGCAGAATAATGGCTGCTGCGCTGAAGGTTATGATTTTCTTTCTCCTGCTTGCTTGTGCATCTTGCTCTTTTGCTGTTTGCTTGCTTTTTTCTGCGCTTATCTGGCTGTCTATGTAATTGAGAACTTCATCTTTGCCCTTGCCGCAGAGCTTTTCATTCAGCAGGAGGTGATATTCTATTCCGTCGATTTCTTTTTGTGCCAGCTTGCTGTCTAACTCGTTTATGAACCTGAGTACTTCGCTCTTGGTTTGTTCCAGTATCCTTATTGTGTCATCCTGATTCATTTTTTGATTCCGAGTTTTTTAGCTATCTCTAGCGTTTGTTCTGCAGCCTTGATTTTTTTCATGGCATTTTGTTCAAAATGAGAAACTGCAGCCTGGCTTATGCCTAGCTTTTTGCTTACATCTATCTGGGTGAGCTTCTTAGCTCTTAATTCAAGAACTTTTATTTCTTTTTCAGTCAGCATGCCCTTCAATGATATACATCCAATAATCTCAACAATACTAATTAGTTATATAATCTATTTTAGTTTTATTTAAATATTTCGCTTTTTAATAACTTAAATAACCTATACAATCTATTTATATTATATTTAAATCTTTCGCTTGAGCTCTTTGCTAAAGACCTCGGAGAAACAACTTAAGGAGGGCATTCACTTTGTGAAATGCAAAAATAAAATTTTTGCATACAAAAGCCAAGCTTTTGTAACCCTCCGAACCACCTAAAAACCAAGCTTTTTTGGAAAACCATAAATACTCATCAATAACACCTGGAATGCAATGATTACTGCTGAAAAAAAGAAAGACCTTGAAAAGCAAGGCTATAGATTGGTTGGGGAACACTCAGCCATCAAAGTATGCCTCTGGTGCAAAAAAAGCCTGCGGAATGAAGGCTTCTGCTACAAGCAGAAATTCTACGGCATCAACAGTCACAGATGCGTCCAGATGACGCCCAGCCTGCCCTATTGCACACTAAGATGCGTGTGGTGCTGGAGAGACATAGAGCATACGCTGCCCAAGTGGAGCGGGAAAATTGATGACCCTAAAAAAATAATTAGCACATGCATAAAGGAGCACACCAAGTATTTGCAGGGATTCGGAGGCAACGAGAAAACTGACAAGAAAAAATATTCTGAAGCACAGAAGCCATTGCACTTTGCCATCAGCCTTGCAGGAGAGCCAACACTCTACCCAAAACTTCCTGAGCTTATCAAGGAAATAAAAAAACAAGGCATGACATCATTCCTTGTGACTAACGGCACTAATCCTGAAATGCTGAAAAAACTTGAGAAAAGCCCGCCAACCCAATTATATATTACCCTACCAGCCCCCAATGAGAAGGTTTTCAAGGAAGTTTGCTCGCCGCTCATCAAGGATGGCTGGAAAAAAATAATTGTCTCGCTCAAAGTGATGAAGAGCTTAAGAAAAAAAGCAAAAGTTAGGACAACAATAAGATTGACTCTTGCAAAAAATGTTAATATGATGCAGCCAGAAGAATATGCTGAATTAATAAAGATTGCAGAGCCTGAATTTCTGGAGATAAAAGCATACATGCATGTTGGCTATTCAAAGAAAAGGCTTGAGATTGAGAATATGCCCTTGCACTCTGAGATAAAAGAGTTTGCGCAGAAGCTGGCAAAGAGTACAGGCTACAAAATTATTGACGAGCAGCCCATCTCCCGTGTTGTTTTGCTGATGAAGGAGGACATTAAAGACAGAAAAATAAAATTCTAAATCTCTTCTAAATCTCTATCAGCTTTCCTTCAGGCCCTGGGTTGATGACAACTGTTTTTCCAATCTTGTCCTGCACTCCTGCATTCTCGTGCAAATGGCCGCAGATGACCAGGAGAGGCTTTTCTTCGTGGATAAAGTCCCTGTAGCTCTTGTTGCCTGCGTGCTCGTCCATTATCAGGTCTGTCCTGTTGCCGTAGGGCGGGGCGTGGAATAAAAGTATGAGCTGCTTGCCGATTTTTTTCAGCTTGATTTTCTCGGAGAATCTCTCGAATTTCTCGTCGCGCAGCGAGAAGCCTCCTCCTCCGTAGCCTGCGAAGAGCAGGTTGTCTTGCTCGTAGAATTCCTTGTGCAGATAGATTAGGTTCTTGTGATGCTCGCATTCTGTTCTTAGTCTTCCTTCTGACTCATGGTTTCCAGGCACTATCAGGACTGGCTTGTTGAAGCTGTTGAGCTCGGCGAGTAATGCTTTAAGATGGTTTTCAAATATGCTGATGTCGCCGGCGCAGAGAATAATGTCTGCCTTGGCTGATTTCTTCTTTATTTTTTGCAGAGACTCTATGTCTCCGTGGGTATCTACAAATGCTAAGAGCATCATTTTCAGGTGATTATTGAAAAGAGATATTTAAAACTTTAGTTAGGATATAAAATTCGGGTGAAAAGCAACTCAAGGCATTTATTAAATAGTTAATTATTAGATTATTTTGTGATAAATACGTTTAAAATAATCTTTTTATCTTAATTAATATATATAAATGTACTTAATATCTGTTTTTATTGATAAAAATGACTTCTTTGTGATAAAAGCGAAACATTTATATATATGAAACACCAGTAAAGGTAGTGTAAAACAGATACTGGTGGTGAATAAGATATGACAACTTCGGGGCGCAAAGACAAAACAGTAGAGGAACTTGAAAATATTCTCTTTGCGACAGAGCCAAACGAGCAGCTGAGAAGGACGCTCGTAGAACTTTGCAGTACACTCGAGGATGTTGCAAAGGAATGCTCAGACCCAAGTAACCCTTTATACCATCGCGATGAAAAAGGCTTATTTGTTTACCTGAACTACAAAGAAGGTTCTAAGCTTCATGTGAACGGCAAGAATGCAACCTTTTTTACAGAAGCCTATTCAATTTATGAGCAGTCAGGCAAGCAGATGATGAGAGAAATGGTAGGAGAGGATGGAGCATTAGAATATTCCATTGATGGCAAACTCAAGTCTGGCCGCAGGAAGCTTGGCTCAGATAATTATGATGAAGTAGCAGTGCAAAAAGGCCTGATAAAGAAAGGCGAAGAAGTTTCTGCTGCTCAATTACGCTTTGATGAAAAAGCAAGAAAGAAAAAAGTTTTTTGCAAGCACTACAGTGGCAAGACAGCCACAGGCATTGATTCAAACATATATGTCATTATCTTGAGCAGCACTGGAGAAATAGTTGTTATGCATGATTATAAGAATGTTTATTCAACCATTTCATCAGAAATTGACCCAGAATACAGACAATACCTTGCAAGTAATACAAGTGATGCAAATAAGAATAGCTCTGTAAAAGGAGCAGATGTCATACATCATAAAGTGCAGGAAACAGGAGTCATCAGTCCAAACGACCTAAAAATAATGGGGCTCTCCATGTTGTATGAGAGAAGATTATGTGAGCACCATTTCTAATATCTTGATGCGCTCCTGAATTTCCATGCACATCCTATTTTTCACGTTTTTTTTATTTTCACAAAAATTTTCAAAAATTATTAAAGCAGCAAAGCTTTACTTCTTAAAATGCAAGCCTACAAGAGAACCACAGAGTTCACGACAGCAGCTTCTTCACTAATGGTAGTCATCAACCACTACAACCCAGAGTTCAAGCTGACCCGGGAGAACGAATTCCTGATATGGAAGAGCACAGCTACCCTGCCCATCAGGGCATCATCCATCTTTGGCCTGGCTATATTTGCAAAAAAACAAGACCTAAACCCAACGATTGTATTGGCAGACAAGGATTATGATTATCCTAACTACAGGTTCAAGGGCTACAGGAAAAAGGAACTAGACGAAGCCAAGTTCTCATCCAAGCTCTACTATAACGAAGCAAAAGAACTTAAAATCCCAATCGAGGAAAGAGACTTTGAGTTCAGGGAAGTGAGAGAGCTGGTAAAGAAAGGCAAGATACTGATCCTGCGCATCAATGAAGGAGCACTGCGGGAGAAGAAAAGCACCTCAAAATACATTGTTATTTACGATTATAACAAAGACAAGAAAGAATTCTGTGTAATGGATGCAAAGCAAGGAATAGCCAAAGTCAGCGATGACTTGCTAAAAGAAGCCTTCGATACCCTGGCGACGAAGAAGAAGCGAAACCATGAGATGATAGTGTTCTGACTTAATATAATTGCATTTTGAGACATATCTTTTCATAACCAAAAAGTTCTTAAATCATTACCATTTTCTTATGATTTAGAGGTAACAAAATGAAGACATACCTTGTGAAAGAAAAAGACAATATCGCGAAAGTGAAAGAATTGATTGGGAAACATGGTGGGGTTCAAATTGACAGAATTCCTATAACTTTGTACGAACCTCCATATTCTATTTCACAAAGAGAAGGATTCTTGTATGAATTTCCGCAAAAGGGAGCAGCATATTTTCTTACCAGTTCATCAGCAGATATTGGAAATTTTTGCGGACCACAGTATTATGGCTTTGTGCACTGTGTTGGTTTTAATGACGATGAACCTTTGCTCGCAAATATCTCTTCTGACCTTGAAAAGATTTGTGAGAAAGGTTAAAATACAACTTCATAATATCACACACTATAATAATCTTCTAGAATCACAGTATCCAATATCTCGACATTCTTCACTTTGTATAGTCGTCCCTGGCTTATCTCGATTATTCTCTTGGCTAGCTTTTCTCCGTCCTTGTCAAGGTTGATTCCCACGACTGAAATGGTTATTTCCTGGTCCCTGGCTATGCTTACTGCTTTCAAGGTTTCTTCTTCTGGCTTCTTTCCTTTTGTCGGCAATACATCTGTCAATAATATCAGGTGCTTGGTTTCTTTGCTGTGGGCAAATAATTCTATTGCTTTGTGTATGGTTGCTGCAATATCAGTCTCTGCTCTTGCCTTGATGGTTGTTATGTTACGCAGTATTTCCTCGAAGTCTAGCGTGGGTGGAACAATCTTTTTTACGTCTTCGCCAAAAACAATCAAGCCAACCTTGTTCTTCTCATTGATTGCCTTGTAAGCAAGCGCTACCCCTGCTCTCTTGCCCATGCTTATTTTTTCTCCTTTCATGCTTCCAGAAGCATCAAGAGCATAAATAATGCTAATCCCTCCTTTCTTCTCCCTTTCAAAAATCCTTAAATCTTCTTTCAGTAAATTAGAATGCTGCCTTCTTATCGCTGTCTTTACGCTCTGACGAATAGCAATGTCTCGGTATCTTGTCTTTTTGTAGTTAACATAATCTTTTTTGTCGCCGTAGATGTCTTTTTTCTTCTCTTTCTTCTCTCCAAGTCCTTTTATCCGCAATTTGTCAAGCTCTTCTGTGTAAAGAATGAGCGAGCTTAATTTTATTCCGTTATCAGTTATTTCTCCGTCCTTGTTAATCAGGTCTTCCTGTTTGAGCTTCTTGATATTATCCTCAATGTTCTGCCTTACTTCTTCCTGGAACTCAGGAATTTTCAGGTTCTTCTCAACAAACTGAGGATCATAGCCAGTCAGCTTGCGAATAATGAACTCGCCATACAATTGCTTTGCAAGCTTGTAGTCATTCACCAGGTTCCGAAAGATTAGGTCAGGCACAAAGCTTGATAGGCTCTGGTTGATGCTTTCGCCCAGTAATTTGCCGTTCTCAATTGTTTCCTTGTCATTCTCAAGAACGCTGTGCATCAGCTTGTTTTCCTTGTCCTGCTTTGCCAGCTTTCCAGTAAGCTCTTCTGCTTTTTCCAGTTTAGAAACCCTTTCCTTGCCTTGCTTGTAGTCTACAAAATCCTTGCTACCGGTAATCGCCTGGTTTGCCCATGAACTTCTCAAACTCTTCGCGCACATAATCTTCCTGCGACTTCAAGAACTTCACGCTGGGCTTAAGGCTGAGCCTGTGGCTCAGTACAGAAACAATAACATCCTGGACATCCTGGAGAGAAACTTTTTTGCGCCCATTAATCAACGCATTGCTCTGCGCCCTCTCATAGAGGCCAATGCTCGCCCTGACGCTCGGCTTCTTCTCAACATCATTGTCAGACCTCAAATCCCTGATAAAGCTGATGACGTTGAACAACAGCTCATTAGGAAATTCAACCATCTGCTTCCCTGATTTGTGCACAATCTCCATCTCAAGCTCTGTGTTCTCAGGATACTCCATGTAAATCAAATCAAACCTGTCCATGAAAACATCGCTTAATGGTTCTGTGCTCTTGTCATCAGGGTTCATGGTGCCGATGAAAATAAATGATACGTCAAAGTCAAAGGAATAACTGCCAATGGTAATTTTTTTCTCCTCGAGAACCTGGAGCAGAGCATTCTGCAATTTTTCGCTGCACCTATTGATTTCGTCAAAGAATAATATGCCTTGGTTGGCTTTGAATATTTTTCCAGGAGTAAAAGCTTCTATGCTTAGAGGGCCGTACTTCAATGCCTTGACAGGGTCAATGTCTCCAATAAGGTCTTCTGCAGTCAAGTCTGGGCTTCCCTGAACTCGAACAAATAATTCTTTTCCCTTGAGTGTTTTTGTCTTGATTTTTTCCTTTCTCTTCTTCTTGTCCAGGCATTCTGGGCAGCAAGGATTATCAATTGGGCAATTAAAACTGCAGTCGCACACCACTTTCTCAGGCATCAGCTTGGTAACATTCTTGGCTAATGTTGTCTTTCCAATGCCTGGCTGGCCTACAAGAATGACATGCCTCTCCATGAGCAAGGCAGACTTCAGCTGAGTCTTAACCCTGGCTTGCCCAAGGATGTCCTCAAAATTAGTCTCCATCAAATTCTTCCTGAATTTTTCATTGAGCATAGAACATGAAGGAGGAATAATCTGTTTATAAAGTTTTACCATCACAAATCTTTTAAACTCTTCAAGATTATTATGGACTTATGAGCCTTGTTGACAGCCTTCTGAAATTCACCTTGCACATAGACCAGAACATCATCTGGCTTATTAACAAGTTCGGCACTTACTCCTACCTCATCCTGTTCATCATCATATTCCTGGAGACTGGCCTTGTTTTTACTCCTTTTCTTCCAGGAGACTCCCTGGTATTTGCTGTCGGAGCAATCTCTGCAGTTGGCGCCCTTAATGTTTTTGTCCTGTTCATAATCTTATGCTTGGCTGCAATCCTGGGGGACAGCGCAAATTATGCAATCGGGCATTTTATTGGCAGGAAAATCATTGCAAAGAATTTCAAGATTATAAAGAAGGAGTACATTGAAAAGACGCAAAAGTTCTATGACAAGTACGGAGTTAAGACCATTGTACTGGCTAGGTTCGTGCCTATTGTAAGGACTTTTGCCCCGTTCCTGGCAGGCATAGGAGCAATGCAGTATGGGAGATTCCTGATTTACAATGTAATTGGCGGGATAGCCTGGGTTGCTTTTTTCCTGTTCGCAGGCTACTTCTTCGGCAACATCAGCTTTGTAAAGTCACACTTCACCTATGCCATCATCATCATTATCATCCTGTCCTTCATACCTCTTCTTATTGAAATAATAAAGCATCGGCGCGAAAAGAAAAAACTTGAAAGAGAAAAGAAATAAAAAAGAAATTAAAAATAAAGACAAATTAAAATAAAATTAAAAGAGTTTCAAGAAAGGCTTAACTCAGTTTCACAGCATTGAGCCTCTCTTTTATGTATTTTTCCCTGATGATGTCTTTTAGCAGTTGCTGCGGAGTCTTGTACTTTCTCTTCTCTTGGGCAAACAAGCGCTTGTTCTTCTCAAACACCTTCCTGTGCTTCTTTCTGAACATTTCAGCATTTTTTTTTGCGCCTGTAGGTGGACCTTGCATGATGACTTTCTCAGATAGCTTCTCTTTCTTGACCACAAAATAGAGCACGCTCTCATCAGTGTCAAACTCCCAGCCTGACTCAAGAATATTAAACTCGTTCTTGCACAGGTTCATTACAATGTAATCAAAGCACTTCATCACCTTGGCGCCAATAACATCCTTGTTGCCCTTCAATGGCTTTGCGTGCAGCACCAGCAGCCAGTTCTTCTTTGTCCTGGCCTTGATGGCTTTCAGGTCAAGCTTTTTTATTATGAAATACTCTGCACCAGGGTTTTCAAGGAATCTCTTGGCAATTTTTTTCAGAGTTTCAAAACTTTCCTTTCCAACAGCAGCTGCAGCATTCCTGTCAGGCTGGACAGGGTCAACAATTATGAGCGGCGACTGGGTCTTGGACTTGTTGAGCTGCTTAATTGGGTCTTTTAGGTGGTGCTCGATGTCAATAATCACCCTGTTGCCCCACACGCTAGCCTGCATTAACAGGTTCTCAAAACTGCCGTAGTAAATGATGAGCATGTCAAGAACATGGCCTGAGAATCCCCTGATGTAGCTCTCTGCCCCATAAATTCCTGCTGCCTTGCAGAACTGCTTGGCTAATCTTACCTCGTCCCTTAATCCAGGATTTTTTTCAAAGCTCTTCTTTGCATAGCCAACGTGGAGCGGGCTCATGTCAGTAACATTAACCGCCTGCTTGTAATCATCAATTTTAAGGACTGGTATTATTTCGAACAGCAAATTGTTTTTCATACTTTTTTTCCTGAGCTGGTAATAATCCCTGCTGCCATGCACCAGCTCTGGCTTTAAAGGCTCGAGAGCCTTGCCTAATAGCTTGGAAATGTCTTTTTCCTTTTCATGGTAAGAATAATCAAACCTGACAAACAAGTCAATGTCAAAGTCATCCTTAAGAATCGTGCCCTTGGCATAGCTTCCGCCTGCCATGCAAACAGCATTGATATTATTCTTTTTGAGCAGAGCATTGATTTCTGCTATGGTCTCATCTGCCTCGGTGAATGATTCCTGCTCAGGCTTGGTCTGTTTTATAGCCTTGTCAAAGATTTCCCTTAATTTATCTGGCTTTACTTCCTTGTCTTTTTCGTCCCCTGCCATAGAAGAGTCAATAATGCACTGGCTTATTTAAATTTTGTTGGAGGAGCATGGACTTTTAACTTTTCATAGCCGCCGAACTTGTATTCTACTTCCTTGTTTTTAATGGTCATCCTCTTGCCAGTAAAGTCATTCTTCGTGGTTTTGATGCATTGAAGAAAATAATGAAGCCGGCCTTCCTTTTCCATACGCCGCACAGAAACGTAAACACTTTTTTTTCTGAGAATGTCAAATGCGTGGTATTTCTTTGTTTTTTTAGTAAGGTTGATATCCTCGCCAAGCAGCAGCTCCTCATCATAGCCGCCGACTTCTTTGAAGATTCTTTTTGTTATGAAGGTGCACCAGCCGATTCCTGTGGGCTGGACTTTTTTCAAGGTGATATTGGCAAAATTGGAAAACAGGAACAAAAGCTTGTCAGCCAGCAGGTTCGACAGCGGTCTTGAATACACTCCTGCGCACACAAGTTTTTTCTCCTTGAAACAAGCGATGTTTTCCTTTAGGAATCCTGGAGGAAGTATTACATCAGCATCAAGAAAAAGGAGCAGTTCGCCTTTGGCATGTCTTGCTCCATTATTTCTTCCCTTTGCAGGCAATCCTCCATTGATAACCTTGCAGCCGTACTTCCTCGCTATCTTCCTGGTGGAATCCTTGGAATGGGCATCAGCAACTATGATTTCATAATTTGTGTAATCCTGGGGCCTGATGGAATCAAGAAGCAGAGGCAAGTATTTCCCCTCATTAAAAGTCGGGATTATTATGGAGAGCATTTTTATCCTATTAGGAGCCCACACATTAATAAATCTTTCTTTAGCACCGAATTTAAGAGTGCGTTCAAAATCTTTCGTAGCCCGCTCGCACAGCTTCTTCAGCAGAATATTTTTCCGAGTGTTCATTAGTCACATCTGCAACATTAAGGCTCGCTAGGGGCTACTTTAAACGCACTCCCTAATTTAAGTAATCTTTTTATATTAACAGGTTCTACTGCTTACAAATATGAAGGTTGCATTTTTCATAGGCGTGGTTAAGGAGAACATTGATGGTGTAAGCAACTCATTGTTCCGCCTGCTGGACTTTCTTAGCCTTCACAGGGTGGAAAGCATTGTTTTCTCGACTTCAATACCGCGAAATAAGCACGGAGCAAAGTTTGTCAAGGTGAGCTCTGTACCCCTGCCTTTTTACAAGGAATACAGGCTGGCATTGCTTGCAGGAATAGCAGTTGACAAGAATATAAAAAAGTTCAAGCCAGATATTATTCATATAATGTCACCTTGTCCTCTTGGCTTATACGGGGCTTTGTACGGGAAGAAGCACAGGATTCCAGTCGTCGCTACCTATCACACCCATTTTGCGAGCTACGCAAAGTACTATTCAGTGGAGTTTCTGGAAAAGATAGGCTGGAGCTACCTAAAATATTTGTATGCAAATTGCCAGTCTACTTATGTTCCGTCAAAGCCTGTGCTCCTTGAGCTAAGAAAGCATGGGCTAAAGCATCTCTTTCACCTTCCTCACGGCGTCGATACATCCATGTTTAATCCAGAACACCGCTCACTGAAATGGCGCCAGAGTGTGGGTGCTGAAAAAAAAGTTGTTCTCCTATATGTAGGCCGCCTGGTTTGGGAAAAAGATTTAAGGGTTTTGGCAAAGTCGTATCGGCTTCTAAGAAAAAAGAGAAAGGATTTCATACTGGTTATTGTAGGCAGTGGTCCCATACGTGATGAACTGAAAAAGCTTATGCCCGGAGCTAAATTCCTGGGAGCCAAATTTGGAAAGGACTTATCAGTAGCCTATGCTTCATCAGACATATTTGTTTTTCCATCCACAACAGAGACTTTTGGATTGGTCACCTTGGAAGCAATGGCTTCAGGCCTGGCTGTGGTAGTAGCTGATGAAGGAGGCTCGAGGAGCCTTGTGGAGCATGAGAAAACAGGCTTATTGACCAAGCCAAGGAATTCCTTGGATTTTGCGAGAAAAGTGAACCACTTAATTCATGATTTGGATGAAAGAGAAAAATTATCCTTTGCAGCTCTTCAATTTGCTCAGCACCAAGACTGGGAGTTTATTTTTCAAAAGCAGCTTAGATATTATCGCCAGATTCTTAAAAAGTTTCCTCGAAGGCGTAAAACTAGGCGAAAGAACCGCCTGTGGCGGAAGCGCAGATAATCTTTTAATCTTTTGTAGCCCGCTCGCATCGCTTATGTGGCTGATTTTTTTTCTATAGCAAAACCTTTTTATAGTGTTAATGCAGAGTAATGGGATAGAGAGAAAAAAAGAGGTTGATGCTTTGGCAAAGGCAAAAAAAGTATGGGTAGTGACTGTAGACATGGGCTACGGCCACCAAAGAGCTGCCTATCCTCTAAAAGATATTGCCTATGAGAGGATAATCACAGCCAATAGCGACACCCTGGTGACTGAGAAGGAAAAGAAGCTGTGGAAAAAACAGCAATCATTCTATGAAGCCATAAGCAGGTTCACAGCCTTTCCATTGATTGGAGGATTATTTTTTAAGCTCTACGACAGGCTGCAGTCAATATCTGATTTCTACCCGAGCAGAGACTTGTCAGGACCCAATATTCCTGCATACTACATGTATCACCTGATTACAAAAAAGAAAATGTGCCAAAGCCTGATGCAGTACATCAAGAGGACCAATCTTCCTTTGGTGGCCACCTATGCTATTCCGGCCCTGGCTGCAGAGTATCACAAGCTCAGCAAGATTTACTGCGTTGTAACTGACACAGACATTAACAGGACCTGGCTTCCATTAAACCCAAAGGCAACCACCATAACTTATCTAGCTCCTTGCGAGCACACAGTTAAGAGGCTTAAGGAGTACAGGGTTCCTGACGACAAGATAATACTCACAGGCTTCCCCTTGCCCAAGGAAAATCTTGGAGGAGAGAAGCTTCATATTCTCAAGAGAGACCTGGGCAACAGGCTGCCCAACCTAGACCCTGGGAAAAAATACTTGTCAAATTATAAAGACATTATAAAGGTGAAAATTGGGAGATACTATAAGCCCAAGAGCAACCACAAGCTCACTCTGACATTCATGATTGGAGGCGCAGGGGCGCAAAAAGACATCGGCCTAAAGATGCTTTCCAGCCTCAAAAAGAAAATCATTGAAAACGAGATAAGGATTAACCTGGTAGCAGGCACCAGACTGGAAGTGGCTGAGTATTACAGGCATTATATTCAAAAGCTTGGCCTTGGAAATTATATTGGCAAGAACCTCAACATTGTCTTCGCCTGGAACAAAAGGAATTATTTCAAGAGCTTCAACTATGTGCTTCACACAACTGACATTCTTTGGACCAAGCCCAGCGAGCTAAGCTTTTATGTCGGGCTCGGGATTCCAATAATAATGGCTCCGCCAATAGGCGCCCAGGAACATTACAACAAGAAATGGCTGATGGAGATGGGCACGGGCTTCCCCCAAGAGAGGCCAGAGTATACTGATGAATGGCTCTTTGATTGGCTGGAGAGCGGAAGATTGGCAGAAGCAGCATTCGAAGGATTCATGGAAGCCCCCAACCTCGGAACATACAATATCGAGAATGTGGTGCTGGGAAGGCGCTGAAAAATTTTGTATAACTAAGTTTTCTCTTTTCTAGGAAAAATTTATAAACCTAGACTTGCAGAGTAATATTCTAAAAAAGAGGGTGATATTATTGGACGCAATGCTGGTCCTAACTAACATAGCAATTATTCTTCTGCTGGGAATGCTCTGCTCTTTGCTGGCGAGGAAGCTTGGCTTATCTGATGTTCTCGTGCTCCTGATATTCGGCTTGATTCTTGGAAAGCTTAACTTTAACGGCGCTCTGCTTTTTATTTTTGACAACAGCTTCCTTGTTGCTGTTGGCGTTCTTGCCCTGATAATGGTGGCTTTTGACAGCTTTTCCAGGCTCAGGCTTAAGGAGGCTTCTTTTCCACAGCCTGTTTTCAGGATGATGGGCCTTTTCGCGCTCTTCAGCGTCCTCCTCATCACCTTGTTCACCAATGCATTGTTCTTCAAGCAGCTCAGCTTGATGAATATATTATTTGCAGCAATCTTCGCCTTGGTTGTGGTTGGCACTGACACAGATGCTGCTGCTGTGATGCTAAAGGACCATATTGGTGAGAAGGCGAAAAGAGTTCTTGCTTTGCTGCAATCAGAAGCCCTTCTCAGCACAGCACTTGTTGTTGTCCTCCCCTTCATTGTCATTGACATTATCAGGACTGTTGCCATGGGAAGCAATTCCTTGAACTCCCAGCTCTCTGCCCTACTATTGCAGATAATCGTCGGCATAGGCTCTGGCGTGGTTATCGGCTTGATTGTGCTAAGGACCATGCAAAAGTTTTATCTTCATCACCTGGCATCCATCAGCTTGATTGTCTCTGCCCTGCTGGCTTACCTGCTCGCCGAGAATCTAAAAGGCAACGGCGCTCTTGCAGTTGCTGCCCTGGGCTTCTTGTTCGGAAGCTTTTATGTCAGGGAAAAGCCTAAGCTGCAGGAGTTCAGCTCCATGCTCTCAGGCGCTCTTGAAATCATGGTCTTTGTTTTCTTAGGTATGATAATAAAAATTCCGTTGACTCTGACTTTCATCATGGGCTCATTATTAATTTTCCTGCTATTGGTTCTTTGCAGGCTGGCTGCTGTTTTTGCCTCCCTGAGAAACTCAGCGCATTCACTTAAAGAGAAATTCTTTATCAGCCTTAACATGCCCAAAGGCATTACAGTCGCTGTTATTGTGTTTGCTCTGGCTCTTTTCCAGGATGCTCAGCTGGACATTGTCCTCAGCTTAATCTTCGCCATTATGATATACTCGCTGGTGCTCTCTTCTGTTGTTAATAATTTCTCCAGAAGCTTTGTAAAGAGCAAATAATTATTGAGAATACAAAATAAGAATAAAAGATAATAAGTATCTATAAATATCTGAGATAAAAAAATAATTCAGAATATAAAATAATTCTCATCCAAGATAGCTCATGGTTTTCTTGTCAGCTTCCTTGAGAGTCTTGTTGCTCTGCTGGATAATGGTTCTTAACTTGTTCTCAAACTCTTCTGCTTGCTTGAGCAGGGGATTGTAATCAACTTTCAAGCCCAGGTATTTATCCAGCACTTCTATCATCTTGGCAGCTGCTTTGCTGTCAGGCAATTGGCTGTGGGCTGCGGCGAACAAGCAGTTGGTATTCTTGTTCCTCAGCATAAGGGAGGCGCTTACTCCCATGATGATGCTCTCCTTGACAGGCAGAGCCCCTGTTTTCTCAAGTTTTTTGTCGCCGTAATAATAGACCTTGATGTCCCCGGTTGCATCGTCAGTGGCTACTCCTTCCAAGCCGAGTATTTCCCTGGCTTTCATCTTCTGGGCGAGCTTGAGTATTTCCTCTGCAATATTCCATTCAAATCCTTTGACATTGAGTATGGTGTGAAGTATTACTATGTTTTTGCCAGGCACATACCAGACGGCCATTGGGTTGACCAGCTTTCCTTTGTGGATTGCAGCTATGGGCCCGAGCTCGTCATACTCGAATTCTCCTATCAGCTCTGCCTTGAGGTGATCCAGGAGGAATTCTGTTGTTATGGTGCCTACCAGACCAAAGCTTGGGAAGCCCTCGATAATAATTGGATTCTTAGGTATTTTTTTCAGAATAATCTTCAACTACGCTCACCTCTTTTGATTATGACAATTATTTTATCATAACAATACTATACGAACCTATATAAATGTTTTGCAAAGCATGCCTCTTGGCGTCACACAAATTTTTATAAATGCGATAGGATTTCCTTTGTTCATGAACAATAAAGAAAAATCTTTATGGGAGATCCTGGTGCCTGTGCAGTCAAATGATGGGCTAGAATTCTCTTTGCAGCACCATCGAGCCTGGGATGACAAGGTTAGAAAAATTAGCAGTGGACTGACTATTCTAAAGACTGCCAAAGGCCAATGGGTTACTCCTGATGACAAGCTTTTCTTTGACAAGATGATTCCAGTCAGGATTTATTGTGATGAAAATGAGATTGATGAAATCATCAAATTAACTCTTTCGCACTATGACCAAAAAGCAGTGATGGCATATCAAGTCAGCTCTTATGTCAAGCTCGTTTACCGTGATGAGATAGACAAATAAGCATAGACTTTAAAATATAATATATAATACAAAACTTTAAATATTAACTTGATTTCGCAATCCTTACTTTAACGGGGTGATTGTATGGGCTTCATCAAGGAGTTTAAGGAATTTGTAGCAAAGGGCAACATGATGGACCTGGCTATAGGTATAATTATCGGAGTGGCTTTTGGCAAAGTAATCAGTTCTCTTGTGACTGACGTAATCATGCCGCCAATTGGCTTGCTTATCGGAGGCATTGATTTCTCCAAGATTATTGTGCCTTTGAACAGCACTACAGCGATTAATATTGGGCTCTTCATCAACACGATTATTGAGTTCATAATAATTGCGTTGGCAATCTTCATCATGATTAAGATGATTAACAAGCTCAAGAAGAAGGAAGAGGCCAAGCCAGCTGCGCCAAGCGAGGAAGTTGTTTTGCTAAGGCAAATCCGGGACTCGCTAAAGAAGAAGGGCAAATAAAAGTTTTATTTTATTATTTCTTCTATTTCTTTTTTATTTTTATTCTTTTAGTTTTTTATTATTTTATCCTTTATTATTAGGTTATTATCCGATTATTATTCTCCCTTTTAGAATACTCATGGGGATTCTTGCGAATGGTTCTTCACCAATCTAATGCGTGTGCTCAATTATTAACCATCCGATGAAGCCTATCCCGCCCAGGCCAGCAATGGAGCCGAGTATGGTTGTGAAGCTTCCAAGCACTTGGTGCAAAAAGAAAATTCCAGCGATGCCTAGAAGTGCAAACCCTGCTACGGGCATGATCATTTGTAAATTAATATGTTTTTCCCTCATAGTAGTAACAAAATCAGGATTAGTTTAAAAATATTTCGTTTTTATCTGGGCTTTTGGCCAATCAGCATATCTTTTATCAAGTCAATATTCTGTCGGGCAAATGCTTCATATTCGTCGTACAAACCATTAAACCAGCCGAGCAGATCCTTGTAATCGTTTACATTAACGGGGTCTTTATTAAACATGCTCTTAATTTCATTCCAGAAAAATATGGCTTTATCAAGGAATTCTGGATTGGCTTGAGGGAATTCTTTCTTATAAAGTTCAACCAGTTCTGGTTTTGAGAGTATTCTGCTCTCTGGAAGCCCGTCATATTTAATATAGTACAATTCTTTGGGTGCGAAAAGGGCATAGTTCAGCATTCGTGAAAGAAACTTGCAGTGTGATGTGCTGAATTGGGGAGCAGTGCAATCCCTTGTGAGCCGCCTTAAGTTCCCTTCTTCATGCATAATAAGTTCCAGATGAGAAGGAATTTTAACAGGGCGCTCCTTCAATATTTTGAGAGGATTATTTCCAATGATTGTCTGGTTTGTCATTGCAAGCTTAAGATATGCCATAAAATCTAACTCCATGCCATGCTTGCCTTCAAACGATTGTCTGGTAGATATCAGCGGGTTAATCTCTATGGGCACATATCTTTTTTCCACTTCTGTACGCAAGAGCTGGAGTCCGCGTTGAGCTGCTGTTATTGAATATGCTGTGACAAACACGTCAAGATCACTGCCAAGCCTTACTTCCCCATTTATTGACGAGCCATAAATAGATGCTCCATATATCTTATAATCTCTATAGAGCTCAGTAAGAGAATTAGTTATTATTTCCTTTGCTTCTTTGTAATCCTCTGGCTTTGCAAATCTTCCATTTGCAAGGTCATCAGGTGTTGGCAAGTCCCCCATTTTGGAGTGGTGAAAACTCTTGCTTTAAAAACCTTTTTAAAACCAGCCAGTTATCTTGGGCATATGAAGAAAAAAGTTATCATAGACACCAACTTCCTGCTCATACCAGGGCAGTTCAAAGTGGACATCTTCAGCGAGATTGAAAGACTGATGAGCGAGCCTTTTGAGATGTGCATGGTGGACAAAACCATTGGCGAGCTTAACCAATTGGCAGCTGCTGGCAAGGAAATTGACAAATTCTCTGCAAAACTAGCTCTCGTGCTGACAATACAGAAAAACTTAAAAACCCTGCATAGTTTCGGGAGTAAAAAGAGCGTGGATGATATTATAGTCGAAAAGGCAGATAAGAATACGTTCATAGCAACCCAGGACAAGATGCTCAGGGAGAGGCTCAAGGAGAAAGGAGCCAAGATTATTGGGCTGCGCCAGCAAAAATATTTGATGCTAATGTGATTAAGCATGAAATCAACAGGATGGTGATTGCATAATGTTTTACAAGGTAAAAATCAAGGACCACATAAGGGTTTCGCCTGAAAAATTCGGAATGGACCTGAAGCAGGCAGTAATAACAGAAATAAAAGGCAAGTATTCTGGCTTCATTTCAAAAGACCTGGGTCTTGTCATTGACGTGTCAGGCGTTGACTCAATTGGCGAAGGCATAATCATACCTGGCGACGGCGCATCATATTACAACACCACCTTCAGCCTGCTCACATTTGAGCCTGAGATGCAAGAAGTAGTGAGAGGCAAGATAAAAGACATTGCAGACTTCGGAGTGTTCTTCTCCATGGGCCCAATTGACGGCATGATACACATAAGCCAGACCATGAATGACTTTGTGAGCTTTACCAAGGACAAAGTTTTGCAAGGCAAGGATTCCAAGAGAAGCCTGAAATTGGGTGACAAGTGCAGGTCAAGAATAATTGCAATCTCATACAAGGATGTTGCTAATCCCAAGCTCGGCTTAACCATGAGGCAGGCAGGCCTTGGAAAAGAAGACTGGATAGAGCCTGACCTGAAGGAAGGAGCAGAAGGAAGAGCTAGAAAGCCAGTAGAAGGCAAAGGCGGAGATAGGTCTGGAAAGCAAAAGAAAGAATAAAAACAAAACAATAGTGGTGATGATCAATGAGTAAAAGACAAGTGTGCAGGAGCTGCAAGGTATTTACAGATGATGAAATCTGCCCTATCTGCAAGAGAAAATCCTTTGCAACAGTATGGCAGGGCAGGATACAATTCCTGAATGTTGGCAAGTCAACCATTGCCAAGAAGATGGGTGTGGAGAAAGAAGGAGAATATGCAATCAAGGTAAGATGATTATTTAGCGGTGTGATACTCATGGACATACAAGTAATAAAAGACGAGAAAAAACCTTTGCTCAAGAAGAGAATACTGACAGGAAGAATCGGCTATGAAGGCAAGACTCCTGCAAGGCTTGACATAAGGAAAGAACTAGCCAAGAAACTCAATGCAAAGGAAGAATTGGTCATGGTGAAAAGAGTCAAGCCAGACTACGGCAGCCAGTCAGCCAAGTTTGAAATAGATATTTATGATGACGAGAAAGCGCTCAAGGCAATAGAATACAACTACATGCTCACCAGGCACGGCCAAGGAGAGAAAAAGGAAGAGAAGAAAGAGGAGCCTGCTGAAGTAGCAGAAAAGAAAAAATAGAATAATAAAAATTAAAAATCATGATTCGGAGAAACTAAAATGGCAGATGACAAGAAAGGAGCAGGGAAGAAACCAGCAGCAGGACCCAAGAGAAAGCCAGGTTACAAAATAAACAAGATTTACGAGGTCAGTGGAGCTCATGTGAGCAAGAAGAACAAGACCTGCCCCAAGTGCGGACCAGGAGTGTTCATGGCAAACCACAAGGACAGGTGGACCTGCGGCAAGTGCAAGTATTCTGAGAAGAAATAAATTATTTTAAATTGGTTCTACTAAATATTTTTTGTAAGCAAGTGAAGGCCTAGCTCTATATATTATACTTTCATATATTATACAATACTCCAAAGATTATTTGCTAAGGCAGAACTATCTTATTTTTTCTTTTTTCTGTTGCTAGAAGATGTTTCGGTTGCTAGAAGATGTTCTAAATTAATCTGCTCTATCATTACATTACGTTTTACCTGTTTTACCCTGACAGTATTCCCATCAGCTTTGATTCGCGTTGCATACTCATTAATGTACTTTTTAAGACACCTTGGATTTTGATGACACACAATGTAGTAATCAGGTTTTCCAGAACTAGAAGCCTTGTAAAGCCTGACTTTTTCGTATGTCATTATTGTCAGTCTTCCAAAGTAGTTTATAAATTTTTTTATCCTGCTTTTTTTGAGTCATAGCTTCAACCACACTTGAAATCTTAACAAAACATATTAATAAGGGTGGCTTAACTAGCAGTATTAAGGCATTCAAAAAGATAAAAAAAAATAATAACAAGGTGATAATGATGAAAACCAACAATTTTTGGGAAACAATAACAGTTTCAATAGGAATACTGCTTCTCGTCGGAGTGCTTTTCTTAGCAGGATGCAAGGTTATACCGCCAGCAAGTCCAGGAACAGGCGCCGGCACAACACAAACAGGAACTCAGCAGGCAACAGTGCAATTAAACCCAGGCACTTACGCGTCCACAGACATCTTTGACCCGACAGCAGCCTTGGCTGCTAAGAGCTTCAAGTCAGAGCAGGAGTTCTCTGATTTTGTCCAGAAGAATGCTGGTGGCAACACTTATTATGCTTATAGAGGCGGCGTCATGATGGACACTGCGATGGAAAAATCAATTTCTTCTGTTGCTCCAACAGCAGCTGGTGCTTCAGGAGCTGGCAATGCCAACGCAGCAGTACAGGTTAATTCAGAGCAAGGCTCATTCTCCACCACCAACAACCAGGTTGCTGGCGTTGACGAAGGAGACATAATGAAGACTGACGGCAGCTATATATATACTATCACCGGCAACACAGTGTTCATAATCAAGGCTATTCCTGGAGAGGATGCTGAGATTGTCTCAACCATCAAGCTCAAGAGCCAGCCTCAAGGATTGTTCATTAACGGCGACAAGCTTGCAGTTTATGGAAATTTCTATGACCTTGACTTTTTCAAGCAGATTGATTTTGTGCCAAAGCAAGGCATGACTTTCTTTAACATCTACGACCTGAGTGACAAGGCAAATCCTAAGCTGGTCAAGGAGTACAAGTTTGAAGGCAATTATTTTGAATCTAGGATGACTGGAGACTATGTTTACTTCATCACAACCACAGGAGCAGAATACAGGACTCCTTACCCAACACCATTAATTGTTGACGGAACAGTGAAGAGCTCAATCCCTATTGATAGGGTTTACTATTATCCAATTCCTTACCAGTCAGTTGAGTTTGCGAACATCCACGCAGTTGACCTTGCAAATCCTGGCAAGGAAGTTAATTCCAAATCCATTGCAGTAGAGGCAAGCCAGAACATGTATATGTCCCAGAACAACATCTACATCACCTACACAGAATACATTAACGAATGGGAGCTTCAGCAGAAAATTATCATTAACCTGATGCAGGACAAGCTGACAGACAGCGACAAGCAACTGATTGAGAAGATAAAAGCAACTGATGATGAAGTGCTTTCACAGGCTGAGAAGCAATCCAAGATACTTCAGATAGCAGAGACTTATGTGAATTACATGGCAGACACTGACAGGCAGGCATTCCAGGACCAGGTTGATACTGAGCTGCAGAAAGAACTTGACGAGTACGATTACATGGAATATACCATCATCAACAAGGTGAGCGTTGACAATGGCAAAATTGAAATCGCAGCCAATGGCAAGGTTCCAGGCCACGTAAACAACCAGTTTTCAATGGATGAGTACAATAATGTATTGAGGATAGCGACCACCATAAGCCAGCGATGGACTTATTTCAAAGGAGAAAGCCAGAGCACAGAAGCAACCAACAATGTTTTCACACTTGACTCTGACCTGAAGATACTTGACTCATTAAAGAACATTGCAAAAGGAGAGCAGATATACTCCACCAGGTTCATGGGCGACAGATTATACATGGTGACCTTTAGGCAAGTAGACCCGTTCTTTGCATTTGACCTGAGCAACCCCTCAAATATCAAGGAGCTTGGAAAATTAAAAATACCAGGATTCAGCAGGTACCTGCACCCATACGACGAGAACACAATAATCGGCATAGGACAGGACACCAGTGCAACAGGACAGCAGAGAGGATTAAAAATAAGCTTGTTTGATGTTACAGATGTTGCGAACCCCAAGGAGATAGCCAAGTTTGTAACCAATGAGCAATATGCGCAGAGCACAGCAGAATGGGAGCACAAAGCATTCCTGTTCAGCAAGAAAAACAACTTGCTCGTCATACCTGTTTACAGCTACAATTACAGGCCATGCGTTGGAGTTGGAGATGTCTGTGCGAATGGCGGGACTTATACTGGCTACAACGGAGCATTTGTCTTCAACATAACCAAGGACGCAATAACCCTCAGAGGATTAATTGACCATTCACAGGGCAACAGCAACAATAATTATTACTACAGCCCTGCAGTGGAGAGAAGCCTTTACATCGACGACTTGCTCTACACGAAATCACCTAACTTGCTCCGGATAAACAAAATAGACGACCTGAGCAAGGTGAAGAACATAGAATTGCAGACAACAGGCGGAGCATACCCTGTGTATTAAGAGGGTATTAAGAAAGACATTAAGAAATTAAAATTTTTTAAATTTTTTTATTTTTTGTTCTTTTGTTTTTCTATTTTGTTTTTTTCTTTAATTTATTTAGAAGCTCAGATTCCTGTCCCTTGTGAACTCCTTGGCTCCTGGCACGTCTTCGAGCGCAGTGAGGTCGATTACTCCGCCGTAAAAAGGCTCAACAACCATCTTTATTCCAAGATTATCAATTCCGAACTGAACAGCAGGCTGTAATTCATACTCCTTATGCCCAGGATGCCTTTCAACAGGCTCAACCTTGGTGCAGCAATCAAATATTTTTTTGTCAAAAGCAAACAATCCCATGTTAATCAGTATCTTGCCTTCCGGGTCAGGGTAATTGTCCTGTGTATCTCCCGGCCTTTCTATAATTTTGAGAAGCTCATAGTCCTCATTCACCTGCATCACTGCGCACTGCCTTATTTTTTCTTTCTTTAAGTTGCATAGCTCAGGATTCTCCAGTCCATTCCTGTCAAAGCCAATGGCAGCCCATTCTGCACCAGTCTTTACAAGAAGCTTTATTGCTTCTGCAGGATAAACATCATCGTACCATAAGGTTATGAATGGCTCGTCGCCAACAGCTTCTTTGGCAGATAGTACTGCATTGGCTGTTCCGAGCTGTTCTTTTTGCACAGCATAGTCAACTTGGACAGAGCCAATCTTGTGGCCGTAATACTCCTTTATCATGTGGCCGCCGATATTATTCACCACAAAGATTATTTTTTTGATTCCTGCATCAATAAGGTTTTGCACACTAGAATCAAAAATAGGCCTGTTGTCCAAGCCCAGAATCATGCCCTTGAGCCCTTTCTGTATGGATTCCTTCTCAGATGCTGTGAGCTTCTCATCATCCAATGCTTTCTGCATCCTTGAGCCAAGCCCTGCTGCTAATATTACTGCCTGTTTTATCATAATCATGTGTTTATCCTGCTTTTTTAAATATTTTATTGATTTTCTTCCGCAACTTTTATAAAACAAGCAATCCTCTTTTTCTTCATGACAGACTTAGTTGCATGCCTTGGCACTGGAAAGGGAACGTGGACAGGAGTTCTGAAGCTGATTAACAAGCTGGAGTTCGAGAACATATTCCTGGTTGTGAACCAGTGGACCATGGAGAATCTCAAGATAAAAAAGGATAATCTTCAATTTGTCCTTATCAACTCTGACGACAACACGAGCAAGATAAGGGACAGCATCATCAAGCAAATGGAAGGCAAGGTCAAGGGCTTTGAAGTGGCTGTCAACATTGACTCTGGCACTGGCAAGGAGCACACAGCATTAATAACCGCGCTCATAAAGCTGGGGCTTGCATTAAGGTTTGTTGTGGCAGAAGGAGAAAGCATAGAAGAAGTTTCTACAAATTTTACATTTGAATAGTTCATCAAAAATCAGACAGGCCATGCAAAAATTTATAAGAATGAACGCATCCTATTCTTAATTATTAATAAATTAGGGTAAAAACTTAGAGGGTGAAAAAATGGTTTTTGACAGCACGATGGCTTTAGGAAGTTTAGAAAGCATGATGCCTTTTGCAGCAATGGGCGCCTTGATTGGAGCAGTTCTAATAGCATTTATTTTTGTGATGCTCTTGCTCTACGTCTACCACGCATTGGTATGGATGACTATTGCAAGGAAACTCAAGTACAAATATCCTTGGCTTGCATGGATACCCTTTGCCAACATAGCAATGATATTGCAGCTGGGCGGATTCTCGTGGGGCTTGGTATTTCTGTTATTGGTTCCAATCCTGGGATGGCTGGCAGTGGCAGTTCTCTACATAATCTCAACCTGGAGAATATTTGAGAAGAGAAAATACCCTGGCTGGCTAAGCCTTGCGCCAATCTGTAAAATAATCCCAGTCCTGGGATGGCTTGTATGCGTCGCATACCTTATAATTCTTGGCTTTGTAGCCTGGAGCGACAAGAAGTAAAAGAAAGTAAAATTTTTTATTTTTATTCTTATTTTATTCTGTGTTAGTTTCTCCTGAATATTTTCATTGATTAAATTATAGATATAAATAAGATTTATTATGCATAAGATTTATTAATATATGAATTTATGCAGATCATATGGATAAAAAACTTAAGAAAAAAATGGTTATTACCCAAAAGGAGCATGACGAGTGGCATAGAAAGCATAAGGATTATGACGAGAAGAACGATAAAGAACACGAACTTTGCCACAAAAAGGTAGGAATCATAGTAAAGAAGGAATAGGATTCATTTTTATCACTTGGCTTTCTGCTTCTACCTTCTTACTTTAGCATGACACCCAGCAAAGTGTACATTAACCTGTCAGACACCCTTATCATGTCGCCGTAGCTCTTGGCTTCGAGAATAACACAGTAGCCGTTGGAGTAGGCAATGTTTTTGTCGCTCAGGACGAGCCATATGACCATGGTCTTGTTACTAGCCTGGTTGCAAGTCACAACTGGAGTTCCTGTATCAACGCTGGTGTTCTTCGGAGCCTTGATAAATGCTGAGTGAGTAGGGACATTAAGCATATTGTACCTGGTGCCTGTGATTCTGGCAATCTCTACTGCAGCAAGAACAATTGAGTTATTATTGGCGTCTGGGTCAATGGTGATAAAGATGCTGCCGTTGTTGTTCTTTATATCATAAAACTTGCTCCAGAGATTAGTTTCAACAGGAATATCCTCGAGTTGTTTTGGATGGTAGTAAAAAGGAACCCAGAAAGTCTGGCCGTTCTTTTGCAGCAGCGTGTACCAGAAGCCGTCGGTATTCTTGGTAAACTCAAAATTATTGTACTTGTAATTGTTCAGCTGTATTTTTTGTACTATGCGCGGAACAAAGATGACTGCCAAAAGGATTATTATTAGTGCTGCTGCAAACAATGTAAAATAAAGATGCTGGTGCTTTGGGGGAGAGTCTTCTTTTTTTTCTGTGTTTTCTTTTTTCTTTGTTTCATTCCCAGCCTCTTCTTTCTTCTCAACTTTTATTTGTCCTGCAGAAGAATCTTGCTTTTTTTGTTTTTTCCTAGGCATCCTTTATCACTCCAAAATATGAGTAGAGCAGCCTGTCCCTCAGCCTGAGAAATTCTGTGCCTCTCCCGTTAAAGTAAATGCAGTTGTTCTCGTCAACAATGCTGGTGTTGTCTGATATGTTGAATACAATCACCGGAGTCTTAAGGGTTGCGTTATCACAGGTAATGATGGGAAAAGCAGCATAGGTATCAGATGGGCTCAGCACTCCACTAACTATGTTCTTGCCCAGTATCTGGATGAGGTCAAACCTGGTAATTTCTATTGCCTGAAGGCTTGAAGTGTTCTGAGGATTAAAGGTCAGCATGGTCATGTAAGATTCTTTTATCTTATTAGTCACAGCGCTAGAAACATTTATGTAATACACCTGGCTAGGCAGGAAGTAAAAAGCCATCTGGTTGCCATTGATGGTGGTAACATACTGGCTGTTCACCATCTCAAATTTGTACTTGCCATAGCGCATCTCATTGCTGGTGAAGCTTCCCAGCATTACTCCAAAAGCAGAAAAGACCATGATGGCAGCAAGGATAACACTAATGATAACCTGCTTCTTCTTGTCGCTCGCTCTCTCACGCTTGCCCATGAACCCTGGAATAAAATAAGGGTTTAAAAAGGTTTTGAACATCAAAACTAAAAAATGATAATATTACTTTATAGTGGTAAATATGACAAGATTTAAAAATTGTTACGTGATTCCAAGCTTTGTTAAAAGGAAGCAAGATGAAACTTGATTATCTAAAAGGCAAAAGCTTATTAGAATTAATTGTAGAGCTACCTAAATTTGAATGGAAGCTAAATGATGGTATCAGACTTATCAAGACACAAATTAACATGCTGATGTTCGTTTATTATCAATCAATAAAACCAAGAGATGATGTTGATTTGTACAATCACGTTGACACTTCAAAAGGCATAACATTGAAAGACTTATCCTTCATTGAGAAAGAAAAACAAAGATTCGTAGGGCTAATCTCTAAAGTGCAGCTTGGGCAGCCATTTGAAGAGTATGAGCACAGGTTTGCGCACATACCAATGATGGACTTTGACATGGACTATGACTTCTCTTTTATGAATGAAAAAGAAAAACTAGAACTAATAAAAAAGAACATTAAGGAATCAACAGAAATAGACGCGGGAGTAATACTAAGATCAGGCCCAAAACAAAACTATCACTTCATAGGAATAGGAAGGTTATTGTCAGCAACTGATTTGATAACCTTTATAGGATTAGCTCTTGGGATGCACTACAAGAAAGATGGGAGAAAAATAAATCTTGCAGATTCAAGGCACCTAGGGCATGCTCTTTCACCAATGAAATACATGGCTCAAGTTGAAAATGATTTCGAGCCTGATGCACACTGGTCAAGCTATTTTTTCGCAGACAGGTTCATCACATTAAGAATAACGCCTAAAAAAGGATATGAAACTTTTCCAACTGTAATTGATGTGCTGAAGTAATTATTTCTTTAGTTTTTCTTACAAAACAAAAAACTTTTTATAGCTGTTTCTGCAGAATTCAATATTCTACTCCATAGACTATCCTGTCTAGAGAAACATTTCTTCCAGCAGAATCACTCCATTGGTCTTAATCCTGCAAGAAGTTGAATAAAGCACTCTGTCAATTGCTGATTTGAATATTCTGGTATGGACGCCGTACTTCTGGCTCATGTAATTCATGATTTTTTTTGCATTTGAAAAATCTTTTGCCACCCAGATGCCTCCCCAGTGGCTTTTCCCTTCTTCTACCTCTGCTGCTGGCAGGTAAAACCATTCTTTTAGAGGATATTGTATTATGTTCGAATTATTTTTAAGGCCAAGAGACTTTAAATCCTGAGTAACCACTTTATAGCCGACAGGATGAAGCTTGCCTTCGAGATTAATTGAGCTGAGATTAATCGCGTTCATAATTTTTCAGGATTCAGGAATCTTTTCTAATTTATATGTTTTTAGTGCTCTTTCAAAATCACAGGAAAATCCTGCTGGACTCTGCTGGACTGCAGTTAAAGCAAAAACTTTAAGAAACCCTAAAACACTCTATGCGCTAATATGCTCACAGACAAGGAACTAAAGGCGAGATTCAAGAAGCTGGCTAGTGCAGAGCCTGACAAATACTATGCGACCCAGGTTTTGCAGTCAGAAGGATTTCTTAGGAGGCAGTGCTCTTGTGGAACATATTTCTGGACTGTGAATGAGAACCAGAAGACCTGCGGAGACCCTGCCTGTGTTGGAGGAGTGGATATTCTCAGGGGTGCGCCTGTCAAGAAAAAGCTTAGCTTCCCAGAAGTATGGCTTGGCTTTAAGAAGTTCTTCGAGGAGCGAGGTTACAAGGCGATTAATCGTTACCCTGTGATTGCAAGATGGAACCCTACCATTGACTTCACCAATGCATCAATAGCAGCTTTCCAGCCTTATGTTATCAGCGGGGAATCTCCTCCGCCTGCAAAAAAGCTTGTAATACCCCAGTTCTGCCTAAGATTCGGGGATGTTGACAATGTTGGAGTCACAGGAAGCCACTGCACAGGCTTTGTTATGATAGGCCAGCACGCGTTTGTCAGTCCAGAGGAGTGGAACCAGGCAGAATTTTTCAGGGATATTTATGATTACATCACCAGAGAAGTAGGCGTGCCAAAGGAAGAGCTTACTTTACACGAGGAATCCTGGGCAGGAGGAGGAAACTACGGCCCCTGCATGGAATTCTTCAGCAGAGGAGTAGAATTGTTCAACCAAGTATACATGATGTTTGAGCATTCAGATTCTGGCGACAAGGAATTAAAGATAAAAGTTCTGGACATGGGCTTAGGAATGGAGAGAGTTGCATGGTTCAGCCAGAGCGCACTAACAATTTACGACGCAGCATTCCCAACAGTGATTGCCAGGCTGAGGAAGCAATTGAATGTTGAATTTGACGAGCAGCTTTACAGGAAGTTCGCGCCCTTGGCATCAAAGCTTAACCTTGATGAGGCAGATGATATTGACAAGCAATGGAAAGAAGTTGCTGACCAGCTCAAAGTTGAAGTTGATGAGTTGAAGAAAAAAATCCTGCCCATGACTGCGCTTTACTCAATAGCAGAGCATAGCAGGGCTTTGCTGTTCGCGATTATCGACGGAGGACTGCCATCAAATGTTGGAGGCTACTATAATCTCAGGGTTATTTTCAGGAGGGCAATGGAATTTATTGATATGTTCAAATGGGACGTGTCATTGCCAGATATTTGTGAGTGGCACGCAGAATACCTCAAGCCTATTTATCCAGAGCTTGCAAAAGGATTAGTTGATGTCAAGAAAATACTTGAAGTGGAGAAGCACAAATATTATCAGAGCAAGAGAAAAGGCCAGCAGTTGGTTGAGCAGTTGCTCAAGAGCAAAAAGGAAATCACTCCTGAAAAACTTGTCGAGCTCTACGACAGCCATGGCATAAGCCCTGAGCAGGTAAAGGAAGAAGCTGCTAAGTTTAACCTGAAAATTGATGTGCCTGAAAACTTTTATTCTCTTGTGGCTGACAGGCATGCTCATGCAGAGCAAAAAACCCAGACCAGGAAAGATGTTGAGCTTGACCTGAATGATGTTCCCCCGACACAGGCTCTCTACTTTGACGCCTATGATTATGTTGACTTCAAAGCCAACGTCCTCAAAATTATTGACGACAAATACATCATACTTGACAGGACTGCCTTTTACCCGACGAGCGGAGGGCAGCTGCATGACAAAGGCTTCATTGGCAAGACAGAAATAATAGATATTTTCAAGCAAGGAAATATTATTGTGCACGTTGCAAAGCACAAGCCTGACTTTGAGCAAGGAGACGAAGTTGCTGGCAAAATAGACTTTGACACCAGGCTTCAGCTTGCGCAGCATCACACAGCAGCACATATTATTAACGGCGTTGCCAGGAGGGTGCTTGGCAATCATGTGTGGCAGGCAGGAGCTTCCAAATCCTTGGAAAAAGCGCGCTTGGATATAACCCATTATGACGCCCTGACAGATGAGGAAGTTGCGCAAATCGAGAAGCAAGCTAATGAGATAATCAAAAATAATTTGCCTGTTTACAAGAGCTTCATGGACAGGAATGTGGCAGAAGCCAAGTACGGGTTTACGCTCTACCAGGGTGGGGCAGTGCCTGGCAGGCAGATAAGAGTGGTTGCAATCTCAGGCCTTGATGTTGAGGCTTGCGGAGGAACGCATTTAGATTTGACAGGAGAGGTGAAGCTCATCAAGATTCTCAAGACCAGCAAAATACAGGACGGAATTGTGAGGATTGAATTCACAGCAGGCAACGCAGCAGTTAGAACAAGCAGGGCAGAAAAAGGAGTGCTGGAAGAAACAGCCAGGATCCTAGGCGTTGACATTGACCAGCTTCCTGGACGAGTAGAGGAGCTGTTTGAAAAATGGAAGAAGGCAAGGAAGGCTGTTCAAAAAGCAAGCAAGCTTGACAAGAAAGAGCTTGAAGAGCTTGAGCTGACCAGCGCCATTGCTTACAAAGGAGAAGATATCCTGGTGAAGCTCGCAGATATTCTAAAGACTCAGCCAGAGCACGTCAACAATACAATCCAGAGATTCTTGAAAGAGCTGGGAGAGTATAAGAAAAAACTTAAGTGAGAGAGAAAGAAAAAAGAAAAGCAAATAATAACAAGAAACAACAAGTGATGATTGAGAAACACATTATTGAATGCATTGTTGAGGATTAGATTACTGGGGATTACTAATGGTTCACATGTTCACATCAGCGCACCTTGAATTAGTCTGCCCTGCGTGCAGGAAAAAGCATCACGGCAACTGGGCGCCAGAATTCTCCAAGCACACTCATTACAAAACCCTGACATGCGACTGCGGCTACAAGATTTCTATCAGGACAAAACAATTCAACTCAGGGCATTACTAGAAGCGAGAATCTTTTATTTTAATATCTCTTCCTCTTAAAATTATCCCTTGCAATTGAGAATAGAAGATAAATAAGTATTACGCAAGCAAGGAAGATGAAGACCTGGCTGATGAATTTTTCAAGGCTGTAAAGCAGGCTGGCGCCGATTACCAGCGCAGCAATAATAATCCCCATGATTATTCTCCAGCTCTCAGTCCTTATTTCTGTGGTCAACCCTCTGATGTCGCTGTTGATGCTGTCAAGAGCAGAGTCTGCTCTTTCTGCAGCGTGATAAACCTTCTGTGACTCATCAGGAAGATCATGGAGGAACTCTCCAAATTTCTGGGCTTCTGCGATAAGTCTTCTGAGAAGTTCTGAAGGCCGTGCTTTTTTCTTTGCAAGCCTGCTAATAAAAGGCTGGACAGCTCTTACCAGGTTGAATTCAGGATTGAGCTCAATACTGACGCCTTGCAGGGTGATGAGCGCTTTTCCCAGGAGCACAAATTCTTTTGGCAGCTTTATCCTGTGCTTTCTGGCAATGCCAATGCTTTTAATGAACAAGTCGCCAAAATCAACTTTGTCAATTGAGGTGTCATAATATTTTCCCAAGGTTTCTGCAAGGTCTTTTTTCAGCCTGTTAACATCAACATCAGATTCCACCAGGTTAAGGCTGATGAAGGACTTGACAATGCCGTCAGTATCTCTCTCAATGAGGCTGACGAAGAGCAGCTCGAGCTTTTCCCGCATCTCATCATCAATCCGTCCTGCAATCCCGAAGTCAATGAATCCAATGGTGTTGTTCTTGACCAGGATGTTTCCTGGGTGAGGGTCTCCGTGGAATAACCCGTCCACAAATATCTGCTTCATGATGCTGTTGACGATGAGCTCAGATATTTTTTTCTTATCAGTGTTCCTGCTATTTTTGTAACGCCCGGGATGAGCAATTATCTCCCGAAGCTCCACTCCCTCGATAAATTCCATGGTAAGAATTCTCGTGGTGGTAAGCTTTTCATAGACGCGCGGAATCTTAACCTTTTTCTCCTTCCTGAAATTCTCTTCAAAGAGCCTGATGGTGTGGGCTTCTTTCAGATAGTCCAGCTCAACCTCTGTGTACTGCTTGAACTCTGCAAATATTTCTTCAGGGTCAACAATGTCCTGCCTGGCATGGTGCTTGAAAAGCCTTGAAAGGTAATCTAGGATATCCAAATCTGTTTCAATGAGTGCTCTTATGCCTGGCCGCATAATCTTCACAGCAACTTTTTTTCCGCTCTTCAGCTTTGCAGCATGAACCTGGCCGATGCTCGCCGAGGCTATTGGCTTTTTTTCAAAACTCTTGAAGAGCTGATTGACAGGCTTCTTTAGCTCAGACTTTATGACATGCTCAATCTCAGAATAAGGAATAGGCTCAACATCATCCTGCAGCTTACTCAGCTCGTCGCAATACTCAATAGGTATTAGGTCTGGTCGCAAACTCAGGAGCTGGCCCAGCTTGACAAAGGTCCCTCCCAGCTCCTCAAACATCATCCTGAGCTCAACAGGACGAGTCATCCTGGCTTTGCTTTTCTGCAGGAAGAAAGACTTGTTTTTCAGGTGAGCTTTTTCTAGATAGAAGCCTAGCTCGTACTTGGTGAGTACGCTCAGAATCTGCTCAAACCTCTTAATCCCGCGAAATCGCCTGGGTATGTTAAACATCTATTACCAGATGAGAAGCCGACATTTATATAATTATTGATAATTATTGCTATTTTTTATAAATAACGTAACGATACCAAACCCAGTGCAACCTAAAAATTTATAAATCCAGGAAATCGTTTTTGAAATATGAAAGCTAAAAAATCTCCTTTAGTTGTCTGCAAGCTCACAGGCCAGAGACTGAAGATGAACCAAGTTGTACCCATCGCAGTCATCAACCCTGGCATTGTAAAATTAATCAGGAGGAAATATCCTGACATTGAGCTTTCCCACGACGATTTCATCTCAAAGGAAGAGCTGAAGAATTTCAGGAGGGAATATATTGAGAGAATTTTCAAGACAGAGCGCGGAGAGATTTCCAAGCTTGACAAGGAAGTTGTCCAAAGCATGGTTGAGCATGAACTGCTTGTCAAAAACATTAATGCCCAATTCGAGAAAACCAGGACCTTTGGCGAACGAGTGTCTGACAGGATGGCAAAATTTGGCGGAAGCTGGAATTTTATAGGTATCTTCTTCTTTTTTCTATTTTGCTGGGTTGTGGTCAACTCAATCCTGGTCTTTGGAAAGCCATTTGACCCTTTTCCATTCATTTTACTGAATCTCATTCTGTCATGCATCGCAGCCATACAGGCGCCGGTTATCATGATGAGTCAGAACAGAAAGGATGCCAAGGACCGCTTGCGGGCAGAGTATGATTACAAGATTAACCTCAAGGCAGAACTGGAAATCAGGCATTTGCATGAGAAAATAGACAACCTTATGCGCCACCAATGGCAGCACTTATTGGAAATCCAGGAGCTCCAGCTTGACCTGATGGAGGAGAGGGACAGGGAGACTCACATGAGCAAGGTACGCAAGAGAATAGTTAACAAGATAAACGCCAATGCCTCGCAAAGCCTTGAGATAAAAAAAATTCTCAGTTCCAAGAAAAAATAATTAAGAAGAAATAATAAATCGCCATCTCCTTGTCCTAGCTTATTTTTATCCCCAGGAGTATAAATTTGGGTCACTTAAGCTCCTAATCTTCTGCTCTAAACTAAACTTAGGATTAGGGTTTGCTCCTCTTCCTGTATAAAAGGCTTTTCGATCCTCAAGTTTTTTTAAATCTGCATAGATTTGAGAATATGATTCAATTAATGTTTCAGGGGCTGCTTCTAAAGTTTTTGCATGAATAAATAAGCCAGTGATTGTAGGTTCTCGATGATGCCCATAATCATACCCATGATGTAGTGCATAAGCATAAAATTTTTCCCCTTCTATCTTGGATAACTTCCGATCATATACGCTTTTTTTCGTCTTATATTTCACGGAAAATGAAAAGTCACACTCAATTAAGAGATCTAAATGATTACCACCTATAAAATTGTTAGTTGCTTTGCCAGGAATGATAACCGTATTAAGCATGGGTAATTCAATTTTCCTTCCTTTATAAAAAAAATTTACTGTCTTTAACGGCGCGATTCTTTTATCTCCATGAAGTCTTAAAATACCCTTAAAAGATGCAGAATCCATCAGCTCTTTGTACGTCTTGAACATATTTTAAAGAATTATTATCTGTTTAATAAACATTTCGATAAAATTTAAGCCTCCGGGGAGACATTCAGGAAAACTAAAGCTTTTCTAGGTGAAAAACCAGTTTTTCATTTGAACTCCCGACCTGCGCATTGCTCGCTTTGGTACGAGTGCGCTGCTCAAGCCACTAAGCTACGGAGGCGTTAGAATGAGTAAAAGTAAATGAGTTCTTTAAAGTTTCGTTATTAACTCGTCTTTTGAGTATTTTCTCTGGCACTCGTTGCAAACATTTCTTTTCTTGCGTTTAGAGTCACGCATGACTGTGCCTATCAGCTTGTTGAGGAAGGTTGTCTCAATTTTTTTTCCGCAAATATCGCATTTCATTATTTAGCACCCGTATTAAAGCGCAGGATTGAAGTTATGTATGAGTACCTGGGCAATGTTCAAAACTATTGCTGTTCCCAGGAGTATGAAGTAGACTGCTTTGTTCCATTCAAATATTTTGTGGCCGTCAAAGTTAAGGAAGGGTATGAGGTTGAAGAGCGCCAGCCAGGCGTTAATCATTAATCCGTAATATGCAATGGTTGGGGTTACAAATATTAATGGAAGGAATATTATCGCCAGAGCTAGGTTGGCTGCTGGTCCTGCGCTCGCAATTATTCCGCCTTCTTTTCTTGTGACAAACCCGGATATGACTACTGCTCCTGGCGCTGCAAATACAAAGCCAAAAAAGCTCATGAGGATGGCTAGGAAGAGCATGATATTATTTGCCCTGAACTCTGCGTGCTTCCTGAATTTTCTTGCAAAGTACCTGTGGCTCATTTCGTGCACCAGGAAGCCGAGTCCTACTGTCATGGCTGCCACAAAGATGCTGAAGGACAATGACCTGCCTTCCCCGAAAAGGAGTATGCCGAAAGCTACGCTTATGGCCAGCCAGGCCTTGGCTATCTCCTTGATTTCTGCGCTTGTTATCATTTTAATAACTTATAGCTTTGTATAAGGCAGTCATTTATAAATTTGTTTCTTATGAGCGCCTAAACCACTCCAAAGTGGTTATGAAAAGAAAAATTTATATATAACTCTTGTTCTTCTTACAAACGGGGTTAAAATGTTCAAAAAAAATGCAATATTCTTGTTGGTGATAAGCGCATTACTTATACCGCTGATATTTTTGACAGCAGAAATAATTTCCTTGGCAACCCTGATTTTAATTTTCATCGTTGCCCAGGTCCTACTGCTTTATTTGTTTTACAAAGAGGAAGAGCCATTATTTGAGCACTGGTATGCTTTCTGGGCAGGAGTGCTGGGACTGGGCTTTATGCTGGTAATGGTGCTCAGGGGAAGAGATTTGCTAACAGAGCTTCTGGGCTTGTTATTGTTCCTAATATATTTCATAGGCTTGCTGATAATCCTATTCAAAGGCAAACTGCACCTTAAGGCAGGGAAGAAGTTCAAAAAGGAAAAAACAGAAGCTCCCAAAGATGAAGAAGGGACTTTAGAATCCTTCAGGAGAAAAGATGAGATGGAAGAGCTGGTTGATTTCTTTGAGCCTGGCAAAGCTAAGCAAGGAGTCAGGATTGTTGAGCTTGAAGAGCCAAAAATAGAAAAGATAGTTTATGACAGGCTGGATGATGAAGGAGAGCCAGAAGAAGAGGAAAAAACAGAAGATGAACTGGCTGAAGAAAATTATGAGCAGGATAAAAAATACGAGGAAGAATGGAAAGACTTAAGTGATGAGCTTCCCAAATCAATAATTTTTGATTATGACGAGGAAAAACTAAAAGAAAAAGCAAAGCCAAAGATAAGGGAGCTGAGAGAAGCGCCCAAGGTTGATTTTGAAAAGGTGAAAAAGCACCTGGACAGGATTGGTGACGGAGTAAAGAACATTAGCGACAGGATAAAGCTCATAAGCGAGAAGGCAATACTGGAAGGCGCAGATAAAAAGATAAGGGAGATGGAGAAAAAAAGGCAGCCCAAGCCCAAGAAGAGCGAAATAAAAGTTTTCGCCTCAAAAACAGGCACCAAATTCCATTACAAGAGAAGCTGCCTAGGTCTTGGCAGAGTAAAGAACTCAAACATGATAACCTATGCTAATTCTGGCGAAGCCCGCAAGAAAGGGCTGAAAGCCTGCGGCATGTGCAAGTGAAATAGCATAAGACTATAAGAAATAAATTATATAAAAAATAACTTTATAGATGGGTGATGTGAATGGGTAAAAGTTTAGAAGAAGCAAGAGACATATCTTTTCTAAAACAAGCGTATAGACGTGCTAATAATTATTCTGTTGATCCAAGCACGCATACTGGTATAGTCATAGTAAAAGACTATCGGATTCTTGTAAGCGGAGCCAATCATGGACCTGGTGGGCTTTTGGTTCCTGAAGAAATACTTCATCATCCAACTGCAAAATACGATTGGGTAGAGCACGCAGAGCAAAACGCAATTCACGAAGCAGCGCGAAAAGGAATTAGCCTTGAGGGCAGCACTATTTATAGCCCTTGGTTTCCTTGCTCACCCTGCGCAAGCGCGATAATAGGCGCTGGCATTATAGAGGTCGTGACTCACAAAGAACTTCAAGATTTGAGTGCGAAACTTGATATGAAATGGGGAGATTCCCAGAAAAGAGCCGCAGAATGGTTTAAGACAAAAGGAATAAAAGTTAGGGAAGTGAGCGGTGAAATAGGGAAAGATGTTCCTATATTATTCAAACACCAGATTTTCTATTTATGAGAGAAATAATTAAAAAATTATTTTTTTATTTTTACCAATCAAACAAATTCTTCTGATCGCGGTTATACCGTTCCAACCTCTTCGGCGGATTAACCTGCTTCCACTCAAATCCCCATTTCTTGAGCATATCCAGCGCATTAGGACTGATGGATGGGCTTGCAAGGATTCCCTTCACCCGTTTCAATTCAATGCCTTTTAGCTCACTAATCTTTTCAACATATCGTCTGAGCTGGGTGACGCACTGGAGGCTTGCAGTGTATCTCTTGCACTCGACAATTACAAGATTTCCTTTCTTGTCATGGCCAAACACGTCGATGAAGCCAAAAGTGGTATGCTCTTCTCTTGAGAGAGGCTTAAAATCAGGGCTAATCAATTCAGGATGCTCTTTGAGCATGTCGCTCATGTCGCGCTCATTGCCAGCCAGTTCCTGCTTTAAACCATCTTCTAGCTTGTGGCTCATGAAGTCATACACCCGGAATATTTCAACATCAAGATAATCCTTTGAATCCAGGTTCTGGGCTTTTAGCACCAAATGGTTTTCCAACTCTTGAAGTTCCAGCTTGCTGCCTGGCTTTATGTAATTAACAGGCGGACCGCCCTCTGGCTGATGAACTAACAGAGTGTTGTCAGCTTTGACAATTATCATCCTGTCGCCGCGCGCAAGAAAAGCCTCTGCCCTTCCGCTATAAACGATTTCGCAGTTGCAGAAGAATACTAAAGAATCATTACGCGCAATTGCTTCCTCGAACTTCACCTTGAAATCAACCAGTTCCATTGCTGCAAGAACCAAGCTTCAAAATAAAAAGGTTTGCAATTTTATTAATCAGAAATTACTGAGCTTGGTCTGAGTATTTATTTTGTTGAGGAGCACGCTGCTTCGCAAAATCGGTTCAATATTAATGCCGAACTTCTTCTTCACAAGCCCTTGGGCGTATTTTAGCATTAATTCTTTTGAGTCAAAAACAAGGGGCTTGTTAGCCATGGTTTTCCTGACAGCTTCTCGCACAACCCAGACGCCAAGAGGAGCATAATATTCTCCTGTGATAAA
>Ga0209777_10000579_pt1 | contig 59035 bp, 60 predicted proteins | sample FrelakmetHBP12HB_FD_187147 | JGI IMG/M metagenome (GOLD analysis project Ga0209777, IMG submission 187147) | Freshwater lake sediment microbial communities from the University of Notre Dame, USA, for methane emissions studies -HBP12 HB (SPAdes)... | ecosystem: Environmental > Aquatic >...
TATTCGCGCTCGTGCTCGATGACCATCCGGACGGCCCGCTCCCGCACCTCCGGGGAGTACCGCGTTGTCGTTGCCATGACTCCATCCTCTCAAGAAATGGAGCCTCCGGCAATCCCGGGGCGATTCAGTCCTGTCGTAGATGTGATTGGTTCTGACAAGGTGTCTTTCGCAGGGTGCGAATTCGCCTATTCCAAGCTCGAGCCGTACCTAGCAAAGCTGATGATTACTCCTAGTCCGGACGACATCGGTTCAACTGAGTGGGTAGGACTGAAGCGGAAGATGAGCATACCACTGCACTTGCTGGCCTACACTCTGATGCTTCCCGCAGTCTGTGAGGCCTACAGACGCCTCCAGGCTGGAAAGCGGCATGCGCGGCTGGATCCTCGGGAGCTGCTAGATCTCCGAATCGGGTTAGCAGCTCCAGCCGAGTGGGTGAGACTTGACGCCGAGATACAGAGACGACGGGATACGATCTACGCGTCGCGTGCGGCCGAGAAGGTTGTCCGATCCGAGATTGACAGGCTTGTCTCCCACAACGGGTCCGGCGAGACATAACGGTTGAGCCGTCCAGCTTGTGGCGCGAAGTCCCTCCGTACCCGACCACCACCGGCTGCGCAGCGCGCGCGCGGAGCAGGGCAGCGGCGTGCGTGGAGCATTGCCCCGCTGACTACAACCTCCGTATTCTTCATGGCTACGCGAGTCCCCGTGGTGAAACTGGATGATCATCCGAGTTTCCTAAACTTGGGTTCCGGGTTCGAGTCCCGGCGGGGGCACTTCGGGTTTCCCACAGGTATTTGTCGGTTATCTGTCGAAACGGTGTGGGAACCCGTGGGAAAGGAATCGTAGGGGCGCATCATCAAATCGTGCCAAGCGCCATGACACGATTTGCGCGTGACCAAAGGCATGCTCTAACTCGTTATTCATAGCGGTGTTGCGAACGCCTTGCATGGCGGGCGGTTTTCCTAAACCGTTGGTCGGGTGTTCGAGTCACCCCAGGGGCATCACCATTCATTGGGTGAGAGGGGAAGGGATGACAGCTTCAACAGGTGCGCCGCTTCCATCCGGCGCGGCGCCGGTCGGCGGGCAAGACTGGGGACAGTGGGTCAAGGACCACATGCGCGAGGTGGTGCTCACGATCGGCGGGGCCGTCGTGGTCGCCGCGGCGATCTGGCTCTACGTCACGTCCGAAAGCCGCAAGGAGACCTTCGCGGCTCAGGCGCTGACCAAGGCCCGCGGTGACGCGGAAGCCGGTGACCTCCCGCTGGCCGCCTACGACCTCAGCCAGCTGATGGACAGGTACGGCGGCACCAGGGCGGCAGACCAGGGATCCGTGCTCCTGGGCGAAGTTCGCCTGGTGCAGGGTGGCACTCAGGTCGACGCCGGAGTGAAGGGGCTGCAAGCATTCGTCCAGCAGAGGCACCCCGACTACATCCTGGCCTCTGCGTGGTCGCTGCTGGGCGCCGGACTCGAGCAGCAGCGCAAGTACCTTGACGCGGCCCAGGCCTACCGGAAGGCGGCGGACGTAATCCCGTACGACTTTTTGAAGGCGCAGTACCTGCTGGACGCCGGCCGCACGCTGGCGATCGCCGGCGATTCCGCCAAGGCCCGTGACGCATATGCGGAGGTTCTCAACAGGTTCGGCTCCCTCAACCAGGCCGCTGAGGCCAGGGTTCGCCTGGGTGAACTTGGCGGAACCGCTCCGAGCCCTAAGGCCAAGACGCCCGAGCACCAGAAGACCAACTGAAGGCACGGCTGGGTCCGAGCCGCTCCGCATCACCGCGTCACTGTCGCGCCAATTCGACTTCGTATAAGATATGTTATGTTAAGTTGAATTGTTTGTAACTGTGGAAATCCGTGGGCAACCCGCTAATCGATTGGGATGCTGGTAGTTAGCAAGGACGTCGTGATGCCGCGAAAGACCAGTCTCCCCTCGCCACAGAGACGTATCGACGTCACGGTCGAGCCTTGGCTGGAGAAGGAGACGTCGAGCGGAAGGCCGGACCTGGTCCAGAGCCTGACGGGCGAGTCGGCCTGAGTGTGACTAGCTAGGGTGAGGGCGCAGGCGACGGCTCCTGTCCCGCAGGCGAGCGTCTCTCCTTCAACCCCGCGTTCAAAGGTCCGCATCTTCCAACTGCCGTCCCCCTTGGGGGACACCCAATTGACGTTGGCTCCCTCGTTCCCCAGGGTCGGATCCCGGCGCAGTACCGGGCCGCGGTCGGCGACCGCGATCTGCTCGACGTCCGCGACCTCAAGGACGAGGTGTGGGACGGAGGGCCGGACGAGCGTCGGACGCTCCTCGCCAGGGCCTGTCCGAACCTGGGGGGCCGGCTGCGGAGCCTGGCAGTCGGGCAGGAAGATCTCCGACCTCTCGCCTACCACCCTGCCCCGGTGGATGCCCGCAGGCGTCGAGAACCGCACCTCCACGTCCGGCTGGGCGAACTCGAGGACGACAGCCAGGCGGGTGGCGCACAGGGCTCCGTTGCCGCACATCGGGCCCACGGAGCCGTCGCGATTCCAGAACCGGAAGGCGAAGTGAACGCCATCCTCGGTCGTCGGCTCGAGGAGGCCGACGCCGTCGGCTCCGATGCCGAGCCGCCGGTCGCACAGGGCCGCGATGGCTTCGGGAGTCAGCTCCTCGGCTCGGACGTGCCGCCCGTTGAGCATGACGAAATCGTTGCCGGAGCCGCTCATCTTGTAGAAGACGGTGCCGGGCTTCACACCCGCGGGCTTCATACCCGCCCCACCAGAGCCCACCATCGGAGTCGCCATACCATCCCCACCGCCTCGCGCACAATCCCGCCGGACATCTTGCTGCGGCCGACGTTCCGGTCTGCGAACGTGATCGTGATTTCCTTGATGCGGAAACCCTTGCGCCAGGCCCGGAACGACATCTCGATCTGGAAGGAGTAGCCGTTCGAGCGCACCTGGTCGAGGTCGATCGCCGCCAGCACTGCGCGCCGGTAGCACTTGTAGCCTCCCGTCGAATCCCACAGCATCAACCCCGTTACCCAGCGCGCGTAGACGTTGGCGAAGTACGACAGCATCAGCCGGCTCATCGGCCAGTTGATGACGGTGACGCGCCGGTTGAGGTAGCGGGACCCGATGACGAGGTCCGCGTCGGCGATCTCAGCCAGGAACGTGGGCAGATGCCGCGGGTCGTGCGAAAAGTCGGCGTCCATCTCGAAGACGTAGTCGAACCCATTCTCCAGGGCCCAACGGAAGCCGGCCACGTAGGCCGTGCCGAGCCCGAGCTTCGCCGATCGGTGCAGCACGTGGGCACGTGGCTCGGCCGAGGCCAGCTCGTCGGCCATCTCGCCCGTGCCGTCGGGCGAGTTGTCGTCCACGACGAGCACCTCGAGCCTGGGGTCCTGCTCCAACACCAGCGGGACGATCTTCGGCAGGTTCTCCCGCTCGTTGTACGTCGGGATGATGACCAGCGCGCGCTCAGCCACGCTTCCTCCGCCGGATCGCCCCTGGCAGGAGGATGAGCGCGAGCGTGACGCCGACCGACGCGACGGAGATGCCGCGCCCGAGGGCATAGCCGGGCGACTGGAACCAGAGCTCGACCTTCCGAGCGCCGGCAGGGATCGGAACGGCGATGACCGCCCAGTCGCCGCGGACCACCGTCGCCGTAGCGCCGTCCACCGTCGCGTGCCAGTCGGGATACCAGTTCTCGGCCACGACGAGGTAGCTCGCGCTGTCGGGCGCGGGGTCCAGCGCAACGCTCATCCGGCCCGGCGACCACGCCGTGACGGTTGCCTTCGACCTGCTCGGCTCCGGCATCGCGGAGATGGGAGGCGGGCTCAGCGGAACGTCGGGCGCCAGGAGGACGAGCCGGCCGTAGTCCATGCGTGGATTGAGGAGTGTCGGGATGATCTGACTTGGGTCCACTCTGACGGCGGCCGGGACGACCCGGGCCCAGTCGGCCGGCTCGGTGCGCTCGAGGAGGTCCGCCGTCGGGCCCCCCGCCGTCGGGACGCCGGTCAGGACCCGCTTGAATCCGTGGAGGATGCTGTCGAGCTGCGGTTGCCCGCTCGGGACGATGGCATAACGCACCGCATACAGGTCCCACATTCCGACATATCGGAGGTTGCTGAAGGACTCGTCGCGATTCCACAACTCGTCGAAGTACCGGATCTCGTTGAAAGGCGTGCCGAGGAGCTGGGGCACGTCGAAGGCCATCAACGTGACCCCGTTGCCCGGGTAGACCCCGAGGTCGACGGTGCGATATGGGAGCGGCGTCTGGCGCAGCCGGTCGATCACGCCATCGGTCCGGAAGATCGTTTGGGCCGGCAGCGGGCTGTACACCCAGAACGGGCGCGCGTCGAGCCACAGGTCGCCGCTCACGACGAGGAGAAGGAGCACGAGCAAGGCCGGACCGGCCCGTGGCAAGCTCAGCTGCTGGCGGGCGATGAAAGCGACGAGGAGCAGCGCCACGCCGCTGGTGAGCGCGCCCAGCGCGATCGCCCCAGAATCGGCGCGCGCCACCGCGGCGCGGCCAAGCCCCTCTGCCCCGCCGGCGAGGTTGACGGCCACGGTTCCGAGCGCCCCGGTCGCGGCCAGGATGATCACGACTCCAGCGGCGACGAACCATGGGATGAGATGACGAGCGCCTTCGCGGCGCTCCAGGCGCTCGACACCGATCCCCGCGAAGCACGCGGTCGCGAACGCCGGGATGAAGAACGCCATGCCCGGAGCGCGGGTCTTGCTCACCAGCGGCATGACCGTCCACCACACGCGGTAGAACGGTGTGCCGGCACCCAGGCTGATGAGGAGGCCGAGCAGCCCGATGCCCCCGAGCCAGAGGATGAACCTGCGCCGCGCGAGCGACCCCGCCCCAAGCACGGCGAGTGCGAGAACCGGGAGGCCGAGGTACTCCGAGTGGAGCTTGATGGGGTTCGGGCCCCAGTAGCCGTCCCGGGCCCCGACGAAGTCGCGCAGGAAAAAGCTGGGCACGTGCGCCCACGGCACGGCATACGACGTCGCCCCTTCGAAGCCGTGGTAACCCTGCGCACGGGGGGAGAATGGGATGTACTGGATAAAGGGCAGGACCTGGATCATCGCCAGGCCGTACCCCAGCACGACGGCGGCGAGCGCGAGGGCGAGTCGGCCGACGCGCGCGCGCAACTCTCCGGGGGTTTCCGGATCGAAGGTCAGATACAGCGCGAACAGGCCCGCCGCGATGAGCACGTAGTACGCCATCTGGAAGTGACCCAGCAGGGCGAGCGCCACGGCGGCTGCGAGCAGGCCGTAGCCCTCCCAGCGACGTTCCCGCAGCGCCAGAACCAGCGCGAGCAGGGCCAGCGGGAGCGCGGTCGAGGCGAAGAGCTTTCCGTCATGGCCCGGCGAGGGGTACGAGGCCATGAGCCCCGTCAGCTCGTAGGCGAGGCCCCCGGTGACGGCGCCGGCCCAGGAGACGTGGAAGCGCCGGAGCAGGAGATAGGTGAAGAGTCCCGCCGCGACGAAATGGATCACGAAGTTGAGGTCGACCACCGTCGCGACGGGGAGGAGGAGGCGGAGGAACGACGTCGGATAGAAGATGTCGCCGTGACTGGCCCCGACGAACGGCATGCCGCCGAACAACTCCGGCTCCCACAGCGGGACGTGGCCGAGGCGCTTCCACCACTCCGCGCCCCAGGCTCGGAACGCGTAGCCGGTCGCGTATTGGTCGCTGTACGGGCTGGCGAGCCACTTCCCGGTGAGCATAGGCAGCGAGAGGACCGCCACCCACAGCGCGAAGAAGCCTGTCGCCAGGAGGGTGGGTCGCCGCGGTTCGTAGCCGACGGCCGAGGCTTCAGGATCGTTCTTCAAGCAGCTCCCTTCCCTCTTCTTCCGCCGAGCGCCAGCGCTCCAAGCCCGGCGACGGCTTCGGTAACCGTCAGTTCGAGTCGGGACGCGACGCTCAGCGCGAGCGCGCCGCCACTGCCCAGGTACGGGGTGAGCAGGACGTAGAACACGCCCTCGCGCACGCCAATGCCGCCCGGCGCGAACAGCGCCAGGAGGCCAAGAATGTAGCCAAGCGCGAACACGCCTGCAGCGTCGGCCAAGGGCAGCGCGGGCGGCAGCCCGAGCCCGCGGCCCAGGGCCCAGAAGGCCAGTCCGTAGACACACCAGCTGAGCAGCGTGAGGCCGGAGCCGGCGAGCACCGCACCCGTGGGGAGGGCACGCCACTCAGCCGTCGCCCCGACCATCCGCCCGAGCCGGGCGAGCGCGCCCTTCCACGCCAACGAGCCGACGGTGGCGAGCGCGACCAACACCGCGCCGGCCAGACGCAGAGGTGAGGCTGCGTGCGGCGTGGCGGCCGCCACCAGCGCCGCCGCGGTCCCGAGCCCCACGGCCTGCACGGCGACCGCCGAGGCGGCCGCGGCCCAGCGCTTGACTCCCTCCTGCTCGGCCAGGACCACCATGCCGGCGACGCTCCACACTTTGCCCGGCACGTAGCGACCCAGGTTGGCGAGGAACCAGATCCGTGCCCCGGCCAGGAACCGCAGCGGCTGCGCCCAGCCCCCCAGGATGCGCCTCCACGACTCGATCTGGAGGGCCGAGACGACCACCAGGCTGCCGAGCGACAGCAGCAGCCAGCCGGGCCGCAGCTCCAGCGCGAAGTTGAGGGAGCGGTAGCTATTCCAATTGCTCGCGACGGTCCTGGCGACCAGGGCCAGCACGACGGCCGCCACGAGGAGCTGCGCCACCAGGCGCCAGCGCCTAGCCACGATGCGCCTCGCGGGTCACACGCTCGTAGATGGACTCGAAGCGCTCGGCGACCGATTCCGGAGCGAGCTGCCGCTTGAGCCGCGCGCCCAGTTCTGCGGCGAGCCGCCGGGCGTCCGGCGAGCCTGCCAGCTCGTCGAGGGCGCTCGCCAAGGCCTCGACGTCGCCGTCGGCCACCACGCGTCCCGGACCGGTGCGCGGCACGATGTCGGTGACGCCGCCACCGCCCTCCATCGCCACCACCGGCACGCCGAGCGCGAGCGCTTCGGCGGCGGCGAGTCCGAAACCCTCCCCGACGGCCGTGAAGGCGAACACGTCGGCGTCGCCGATGGCCTCCGCCACGCGTGCGGGTTCGACGCCGCCGGCGAACCGAACCTGCTCGGCCACTCCGAGTGCGGCAGCGCGATCTGCGATCGCCCGGCGGGCGGGGCCGTCGCCGACGATCCCCAGCGACAGCCGGCGGCCGCGGCGCTTCAGGGCCGCGAGCGCGTCGAGGATGAGCGGGACGCGCTTCTGCTCCGTAAGCCGCCCGACCGTGACGATCCCGGCTCCCCCTGCGCTGACGCGCGTCAGCTGCGCCGTCTCGAGCGGCATCGGCTGGACGACGATCGCGCGGGGATCGAGGCCCGTGGCCGCCGCCGCCCGCTCCGCGAGGTAGGAGGAGACCGCCGTCACGGCCGCTGCGCGGCGCAGCACCCGGCGCGCGACGGCACGCGCCAGGGCGGACCGGCCGAGGACCGCGACGTCGGTGCCGTGCAAGGTCACCACGTACGGCGGCGCGCCCGGCGAGCCTGCCAGCCAGGCACTGATCCCACCCGGAATCCACCAGTGCGCGTGCACCACGTCCACCGGTGCGCCGGTGCGCCGCGTCGCGCGAACCGCCCTGGACTGGGCCGCGACGAGCGATGCGAGCGCGACGACGCCGTGGGGCGAGCGCAGCGCCGAAGCCATGGTCCCCCGGTGCGCCAGCGTCTCCCACCGGGACGGCGCATAGCGCACCCGCGTCACGCTCACGCCCTGCGCCTCCCGGTGTCCCCCTTCCCCACCGTCCGCCGGCGTCACGACCTCCACCGAGTGTCCCCGGGAGTGAAGCGCGACGAGGAGGCGCTCGATGAAGGCGCCCGCCAGGTCGCCCTCGTGCCGTGGGTAGTCGTGGGTTACGGTGACGATGCGCACGGGCGGCCGGAGGCGGCGACGCACGGGACAGCGCCAGCCAAGGTCAGACCTTCAGGAAGCGGTAGATGATCGAGCGCGCGAGCAGGGCGAACATCGGGATCGGTGGGTGGAGATACGTGCCGGCGACGCCGTCCAGCCGGAATCCGTTCATCTCGCCGAGCTTCGTCATGGTCTGGCGCGTCCACCCGTAGATGTGCCCCTGCCGGTCCGGAATGCGCAGCAGATTCCAGATCAACTCCTTGACATGGTAGGGGTTCGGCACCGAGAGCGCGAGCACGCCGCCCGGACGCAGCACGCGGTGGATCTCGGTCAGCGCGCCCCACGGGTTCGGCACGTGCTCCAGTACCTCGATGCAGAACACGTGGTCGAACGTCGCGTCGGGAAACGGAATGCCGTCCGAAATGTCCCGGACGACGATGTCGGGTGCGGCAAACTCCGGAGTGATGTCCATGCCCTGATAGCGGACGCCGGGCGGCAGATAGCGCCGCAGGCCCCCGTCGCGGCACCCGATATCCAGCACCGCCGCGCCGGGCGCCACCCGGGCGAGCCGCGCCGCCTTGCGGAAGCGCATGCGCTCCTCGCCGCCGCTGCGCCACCTGCTGCGCGCGCGGTAGAATCCCTGCAGCTCCTCGGATCCCGGTGCGATTCGCGTCATCGATGCCGGTGGTCTAGGTGGTGCGCCCGGGGGGTTTCGGCTGCTGGTCGCGCAACCGGGCCAGCTCCCGCCGGACCTCGCGCAGCTCCTCGCGCTGGCCCGCCAGCATCTCCCCGATGAACCCGAACCCGAACAGCGCGATCCCGGAGATGACCAGGGTCTCGATGAGGTTCAGCAGCGGGCGGAAGCCGAACCCGAAGCCAAAGCGGATGACGAGGGCCGCGACGCCGGCCAGGAACCCGAACGTGAACAGCAGGGTCCCGGTCACACCGAAGAACAGCAGCGGCTTGCGCCCGTAGCGGAGCTGGAACCACACCGACAACAAGTCCATGACCCCGACCGGGATGCGCCCGAGGCCGAACTTGGTACTGCCGGCGCGCCGGGGGTGCAGCGTGACCGGCCGCTCCGCCAGCCGGAATCCCTCGGCGCTCGCCACCACGGCGAAGAAGCGGTGCCAGTCGGCGCGCTGGGGCACCACGTCCATGATCTCGCGCCGGTATGCCTTGACCGAGTTGAGATCGGTGACGCGCACGCCGAACAGCCAGCGGCACAGCCGGTTGTAGATCCCGGAGACGAACGCCTTCTCGTAGTGCCCCTGCTTGGTGCCGGTCACCAGGTCCGCCTCACCGGCCAGGATCGGCGCGACCAGGGATGGGATCTCGGCCGGGAGGTACTGCAGGTCGGCAGGATAGAAGACGAGCACGTCGCCGCGCGCGACCTCCCCCGCGGTGCGCAGCGCATCGGCGATGCCCTGGCGGGTGCGATGGCGCTCCCACCGCAGGAACGGATGGCGTGTCGCGAGGTCGGCGAGCACCTGGGCCGTGGCGTCGACGCTGCCGTCATCCACCACCACGACCTCGGCCGTGAACGGCGCGGCGGCAAGCGCCTGCGCGGCCTGGGCGACGAACTCCGGGAGGTTCTCCGCCTCGTCCTTGGCGGGGACCAGGACGCTGACCTGCACGGCGCTGCGCCCGTCGGAGAGGCTCATACGCGCTTGCGCATCCGCGCCGACAGGATGCCGAGCTGGTCGCGGTACTTGGCCACGGTGCGGCGCGCGATGCGCACGCCCTTCTCCCGCAGCTTCTGCACGATCTGCTGGTCGGTGAGCGGGTCCTGCGGATCCTCGTCGTCCACCAGCTTCTGGATCTGGGCCTTGATGGCCCGGGCGCTGGCGTCTTCGCCCGTCGTGGTCGAGAGCGCGCTGGAGAAGAAGAACTTGAGCGGCAGGACACCGCGCGGGGTCTGGACGTACTTCTCGTTGGTCACCCGGCTCACCGTGCTCTCGTGCATGTTGATGACTTCGGCGACCTCGCGGAGGGTGAGCGGCTTGAGGTGCTCGATTCCCTTCTCGAAGAAGTCGTGCTGCCGGTCCACGATGAAGTTCATCACCTTCAGCATCGTCTGGCGGCGCTGCTCGATGGCCTGGATCATCCACTGCGCGCTGTTGAGGCGCTGGGTGATGAACTCGCGGTTCTCGCCGACGAATTTCTTCTTGTCCCGCGCCACCTCCTGGTAGGAGCGCGACAGGCGCAGTCGCGGGAGGTTGGTGTCGTTGAGGAAGACCCGGTACTTGCCGTCAATCTTGTCGACGATGAGATCGGGGATGATGTAGTCGCCCTCGGTCGAGCTGAATCGGAGGCCCGGCTTGGGATCGAGCTTGGCGATCTCGTCGGCGGCCGCCTGCACCTCCCCGGTGGCCAGGCCCAGCCGCTTGGCGAGGTCGCTCCAGCGATGCGCGATCAGGTCGTCGTAGGCTTCGTCGAGGAGCCGGTAGGCGAGCGAGCCGGACTCCTTCTTGTCCCTGAGTTGCAGCATGAGGCACTCCCGGAGGTCGCGGGCGGCGATGCCCGGCGGGTCGAGCTCCTGCATGATCCCGAGCAGCGTCTCGGCTTCCGCGAGCAGGTAGGGTTCCTGCGCCGGCGCCGCGTCCCGCTCGGCCGCGAACTCCTCCTGCAGCCCGTTGGTGGCCGCGACGATCTCCTCCAGCGTGGCGGAGAGGTACCCGTCGCCCCCGATGTTGCCCAGGAACTCCTCGGCGAGCAGCCGCTGGCGGTCGGTCAACTCGAGCAGCTGGAGCTGGTCGCGCAGGTGCGCGGCGAGGTCGGGGGCCTGGACGGACACCGGCTCGGCGAACTCCCGTTCCTCCGTCGGGCCATGCCGCCAGTCGCCGTCGTCGAAGCCGGAGAGGAGAATGTCCTCCCAGTTGGTCTCCTCCTTGTCCGCCGGCTCCGAGGCCTCGCGCTTCTCAGCCAGCGTCGCCGGCAGCTCCTCGTCTTCCTCGGGCTCGAGCAGCTCGAGGAAGGGGTTCGCCATCAGCTCCTGCTTGAGGTGCTGCTGCAGGTCCAGGAGCGGCATGTACAGCAGGTCCATCGCCTGGTAGAGGCGCGGATTGATGCGCAGGTCTTGCCGGAGGACCGTGTGCTGGCCGAGGCTGGTCTTCACGCGGCCGGCGAGAGGCGCGCCCGGAGGCGTGCGGTGAGGGTGGGCCCCAGGTACAACTCGGCGACGCGGTCGTCGAACACCAGGGCGCGGACCGTGCCCGACACCTGGACCTTGCCCTCGAACATGATGTAGGCGCGGTCCACGATGTCGAGGGTCTGCTCGACGTTGTGGTCGGTGATCAGCACCCCGATGCCCTTGTGCCGCAATCCCGCCACGATGGTCTGGATGTCGTGCACGGCGATCGGGTCGACGCCCGAGAACGGCTCGTCGAGCAGCATGAACTTGGGGCGGGTCACCAGGGCGCGGGTGATCTCGAGGCGGCGGCGCTCGCCGCCCGAGAGCGAGTAGGCCTGGTTGCGTCGCAGGTGGCGTATCGAGAGTTCGTCCAGCAGCGCCTCGAGGCGCCGCACGCGCTCCTCGTGGCTGATGGGCAGCGTCTCGAGGATGGCGAGCAGGTTCTCCTCGACCGACAACTTGCGGAAGACCGAGGGCTCCTGGGCGAGGTAGCCGATGCCCCGCCGGGCGCGCAGGTACATCGGCAGCGCACTGATGTCCGCGCCGTCGAGCTCGATGCGGCCCGCGTCCGGGGCGATCAGGCCGACCATCATGTAGAAGGTCGTGGTCTTGCCGGCGCCGTTGGGGCCCAGCAGCCCGACGATCTCTCCCTGGCCGAGCCGCACGTTCACGTCGTCCACGACCGCGCGCCGGCTGTAGGTCTTCCGCAGCCCGAACGCCTCGAGGACGCTGCCGGTCGAGGCGCCCGGCTCGCGAGCGGCGTCGTGCTCGCCGGTGTCGTGGGTGACCATGCCCTGCCACGCCGCCTCCAGCAGCCTCTGGCGCGCGCCGTCACGGTCCGCGCTGAGGGTGGCCCACGTCTCCGGACGGAGCTGCACGACGGAGCTCTCGCTCCAGCCCTTGCCCGGGTCGAGGATCATGGCCTCGGTCGCGAGGCGCGGCAGCACCGAGGTCGCGAGATGGCGGCGCACATCGTCCACCGACAGCGTGCCGGGATCGGTGCGGCCGGCGTCGCCCGCTGAGCGCCGCAGCGCCGCGAGGTAATCCTCCCGGTACGCCACGGCCGCCGCACCGAAAGGTGTGGCCCCCTGCTCATCCGCCGAGCGAATCAGCGCGGCGAGCGCCAGGCAGATGGACGGGTCGCGCCCGCGCAGCTGGGTGAGGAGCGCGTCGCTCACGGGCGTCCGCTCGGCGCGGGGCGCGCAGTCGCCGGCACGGGGCCAGGGGGGATCGCCGGCGAACGGGCCGGGTGCGCGGTGGTATCGGCCGCCGGTGCGTGCGAGGTATCGGCGGGTGGTGCCCCCGTGCGGTCGTTCGCGCTTGCCCGCGCCGCATCGGCGGAGGCCGCCTTGGTGCTGTCGCTCAAGCGTGCGCGCGCCGTGTCCGCGGCGGGTGGCACCGGCTCGAGATAGACGCCGTCCGCCTGACCCACCACGTCCACCGTCTGAATCCTGGAGCTGACGGTGGCGATGTCGATGCGACGGCCGCGCGAGTAGTTCATGCCCTTCCGGCCGCGGCTCGCCGCCGTGTCGGAGCTCGCAACGTGGTACAGCGCGCGGGCGGAACCGAACGACGTGAGGTGCTCCAGCTCGGACTTGGGTCGTGGGGTGAGGCTGTCGTGCACGACCGCGAAGTTGGCCCGCAGCGTGTCGCCCGTCAGCCAGTCCTCGTCGGACGAGGCCGAGTCGCGGGTCACGGTCCGCGCACTGCCGTACGCCCAGACCAACCGCACCAGTTGCGCCGGCATGTGGATGTCGAGCGAATCGGCGATGATCGTGTGGGTGGCGGACACGGCGACCGGGCGCCGGCGTTTCCCCCACGCCTCGGCGAGTTGCACCTTGCCGCTGTCCAGCGTCAGGTCGAGGGTGTCGGCGTCGAGGTGCCAGTCGCGGCCGCGCGCGGCCGCGCTATCCGAGGAGCGTACGTACCGGATCTGGTGCGTGGGGGTGAGCGTGAAGGTGATCCGCTCGCCTTTCAGGTGATACGCGTCCGTGCCGGTGCCGTTGACCTGCGGCTTTCCAAGAAGGGCTCCCACGTTCCGGCCTAGGTCGAGCTGTCCCGAGTCTCCGGCCGCCGCCAGGTCCGAGCGGTCGATGGTGAGGTTGCCGCCGCCCCACATCTGGTCGCTGCCGCGCATCCTGACCCGGTCGGCCACTACGACGAACGGCTCGCCGCTGTCCGCGGCTTCGCCGCTCGGCGCCGAGTAGAAGTGAATGGTCGGCCGCTGCCGGCCCACCGTCTCCGCCGTATCCCGGAGCGGCGGTGCGACGCGGTAGTAGTCGAGGTTCGGGCCGCGCATGTCCGAGCGGGTATGCAGGTTCTTGGTGTAGACGTTGCCCTCGCCGAACAGCCGCTCCTGCTGGAGGTAGTAGGTGACCCGATCGGCGATGAGGAGCGACACGCTGTCCTGGAAGCGGACGCGGCCGAGGAGGTAGAGCAGGTTGCGCTCCGGGTACCAGGCCACCGAATCGGAGTACATCGTGGTCGGCTGTTCCTTGCAGTGTGCCCAGACCCCCCCCCACGCGAAAGTCTGGTAGAAGCCCCCGGGGACGAGGTGAAAATAGCTGTGCCGGCTCGAGTCGATCTGCACGTCGCAGGTCGAGCCGGGCGGCCCCTGCTGCGCGAGCGCGGGCGCGGCCGGGAGGCAGAGCGCGAGCCACACGATGGCCCTCATCCTATTGCGCCGGCATCACGAGGTGGCCCGCATTGCCCTTCGTCTGCTGGCTGGTACAGTTGGTGAAGCTCGGGTCGCAGACGAAGCCGACGCCCTCGAAATGCTGCTCCCCCTTGTCCGCCACGAACGGCTGGTCGGTCCGCACTTCGTTCTTGACGGGGTCGTACTCGAGGAACTCGGTATTGAGCCGTGCCTGGTCGGCCGTGCGCACGACCACGACGTTGCCGCGCGACGACATCTGGTTGCTGCGCGTCCAGTAGGTGCCCTCCTTGCCCGTGAGGACCGACTGCTGTTCGCCCTGGGCCGAATAGAAGGTCACCTTGATGTGCCGGAGGTCCACCCGACCGCTGGCTTCGTACATGAAGGCCGTGTCGGCCTGCAAGTACGCCTGCTTGACCCCGTCCTTGGTGAGGATCTGGCTGAGACCAAACATCGTCTGGTCGGCGCTGTCGGCGGCGGTACCCGCGGCGGCGACGTTGCGCTCCGGCGCGCCGCAGGCGGCGAGGAGCAGAGCGGGCACGAGGGCACGGGCGCACAGGCGCACTAATGTTCGGAGGGCACGGGGGCACGGGCGCACGGGGGCACGGATGGCCGCCGGCGCCCGTGTGCCCCTGTGCCCCTGTGCCCGCTGCCTCACGCCGCCCCCGCCCGCAGCAGGTCGTGCAAGTGCACGACGCCGACCAGCAACCCGCGGTCATCGACTACCGGCATCGCCATGATCCCGTGCTGCTCGAGCCGATTCACGGCGGTGCTGCCGAGCTCGTCCGGCTTGGACAGCTTGGGTGTCCGCGTCATCACCTCGTTGACCGGCACCTCGAGAAAGTCGGCGCGCCGCTCCATCAGGCGCGTGAGGTCGCCGGCGGTGACGACGCCCTCGACGACCCCCGCTCCGTCCACCACGACCGCGGTGCCGCGGCGCTCGGCCAGGAGGAGGATGCATTCCCGCATCGTCGCTCCGGCGCCCAGGGTCGGCAGATTCTGCGTGACCATCACGTCCCTGACGAGCAGGAGCAGGCGGCGGCCCAGCGCCCCGCCGGGGTGCAGCCGCGCGAAGTCCTCCGCCTTGAAGCCCTTGGCCTCGAACAGCGCCACGGCCAGCGCGTCGCCCAGCGCCAGCGCCACGGTGGTGCTGGTGGTGGGGGCGAGGTCGAGCGGGCACGCTTCGGCCGCGATCGCCGCGTCGAGGGTGACGTCGGCGTGGCGCGCCAGCGTGGACTCGAGCCCTCCGGTGATGGCGATGACCGGCACGCCGAGGCGCTTCAAAAAGGCAACCAGCGGGAACAGCTCGTCGGATTCGCCGCTCTTGGAGAGCAGGATCGCCACGTCGTCGCGCCCCACGATCCCGAGGTCGCCGTGCAGGCTGTCCGTGGCATGCAGATACGTGGCTGGGGAGCCGGTGGACGTGAGGGTGCCGGCGATCTTGCGCGCGATCACCCCGGACTTGCCGACGCCCGAGACCACGATGCGGCCGCGGCAGGCGGCGAGCAGGCTCACCGCGTCGGCGAACCGCCGGTCGAGGCGCTGTGCGGCCGCGGCCACGGCGCCGGCCTCCTGCTCCATCACCTGGCGCCCGCGCTCCAGCGCGCGCGTCGGGTCAGCGTGCGGTGACATCGCCGCGCTCCTGCAGGTAGGTGCGGATCAGGTCGGCCCAGACGCCGCGAGCCTTGAGGAAGACCTCGGCGAACTCGCGGATGGCGCCGCGACCACCAGCGGCCGTGGTGGTGAAGCGCGCCGCGTCCTTGGCCTCTGAGCACGCATTGGCGACGGCGACGGGCAGCGCCACGCGCCTCAAGAGCGGCAGGTCCGCGAGGTCGTCGCCGATGAAGCACGCCTCCTCCCAGCGAGTATGGTGGCGGTGCAGCATCGCCTCGAACACGGGAAGCTTGCGCGCGCCGGTCTCTGCGGCGAACTCGTCCACGTAGAGCTCCTCGGCTCGGAGCCGCGCGGCGTCACCGCCCCGCCCCGTCACGATCACCACGATGAGGCCCGCGGCTCGCAGCAGGTGCACGCCGAGCCCGTCCTGGATATCGAAGCGTTTGAGCTCGATCGTTTGCCCACCCGACGCGCCTAGGTAGATGCCGCCATCGGTCATCGTGCCGTCGACGTCGAAGCCGACGAGCTTCACGCGGCGTGCGACCGCGGGCTCAATCATGGTGCTTCCGGGCGGCGTGCCAGACGTCGAGGGCGCGCGCCACCACCTCCTCGAGCTCGGCCAGCGGGATCATGTTGGGCCCGTCGGACGGGGCGTGCGCCGGGTCCGGGTGCGTCTCCAGGAAGAAGCCGTCGGCGCCGGCGGCGGCGGCCGCGCAGAGCAGCGCGGGGATGAACTCCCGGAGCCCCCCGCTGGCGCCCTCCGCCCCGCGGCCGGGCTGCTGCACGCTGTGGGTGCCGTCGAACACCACCGGCGCGCGGCAGGCGGCTTGGAGGCGCGCGAAGTTCCGCATGTCCACGACCAGGTCGCCGTAGCCGAAGAAGGTGCCCCGTTCCGTCACCGCCACGGTCGTGGCTCCGCCGCTCCTCACCTTCTCGACGGCGCCCGCCATCCCCTCCGGCGACATCCACTGCCCCTTCTTGACGTTCACCGGCTTGCCGGTCCGGCCCGCGGCCACGAGCAGATCGGTCTGCCGGCACAGGAAGGCGGGGATCTGCAGGACGTCGGCGACCGCGCACGCCGACGCGAGCTGCGCCACCTCGTGCACGTCGGTCAGGACCGGGAGCCCGGTGGCCTGCCGGACCCGCGCCAGCGCCTCGAGGCCTGCCTCGAGCCCGGGGCCCCGGGCCGCGGCGAGCCGCGAGCGGTTGGCCTTGTCGAAGGATGCCTTGTAGGTGACCGGGATCCCGAACCGCAGGGCCAATTGCGCCAGGCGTTCCCCGACCTGGAGGTTCAGCCGGTCGTCCTCCACCACGCAGGGCCCCGCGATCAGGAACGGCCCCGGGCCGAACGGCGTGGGCGCGGTCATGCTACGCGGTCACCGCCGCGGCGGGCTCGGCGGAGGCGGGCGCCTCGCTGCGGCGGCGCCGCACGTCGTAGGCGGCCGCGATGAAGCTGGCGAACAGCGGGTGCGGCCTGGTGGGGCGCGACTTCAGCTCGGGGTGGAACTGGCAGCCGATGAACCAGGGATGCTGGGGCAGCTCGATCATCTCCACCAGCGACCCGTCGGGCGAGAGCCCGGTGAGCCGCATCCCGTGCTCGGCGAACAGGTCGCGGTAGCCGTTGTCCACCTCGTAGCGGTGGCGGTGCCGCTCGCTCGTCTCGGAAATGCCGTAGATGCGCGCGATCTGGGAGCCGGGACGGAGGCGGCAGGCGTACGCGCCCAACCGCATCGTGCCCCCGAGATCCTCCACGTTGCGCTGCGAGGGCAGGAGCGAGATCACCGGATTCCCGCACTCGGCCTCGAACTCCGACGAGTTGGCGTCGGCGATCCGGCACACGTTGCGGGCGAACTCGATGATCGCCACCTGCATCCCGAGACAGATGCCGAAGAACGGCAGCCGCTTCTCGCGCGCCGCCTCGACGGCCTGGACCATCCCCTCGACGCCGCGGACCCCGAATCCCCCGGGAATCAGCAGCCCGTCGTACGGAGCCAGCAGCTTGCCTGCGGTCTCGCGGTCGGTGAACCGGTCGCTCGAGACCCACTCCATCGTCACGCCGAGGTTATTGGCGATCCCGCCATGGGTGAGCGCCTCCTGCACCGATTTGTACGCGTCCACCAGCTCGGTGTACTTCCCCACGATCGCGATCCTCACGCGGTCGGTGGGTCGCAGGATCTTCTCCACCATCTCGCGCCACGGCTTGAGGTCGGGCTCGGGCGTGTCGAGGCGGAGCCGCTGGCAGACCTCGCGGTCCAGCCCCTGCTCGTGGAGGCGGACCGGAATCTCGTAGATCGACTTGACGTCCGGGGACTCGACCACGCAGCCGAAGTCCACGTTGCAGAACAGCGCGATCTTGCGGCGCAGCTCCTCGGGCAGCGGCCGCTCGCTCCGCGCGATCAGGATGTCGGGTTGGATCCCGATCTCCATCAGCTCGCGCACCGAGTGCTGCGTAGGCTTGGTCTTGAGCTCGCCGGTTGCGGCGATGAACGGCACCAGGGTGAGGTGGATGAACAGCGAGTTGTCGCGGCCCACCTCCTGCCGGAACTGCCGGATCGCCTCGAGGAACGGCAACGACTCGATGTCGCCCACCGTCCCGCCGATTTCGGTGATGACGATGTCGTGATCCGGCGCGAGCCGGCGGATCGCGCCCTTGATCTCGTCGGTGATGTGCGGAATCACCTGGACGGTGGAGCCGAGGTACTCGCCGCGGCGCTCCTTGGTGATGACCGACTGGTAGATGCGCCCGGTGGTGACGTTGTTCGCCTGCGACAGCGACCGGTCGATGAAGCGCTCGTAGTGGCCCAGGTCGAGGTCGGTCTCGGCCCCGTCGTCGGTGACGTACACCTCGCCGTGCTGGAACGGCGACATGGTGCCGGGATCGACGTTGATGTACGGATCGAATTTCTGGATCGTGACCCGGAGGCCCCGGTCCGCCAGGAGCCGCCCAAGCGACGCGGCGGCGATGCCTTTCCCGAGGGAAGACACGACGCCGCCGGTCACGAAGACGTACTTGGTCGCCTGCTGTTTGGTCACGTTGCGCTCGGCCACGCTAGGGATCTCCTCTGGTGCGCAACTGCACCTCCGCGCGCTGCAGGTCGTCCTCGGTATCGATGCCCGGCAACGCCGGCTGGTCGAGCTGTGCCACCCCGATCGTCATGCCGTGTCCCAGCGGCCGCAGCTGCTCGAGCTTCTCGGCCAACTCGGGGCCGGTGGGCGCCAGGGCCATCCAACGGGCCAGCGCCTCCGGCCGGAACGCGTACACGCCGAGGTGCTGCCAGTACCGCACCGGCACTCCGGCCTCCCGCGCGTGCGGCACGACGCTGCGCGAGAAGTACAGCGCCCGCGAATCCTCGCCGAGGACCACCTTGACTACGCTCGGCGAAAGCGCGGCGTTCGCCTCGAGCGGTACCGCCGCCGTACCGACGTCGGCGCCACGCTCTACCTCCCGCACGGCCCCGCGGATCGCCGCGGGTGGGAGGAACGGCTCGTCCCCCTGCACGTTGACCAGCACCGCGTACCCGCGGAACTCCTCCAGCGCCGCCACCTCCGCCACGCGCGACGTGCCCGACGGGTGCGAGGCCCTGGTCAGGACGGCGCGGAACCCCGCGCGCTCGGCGACCTCCGCTACCTCGCGCGCCTCGGTGGCCACGACCACCATGTCCAGCACGCCCGAGCGGCGGGCGTTGAGCGCCACCCATTCGACGAGCGGCCTCCCCGCAATGTTCCGCAACGGCTTGCCGGGGAGCCGCTCCGCGCCCATGCGCGCTGGGATGACGCCGAGAACCCTACCGACAGCCATGGGAGCGCGGCGCGCGTGCAAGAATCACACCGCAAGCTAACAGGCGTGCCGGGCAGTGTCAAAGTGTTGTGGGAAGGCTACTTACAGAGGCTATTGGGGGTTTGCAATGTAAGCATTCATCGGCGGCGGCGCTAGAGGGAAGCGTAGCTACCGACGAAGTCGCTCCTGCGGGCACGCCGGGGCCCGGGAGGGCGACCGTCCCCCGGGCCCGTCGGCCAGCGCCGTATCCGCCGAACTGGCGTCGTGGCGCTCGAATCCCATCACCCGAGCTACGGCAGCGTCTCCATCAGCGTCTTGATGTGGCTCTGGCCGTCGCTGGTCGCGATGGTCATGTCCATGGCGCTTCGCACGAGCCGGCTCGCGTCGAGGTCGAACACGGTTTCTCCGCCTCCCGTGCATGCCTCACCGGCAGCCGAATTCGCACTGGTCGAAAGAACGGCGACCCTGGCTCCGCCCACGTGATCGATGCGCTCGAACTTGTAGGTCAGGTGACACATCACCTGCTTCTGATGGCGGCCGGAGCCAACCGACAGCGGCATCGAGTCGGTCCACGTGTAGCCAGGGCTGATGGCCCCCTCGGGCCACTGGTGGCTGTTGGGACCCCTGTTCGAGCGCATGCCCTTGCCCATCATGCCCGCGAGGAACCCCGGAACGCCGGGCGGCGCCGTCACGTCGGTCGAGAGCGTGTTGCCCCTGGTGTCCTGGTGTATCGTGATCGCCCAGCCGCGCAAGGGGTCACTCCCGGCGCCGGCGCCTGACATCACCGTGGAGTCGAACACGACCTTCACGACGTAGTTGGGGCCGTCCATCGGCAGAACGGACTGGGTCTGGTACATCGTCGACTGCATTGCCGGGGCCCCCGCCGTGTCGGCCGCAGCCCACATGCGTGAGGCGATCCGATAGCGGGTGACCTGGCCGACGGTCGGCGTGAAGCGCAGTTGTATGGCCTGCGCGTGTGATTGTGCGGCGGCGGCCAGGAGCAGGCCGACGCCGAGGACTGCGACGCGACTGTTCATGATTGGTCTCCGATTGCCACGGTGTAGCTGCCTGGTTCTGGGTGCGCCGCGAGGCCGCTCGCTACTCGCTCAGGCCCGCGGGTGGAACGTTCGGTGCACGCTTCGGAGATACTCCCGGTCCACATGCGTGTAAAGCTGCGTCGTGCTCAGGTCTGCGTGCCCCAACATCTCCTGCACCGCCCGAAGGTCGGCACCGCCTTCGAGCAGGTGCGTGGCGAACGTATGCCGCAGGGTGTGCGGGGTGACGCGCTTGGTGAGGCCGGCCGCGTGGGCACACCGTTTGATGATCCCCCACGCCCCGACTCGCGACAACGGCGTACCCCGCGCGTTGAGGAACAAACGTCCGCGTCCCGCGCCCTTCTCGAGCCTGGGGCGGACCTCCCGCACGTACATCGCAACCGCCCCCAGCGCGCGACGGCCCACCGGGACCAGCCGCTCCTTGCTGCCCTTGCCGAAGAGCCGCGCCAGCCCCTCGTCGAACAGCACATCGCCGGCCCCGATCCCCACCAGCTCGGAGACGCGCGCCCCCGTGGCGTAGGCGAACTCCAGCAGCGCCCGGTCGCGCAACGCCAGAGGATCGTCGGCGTGGGGTGCGGTGAGCAGGCGCTCCACTTCGGCCACCGACAGCACGGCCGGGAGGGTGCGCCATTTCTTGGGGCTGGCCAGCCGCTCGGTCGGGTCACGGAGCACGTGCCCCTCGCCCACCAGGAACCGGTAGTAGCTGCGCGCGGCCGAGATGTGCCGGCGGATGCTGGTCGCGGCGAGCCCCAGGTCCTTCAAGTAGAAGATGAAGTCCCTCAGCTGGGCGGTCGTGGCGCGCTCCGGTGCGTCGGCGCCGTGGCCCGTGAGAAACTGGGTGAGGTGAAGCAGGTCGCGGCGGTACGCGGCGACGGTGTTACGGGAAGCGCCCCGTTCGAGCGCGAGGTAGTCGGCGAACTGCTCCAGCCGGAACGCCGCCGGCACGCCGTCAGTCATGGGCACGGGAACGGCGCCAGCGCCACACGGCGAGGGCGAGCAGCACGGTGGCGGCTACGGCCACCGCCCCGAGCCACCACCCGACGCGGCCGATCGTGTGCCGCACGCCGTCCCAGTTGCTGCCCAGACGGTTGGCGAGCCAGACGATGAAGCCGTACCAGAGGCCGGACGCCAGAACGACGGGGACCAAGGCGCGAAAGGCGCCAAGTCCGGCGATGCCGGCGAACGGAGGGACGAATGCGCGATAGCCGGGGAGGAAGCGGCTTACGAAGATTCCCCACCAGTGGTGCCGCTGGTAGGCGCGCTCGAGGGCGCGCATCGCGCGGGGGGGGAGCAACCGGCGGCCCGTCGGGGACTCTACGAAGCTACGGCCCACGGTGCGGGCGACCCAGTACATGCCGATCGCGGACGTGACGTTGGGGAGCCAGGTGGCGAGGAAGACGCCGGCCATCGTGAGATCGGAGCCCTGCCCTGCAAGAAACGCCCCCAGCGCCACGACCGTGTCGGCGGGCACCGGGGGGAAAATGTTCTCGAGGGCGGCGAGTAGCGCGATGACGCCGTAGATGCCGGCCGGGGGGAGGCCGGCGAGCCATAGGATGGCGTGATTGATCAGCCGCTGGCCGCCTGCGTGACCGTCGCCACCGCCAGAGCGGCAATCCCCTCGCCGCGGCCGAGCCAGCCCATGCCTTCGTTGGTCTTCGCCTTGATGCTCACGGCGCCCTCGTCGACGCCCAGCGCCTTGGCCGTGGCGGCCCGCATCTGCGCGATCAGCGGCGCGATCTTGGGCCGCTCCGCGACCACGGTGATGTCCACCTGGCCGATGGTGAAGGCGGCCTGCTGAAGCGTCTCCACGATCTTCTTGAGCAGGCGGGTCGAGTCGGCGCCCCGCCACTGGGGGTCGTCGTCCGGAAAGTGCTGGCCGATGTCGCCCAGGGCGGCGGCCCCGAGCAGCGCATCCATGAGCGCGTGGAGCGCCACGTCGCCGTCGGAGTGGCCCACCAACCCGTGGGTGTGGGGCACCGTGACGCCGGCGATGCGGAGCAGGCGGCCCGCGGCGAAGCGATGCGAGTCGTAGCCGATACCGATACGAGTATTCATGCGCGCAGGATCCGGATGGCGAGATAGGCGGCGTTCTTGGCGTTGTCGATGCCGACGGTCCCGACCGGCACGCCGCTGGGCGTCTGGACCATCGAGTAGAGTGCGTCGGTCCCGTGGAGAGCTCCGACGTCGAACGGGACGCCGATGACGGGCAAATCAGTCTGGGCCGCGACGGCGCCCGGGAGCGCTGCGGCGAGTCCGGCGCCGCAAATCACCACGCGATAGCCCTGCGCTCGCGCCGAGCGCGCGAGGGCGGCCGTCTTCTCCGGCTCGCGGTGCGCCGACGAGACCAGGAAGTCGTAGCCGATCCCCGCGTCGTCCAGGATCTTGAGGGCCGGATCGATGCGGGGCCGGTCCGACTCGGAGCCGACGAGGACGAGGACCTGCTTCGCTGCCGCGCTCACGCCGCTTCGCGGACGAGGGTGTAGTCCTGCCGCCGGCGGACCGGGGTGAACCCGGCGCTGTGGATGAGGTGCTCCATCTCCTTGGCCGTGGTCTGGAAGGTGGTGCCGGCAGCCGAGACCACGCTCTCCTCCATCATCAGCGACCCAAAATCGTTGGCGCCGAAGCGGAGGGCAATCTGGCCGATCTTCATCCCCATCGTCACCCAGCTCACCTGGAGGTTGTCGAAGTTGTCCAGCGCCAGACGCGCGACGGCGAGGGTGCGCAGGTAGGTCACGGCGTCGGTCTTCACGCTCGCGGCCATCTCGCTGTGCTCCGGCTGCAGCGGCCAGCAGATGAACGCGGTGAAACCGCCGGTCCTGGCCTGCTGCTCGCGGAGGCGCAGCAGGTGCTCGATCCGTTCAGCGTTGGTCTCGCCGAGCCCGTACATCATGGTGCACGTGGTCTTCATCCCGTGGCGATGCGCGCAGTCCATCACCTCGAGCCACTCCTGAGTGAGGGCCTTCTTGCCGGCCACCAGCTTGCGCACCCGGTCCACCAGGATCTCGCCGCCGCCGCCGGGGATCGAGTCGAGTCCGGCGCCCTGGAGCGCCTCGACCACCCGGTCCACGGTCATCCGGAAGCGCCTGGCGAAGAACTGCACCTCGGAGGGCGAGAAGCCGTGGATATGGATCGGGTGGTGCTGCTTGATGTGGCGCAGCAGGTCGAGGTACCACTCGAACGGGATGTAAGGGTTGTGCCCGCCCTGCATCAGGATCTGCACCGCGCCGATCGCCTTGGCCTCGTCGATCTTGCGGCCGATTTCCTCGAACGAGAGGACGTAGCCCTCGGCGTGCTTGGGCCGTCGGTAGAACGCGCAGAACTTGCAGTCCGCGACGCACACGTTCGTGTAGTTGATGTTGCGATCCACGATGTAGCTCACGACGCCGTCCGGATGCCGGCGCCGGCGCTCCGCGTCGGCCAGCGCGGCCAGCTCGATCAAGGGCGCGCGCTCGTAGAGCTCGAGGAGCTCGCTGGCTTCAGACATGAGCGCTCTGCGGGCACGGGGGCACGGGGGCACGGGGGCACGGGAAATCGCGTCGAGGCGTGCTCGCGTGCCCGTGTGCCCCAGTGCCTCTGTGCCCGCCGCTTCTCACGCCGCCCCGAGGAAGGAGAGGGTGCCGTCGGGCACGACGCCCCGGGCCGCCAGCCGCCGCAGGAAGTCCGCCAAGCCGGCCAGATGGCGGTACGAGAGGCCGTAGTCGAGCCCCGCGAGGTACTCCCGGCAGCGCTCGCGCTCGACGCCGGTCGCAGCGGCGGCGCCCTCCGCCAGGTCGTCGAGGTGCTGGAGGCCCCATTTCCGGCTGGCCAGGAGGGCGCGGTGGACGTCGCGCACGGCCTGGCGATCCACCGCGCGACGTGCCGCCCACACCGCGAACACGAACGGAAGGCCGGTCCACGCCTTCCACTCCTCGCCCAAGTCCATCACGTACGGGTAGGCGCGCGCCGCGCTCAGCAGCAGGGCGCCGTCGCCGATCACCAGCACGGCGTCGTGAGGGATGGCAGCGAGCCGCGCGAGGTCGGCGCGCTCGGCCGGCGCACTCTCGGCGGCGAACGCCACGCCCCAGCGGTCGCGCGCCAGCAGCTCGAGGAGCTGCACCGAAGTACGCGACGCGGTCGACACCAGGACCCGCGCCCCGCCGAGGCCTTCGGGCGGCCGGCGGCTGAACAGCAGGACGCTCCGCACCGGCCCGTCCGAGCTGATGGCGAGGTCCGGGAGTAGCTCGTACTCCTCCGCACGCTGGGCGTAGGCCACGGCGGAGATCACGCTCACGTCGAGCCGCCCGTCGGCCAGCCGGTCGTTCAGCTCGGCCGGCGTGCCGGTCACGAGGGTCGCCGGCGCAGCCACCAGCCCGCGGTCGATCGCGCCGTAGACCGGATAGCAGTTCACGTAGCCGATCCGGCCGAGCCGCATCAGTCGAAGGTCCGCACGGGCTGGTACAGCGAGTCCCGCTCCACCGGCACCTTGCCGGCGTCGCGGATCAGGCGTACCAGGTCGTCATAGGCCAGCTCCATCGGGGTCTGGGCGCCAGCCTCGTGGTAGACGCGCTCGTAGACCACCGTGCCCTCGACGTCGTCGCAGCCGAAGTGCAGCGCCACCTGCGAGACGAACGGGGAAACCATCGGCCAGTGCGTCTTCACGTGCGGGATGTTGTCCAGCACGAGGCGGCCAACGGCGATGTTCATCAAGTCGTCGATCCCCGTCGTCGGGCGGCCCCGCCACCCCATCTCCTCGCCGAGCGCATTGTGGTCCGGGTGGTAGGCGAGCGGGACATACGTCAGGAAGCCGCCGGTCTCGTCCTGCAGCCCGCGCAGGATCAGCAGGTGCTCGGCGCGATCGCGCATGGTCTCGATGTGGCCATACAGCATCGTGCAGTTGGACGGAATGCCGAGCGCATGTGCCTGGCGATGCACCTCGAGCCAGTCGTCGCCGGCCAGCTTGCGCTCCGCGATGGCCATCCGCACCGCGCGGCCGAACACTTCGGCGCCGCCGCCCGGCAGGCTGGTGAGGCCCGCCTCCTTGAGCTGCATCAGTACGTCCCGAAACGAACACCGCTCGATGCGCGCGAGGTGGGCGATCTCGACCGCGGTGAGCGCCTTCACGTGCACGCCGGGGTAGGCCTGGCGCAGGGCGCGGATCATGTCGGTGTAGTAGCTGAGCCGCAGCTTGGGGTGGAGTCCGCCCACGATGTGGAATTCGCGGGTCGGTGCGCTCTTGGCCCGCGCCGCCTCCTCCAGCACCTCTTCCAGCGTGCGCGTGTAGGCCCCTTCCTCCTTCGGCGTGCGCGCGAAGGAGCAGAACACGCAGGTGTTGCGCAGCACGCAGACGTTGGTCGGGTTGATGTGCTGGTTGGAGGAGAAGAACACCCGCTGGCCGTTCTTCGCGCGGTTCTGCGCGTCGGCGAGCGCGCCCACGGCGATCAGGTCGCGGCTCTCGAACAGGGCCACCGCGTCGTCGGCATTCAGGCGCTCCCCCGCAGCCAGTTTCTCGGCGACCGGCCGCACGCCGTCGTGGGGGCCTGCAAGCTCCGGAAGCTCGCGCAGCGCGGAGGTCATCGGGCGCGCGTTCTCAGTCGACGAACCGCTTCACGACCAGCGACACGTTGTGCCCGCCGAAGCCGAACGAATTGGACATCGCCACGTCCACCTGCCGCTCGACGGCGTGGTTGGGCGCGCAATCCAGGTCGCACTCCGGGTCCGGGGTGCGCAGGTTGATGGTGGGCGGGATCACGCCGCGCTCGATCACCAGGGAGCAGATCGCGAACTCGACTCCGCCCGCCGCCCCGAGCAGGTGCCCGGTCATGGACTTGGTCGAGCCGAAGATCAGCCGGCGCGCGGCGGGGCCGAACACGCGCTTGAGGGCCTGCGTTTCCGCGGCGTCGCCCGCGGGCGTCGACGTGCCGTGGGCGTTGACGTAGGCGACCTGCTCGACGGGCACCCCGGCGTCTGCCAGGGCCGCCCGCATGGCCTGCTGGGCTCCCCGCCCTTCGGGTGCCGGCTGCGTCATGTGGTACGCGTCGGCGCTCATCCCGAAGCCCGCGACTTCCACCAGGATTCTGGCGCCGCGCCGCCGGGCGTGCTCCAGGCTCTCCAGTACCACGATCCCGGCGCCGTCGCCCAGCACGAAGCCGTCGCGGGTCTGGTCAAACGGGCGCGAGGCGTGCTCGGGATCGTCGTTGCGCGTGGACAGTGCCTTCATGTTCGCGAAGCCGGAGATGGCGAGCGGCGTGATGGCTGCCTCCGCCCCGCCGGCGATCATCAGGTCGGCGTCGCCGCGCTGGATCGTCCGGTAGGCCTCGCCGATGGCATGCGCGGAAGAGGCGCAGGCCGACACGGTGCAGAAGTTCGGGCCGGTGATGCCGTACCGCATCGCCACGAGGCCGGACGCCATGTCCGGGATGAACATGGGGACGAAGAACGGCGATACCCGCCCCGGGCCTTGCTCGAGGAAGATCTTGCACTGCTCCTCGAAGGTCCCGATGCCGCCGATCCCCGAGCCGATCAGGACGCCGCTTCGCTCGGGCGCCGGGAAGCCTCCGGCCAGCCCCGCCGCGTCCACGGCCTGCACCGTGGCGGCGACGGCGTACTGGCAGAACAGGTCCCAGCGCTTCGCCTCCTTCCGGTCGAGGTAGGCGAGCGCGTCGAAGCCCTTCACCTCGCATCCGAAGGTGACGTCCAGCGGCGAGGGGTCGAAACGCCGAATGCGCGCGGCCCCGGACTTCCCGGCGACCAAGGCGCTCCAGCTTTCCTCAACAGTATTCCCTACGGGCGTCACCAGACCGAGGCTGGTGACGACGACCCGACTCTCCACTACTTCGCGCCCATGCGCTGATGCAGGTAGGTGAGGGCGTCCCCGACGGTGCGGAGCTTCTCCGCTTCCTCGTCCGGGATGTCGAGGTCGAATTCCTTCTCGAAGGCCATCACGAGCTCGACCGTGTCGAGGCTGTCGGCGCCGAGATCCTCCATGAAGCTCGCCTCATTGGTGAGCTTCTCGCGCTCGACGCCCAGCTCCTCGGCAATGATGTCCTTCACTCGGGCTTCGAGATTCGCCATGTCGGCCATGAGAGTTACTTCCCTCCAAAGGGTGAGCCCGCTACATCACCATCCCGCCGTCAACCACGATGACCTGGCCCGTAATGTACGCCGCGGCATCCGATGCGAGGAAGGCCACCGCGGAGGCCACGTCCTGCGGCGTTCCCAGCCGGCCCAGCGCGATCTGGGTGCTCAGCGCCGCGCGCGCCTCGGCTGACAGCCCCGCCGTCATGTCCGTCTCGATGAACCCGGGAGCCACCGCGTTCACCCGGACGTTCCGCGGCGCCAGTTCCTTCGCGACGGCCTTCGTCAGGCCGATCAGCCCCGCCTTGGACGCCGCGTAGTTTGACTGTCCCTTGTTGCCCACGAGCCCGACCACGCTCGCGATGTTGATGATCCGACCCGACCGGCGCTTCATCATCCCGCGCGTGACAGCCTTCATCGTGAGATAGGCGCCCTTGAGGTTGACGTCCATCACCGTGTCCCACTGTTCTTCGGAGAGGCGCGCCAGCAGGTTGTCGCGGGTGATGCCGGCGTTGTTGACGAGGACTTCGATGGGACCGAGGTCCCGCTCCACCGCCGCGACGCACGCCTCGATGGCGGCCCAATCGGAGACGTCCACCCGGAAGCCCGTGGCGCCGCACTTGATCTCCGCCGCGACCTCGAGCGCGTGCTCGTAGTCTCGGTCGAGCACCGCCACCCGCGCCCCAAGCCCGCACGCCAGCTCCGACGCGATGGCCCTGCCGATGCCGCGGCCTCCGCCCGTCACCATTGCCACCTTGCCGTCGAGATCGAAGTTCACGCCGCCTCCAGAAAGCCACGCACCTCGGCGGCCGTGCCGAGGTTGACGGTCCGCGCCCCCGCGACAATGCGCCGCGCGAGGCCGGTAAGGACATTGCCGGGTCCCACTTCCACGAACACGGCGCCCTCGCCCGCCAGAGCCGATAGCGTGCGCACCGACTCGACCCAGCGCACGGGGCTGGTGAGCTGCTCCGCCAGGAGCCGGCGCGCGGTCGCCGGGTCGCGGACCGCCTCGGCGCTCGCGTTCGCCACCACCGGGAAGGCGGGAGCGACCAGCTCCGCGGCGCCGAGCGTCTCGCCAAACCGCTCGGCAGCCGGCGCCATCAGCGGCGAGTGGAACGCCCCGCTCACCTTGAGCGGGATCACGCGCTTGGCCCCTGCCGCCTTGAGCAGTTCGCCGGCGCGGGCCACCGCCGGAGGGTCGCCCGAGATGACGATCTGGTCCGGGCCGTTCAGGTTCGCGGCCACCGCGACGCCGTCCGGACCGCTCGCCTCCCGGCACACCGCAGCCACGCGCTCCCCGTCCAGCCCCATCACGGCCGCCATCGTGCCGGGGCGGGCGGTGCCGGCCTCGTGCATCAACTCGCCGCGCCGGCGCACCAGGCTCGCCGCCTCCGCCACCGCGAGCGAGCCCGCCGCGACGTACGCGCTGTACTCGCCGAGCGAATGGCCGGCGGCTCCCGCCACCCCCCCCGCCAGCCGCGATCGCACCACCGCCCACGCCGCCACGGAGTGCGCCAGGATCGCCGGCTGCGCGTGGTCGGTGCGGGTCAGGAGCTCCTCGGGGCCCTCCCACATCAGCGTGGAGAGCTTGAAGCCCAGCGCCTCGTCCACGGCCTCGAGCGCCGCGCGGGCTTCGGGGAACGCTTCCGCCAGGTCCTTCGCCATTCCGACGCGCTGCGAGCCCTGACCTGGACAGAGCAGGGCGATGCTCACCAGCGGACGACCATCGCTCCCCACGTGAAGCCCGAGCCGAACGTGACGAGCAGCGCGAGGTCGCCGGGCTTCAAGCGGCCGCACTTCCGGGCCTCGTCGAGCGCGAGCGGGATCGAGGCCGAGCTGGTGTTGCCGTAGCGATCCACGTTCACGAAGACCTTCTCCATCGGCATGTGCGCGTGCTCGGCCGTTGCCTGGATGATGCGCATGTTCGCCTGGTGCGGCACCAGCAGGCTCAGCTGGTCCGCCGTGACGCCCGCCAGGTCCAGGGCGCACTGCGCCGCCTCCGCCATCGCCTTCACCGCGGCCTTGAACACCTCACGGCCGGCCATCTTGAGGTAGTAGCTGTGGTCCTTGAGCAGCTCCTCGCTCGGTGGGTGCGCCGCGCCGCCCCCCGGCCGGTAGAGTAGCTCTGCCAGGGTGCCGTCCGATTTCAGGAAGGTCGACAGGATGCCTCGCTCCCCGGTCGCCTTGACGAGGACGGCCGCCCCCGCGCCGTCGCCCAGAAGAACGGCCGTGGACCGGTCGGTCTGGTCGGTGATCTTGCTCAGTTGCTCGCTGCCGACGACCAGCGCGCGATGCGCCGAGCCCGCCTCGATCATCGCCTTGGCAACGGTGAGGGCGTAGATCCACCCCGGACATGCGGCGATCACATCGAACGCGGCGGCCTGCCTGGCGCCGATCAGCGCCTGGACGTCGCAGGCCATGGACGGCAGCAGCCGGTCGGGCGACGCCGTCGCGCCCACGATGAGGTCCACGTCGGCCGCCTCGAGTTTCGCGTCCGCCAGCGCCAGCAGGCAGGCGTCCCGCGCCATGCCGGCGGTCGTCTCCCCCGGCCCCGCGAAATGCCGCTCCCGGATGCCGGTGCGCTCCCGGATCCAGGTGTCCGACGTGTTGAGCGTCTTCTCGAAGTCGGCGTTGGTCACCACCCGGGGCGGGACCATCGCGCCCAGGCCGGCAAAGGCGACGGCGGGCGTCTTCATGAGGCCACCTGATGCTGCGCGAACTCGCGCGCCATGTGCTGTACCAGCTGGTGCTGCGTGGCCTCGACCGCGAGCCGGATCGCGTGGCGAATGGCGTTGGCCGTCGAGCGGCCGTGACAGATGATGGACACGCCCTTGACCCCGAGCAGCGGCGCCCCGCCGTACTCGGAGTAGTCCAGCGCGCGCCAGATGCGCGACATCGTCTCGCTCGACGCGGCGGCGGCCCCCAGCTCGCGCTCCGCCAGCGCGCGAAAGAGACGACCCAGCGACTCGTAGAACTTCAGCAGCACGTTGCCCACAAATCCGTCGCACACGACCACGTCGAAGTCTCCCTGCTCCGAGCGGCCCAGGAGGATGTGGCGACCCTCGACGTTGCCCACGAACGGCAGGCCGCTCCCGCGGAGCAAACGGTGCGCCTCCTTCGCGGCCGCGTTCCCCTTCTCTGCCTCTTCCCCGATGTTGAGAAGCCCAACCGCCGGGTTCGGCCGGCCCAGCACGTCGCGCGCGTAGACCACACCCAACTGGGCGAAACCCACCAGCTCGGCGGGTGAGCAGTCCACGTTCGCCCCGGCGTCCAGGACCAGCACCGACTGCCGGCTGGTCGGGAAGGTGGTGCCGATAGCCGGTCGCTCGAAGCCAGAGTACAGGCCCAGGATGAGGGTCGAGCCCGCCATGACGGCGCCGGTGTTCCCGGCGCTGATGAACGCGTCTGAGCTGCCGGACTTCTGGAGTCCGAGGCCTATCGCTATGGAGGAATTGCGCTTGGACCTGATTGCCTGAAGCGGTTTCTCACTCATCGCGATCGTCTCGGGCGCATCGATCAACTCGAGGCGGGCGCGATCGACGGCGTGCCGCTCCAGCTCCCGCTCGACGAGCCGCTCCTGGCCCACGAGCTGGAGCGTGACGTCCGGGGGCAACTCACCCAGGGCGAGCACGGCGCCTGCGACCGGCATGGCGGGGGCATGGTCGCCCCCCATCGCGTCGACGGCGATGCGGATCACTCAGTCCTCGATCTCGATCCGCCTCTCGCCCTTGTAGTAGCCGCAGTTGGGGCACACGCGGTGCGGGATGCGCGCCTCCCCGCACTTCGGGCAGGGGGAGAGCGTCGGGATCTTCGCCTTGTGGTGCGTGCGGCGCATCCGCTTCTTGGATTTCGATGTCCTTCGCTTCGGGACGGCCATGCTTCATTCCCCTCGAGGTGACTTCGTGAGCGCTTCCCACCGTGGGTCCATCTCGGCAGCGCAGCCGCAGGGCCCGGCGTTCAGATCGGCGCCGCAGCGCGGACAGAGGCCGCGGCAGTCCTCACGGCACTCCACGAACTGCGGAGCGGCGAGGAGCAACTCCTCCCGAACGGCCTCGGAGAGATCCAGCACGGAGGCTCGCCGGGGCACCAGGTAGCAGTCGTCGTCGCCCTCGGCCTCTTCCTCGTTCACGAAGACGAGGCCCAGCGACTCGGCGATCGGCACGTCGACGGGCGCCAGGCAGCGGCGGCACTCGGCCCTGAACACCGTCTCCAGCTTCGCCTGCCAGTAGAACTTGCCTTCGCCGGCGGTGCTCAGCCGCCCGGAGACGGCCAGCGGGGCGGCAAGGGCCAGCCCGGTGGCCACCACCAGCGGATCGTCGGGGGCAATCTGGTCGGTGATCGCGACCGGACCCTCGCGCACCGCCGCGAGGTCGATACGCAGCATGGCGGGTGAAGCTAACTCCTTGTCCTGCTTGGGTCAACGATGCGGGATGCCGCTGTTCGGTTCTACACCAAGTCCAACTCCGAGAAGAAGAAGCCGACCTCCCGGGCCGCGTTCTCCAGGCTGTCGGACGCGTGAATGGCGTTGCGCTCCTTCGACTCGGCGTAGAGCGCGCGCACCGTGCCGGGCGCCGCCTCCCTGGGGTCGGTCGCTCCGATCACCTCGCGAAGCTTGGCGACGGCGTCGTCTCGCTCGAGCGCCAGCGGCAGGCAGGGTCCGGAGGTCATGAAGGCGACCAGCGGGCGGAAGAAGGGGCGCTCACGATGGACGGCGTAGAACGCCTCCGCCTGAGGCTCGGCCAGGTGCACCAGCCGCGCCGCGCGGACCTTGAACCCGGCGGCCTCGAGATGCGCCAACACCTTCCCTGCCTTCCCGGACGCCAAGGCGTCGGGCTTGATGATCGCGAGCGTGAGCATCGGCGGTTCAGTACCCCAGAAGTTTGCGGACGATGTCGCCGCGCGTGAGGAACCCCACCAGGGCGCCCTCGCGGGTGACGGGGAAGCGATCGACATCCTTAGACAGCATCAGGGCGGCGACGTCGGCGATGGTCTGGTCCTCGGCCAGGCAGAGGACGGTGCGGTCCATCGCGTCGCGGACGTGCACTTCGCGCGGCGCCACGGGCGAGCCGCGAGTGGTGCGCCGCTTGACCGCCTTCATCTGGCCGGTCGAAAGCTGCTGCACGGTCTGCGGGAGCAAGTGCTTGAGGAGGTGGCCGTCGGTCAGGAGCCCGAGGACCTCGCCGTTGTCGCCGGTGACCGGGACCGCCCGGACGCCGCGGCCAAGCATCGCGCGCGCGGCCTCGCCCAGGCTCGTGTCCGGCCCCACCGTCAGCACATTCGACGTCATCACGTCGTGCACGGTCACTTCGGCGGGCACCGGTGTATCCCGAAGTCCGGTGATGGCCAGCACGTCGTCCGGAACGCGAGCCGCGTGCAGCCCCTCGAGCACCTCGTCGGAGGCGAGGGCGCGCGCCACGGCGCTCATGGCGCGCAGGTACTCCGATGCTTCCGGGGTCGGGGCGACGATCAGCACGACCACGCGCGCGCAACGGTTGGGGTCGTTGCCACGGCAGATCGGCTGGGGCGCCACGCCGATGGCCAGCGTCAGCGCCGCGACCGCGTCGGTGCGGAAGTGCGGCAGGAAGGCCCGGCCGCCGACCATCACCACGTCCTCCGGCCACTCGTTCTTCAGGATCTCGGAAAGGCGGGCCTCGTCGGTGACTGCGCCGGAGCGGGCCAGGGCGCGCGCCAGCTTGGTGGTCGCATCGCGCACGCTCCTGGCTTCGAGCGGCACGATCACGCGTCGCCGGTCGAGGAGCTCTGCCAGCGTCACAGCTTCGCCTTGACCAGCGGCACGACGTCGGCAGGCCGCTTCATCACGGCGATGCCCGAGCGTTCAAACGCGGCGATCTTCTCGGCCGCGGTGCCCGAGCTGCCGGAGATGATGGCGCCCGCATGCCCCATCCGGCGGCCCGGCGGCGCGGTCTGCCCGGCGATGAACCCCACCACCGGCTTGGTCATCTTCGCGTGAACGAACTCGGCGGCCTGCTGCTCGTCGGTGCCGCCGATCTCACCGATCATCACGACCGCCTTGGTGGCCGGATCGGCCTGGAAGGCGGTGAGACAATCGATGAAGTTGGTGCCGATAATCGGGTCGCCCCCGATGCCCACGCAAGTGGTCTGGCCGATGCCGGCACGGGTGAGCTGGTAGACGACCTCGTAGGTCAGCGTGCCGGAGCGCGAGACGACGCCCACGGGGCCCGGCGCGCAGATATTCCCCGGGATGATGCCGACCCGCGCGACGCCCGGGGTGATGATGCCCGGGCAGTTGGGGCCGATGAGACGCACGCCGCGCTCCACCAGGAACGGCCAGACGCGCGTCATGTCGAGGACCGGCACGCCCTCGCTGATGCACACCACCAGCTTGACGCCGGCGTCGGCCGCCTCGAAGACGGCGTCCGCGGCGAAGCGGGCCGGGACGTAGATGACCGACGTGTTGGCGCCGGTGGCCGCCACGGCCTCGGCGACGGTGTTGAAGATCGGGACCTTCTCCTCGAACCGCTGCCCGCCCTTGCCGGGCGTCACGCCCGCCACCACCGGGGTCCCGTACGACATCATCTGCTTGGTGTGGAACGAGCCGTCGCGGCCCGTAATGCCCTGCACCACGAGCCGGGTGCTCTGATCGACGAAGATGCTCACGCCGCCGCCCCTCCCTTCGCCAGCTTCACCGCCTGCTCCACCGCGGCGTCCATGTCGGTGAGGGCCCGCATCCCGACGCCCTCGAGGATCTTCACTGCTGCCTGCTCGTTGGTTCCGGTCAGCCGGATCACCAGCGGCCGGTCCACCGTGAACTGCCTGGTCGCGGCCACGATGCCGTTGGCGACGTCGTCGCAGCGCGTGATACCGCCGAAGATGTTGAACAGGATCGCCTTCACGCTCGGATCGGCGGTGATGATCTTCAGCGCCGTCACGACCTTCTCGGGATTCGACGATCCACCGATGTCGAGGAAGTTCGCGGGCTCGCCGCCGTAATACTTCACCAGGTCCATCGTCGCCATCGCCAGGCCGGCGCCGTTGACGCAGCACCCCACGTTCCCGTCGAGCTTGATGTAGGTGAGGTTGGCCTCGCGGGCCAGCACTTCCTTCTGGTCCTCGGCCGCCACGTCGCGCAGGGCCTCGATGGCCGGGCGCCGCTCCAGCTCGTTGTCGTCCACGGCGATCTTGGCGTCGAGCGCCACCACCTCGCCCTTGGGCGTGACGACCAGCGGGTTGATCTCCGCGAGCGACGCGCCCGCGTCGACAAACGCGCGGTACAGCTTCTGGAGGGTGTCCGCGGCCTGGCGCACCTGCGCCACGTCGGCGTAGAGCCGGAACGCCAGCGCCATCGCCTGATGCGGCAGCAGCCCGTAGCGCGCGTCCACGGTGGTCTTGAAGATCTTCTCCGGCGTCTTGGCGGCGACCTCCTCGATGTCGATGCCGCCGGCCGGGCTCACCATGAACACCGGCGAGCGGGTGATGCGGTCCACGATCACGCCGACGTACGCCTCGCTCGCGATCTCGGTCGCGGGCACCACCAGCACCTTGGTGACGGTGAGGCCCTTGATCTTCATCCCCAGGATCTGGGAGGCGAGGCGCTCGGCCTGCTCGGGCGTCTCGGCGAGCTTCACGCCGCCCGCCTTGCCGCGCCCGCCGGCGTGCACCTGCGCCTTGACGACGACCTTCGGAACGCCCAGCCGCTCCATCGCCCGTCTCGCCTCGACCGCGGTCGTCGCGACCACGCCCGGCGGAACAGCGATCCCCGCGCGCGCCAGCAGCTCGCGCGCCTGATACTCGTGTATGTTCATCAGCCCTCAGCCACGATGGTTGTTCCGGTTGTGCCGCGGATGGCGGCGAGTCCCTGACTCAGCTCCGCGATGATGGCTCGGCCACCGGTCCTGGCGAATCCAATCGCCGCCTCGACCTTGGGGCGCATGCTGCCTTGGCCGCATTGCCCACTGTCGAGTAGGGATTGCGCCTCTGCGGCCGTCATGCGCTGGATGGGTGCTGCACGGTCCGTGCCGTAGTCCCGGTACACCGCATCGATGTCGGTCAGGATCAGCAGGAGCGCCGCGTGGAGCTCCCGCGCGAGGATGGCCGCCGCCCGGTCCTTGTCGACAACCGCGTCCACACCCTCCAGCCTCAAGACCGGATCGCGATAGACCGGGGGGCCCCCGCCGCCCGCGGTGATCACGATGGTTCCCTGCTCGACCAGGCGACGGACGATCGAGGCTTCCACAAGGTCAATCGGGATCGGGCTCGCGGTCAGCCGCCGCCACCGGCCGGCTGCGTCCTGGCCAACCGTCACCCCATGCCGGGCGAGAATCGCGCGGCGTTCCTCAGAGAGCTCCTTGCCGATGGGCTTCGAGGGCGCGCGGAGGTTCGGATCGTCGTGTGCGACTTCGGTCTGGGTGATTACCGTGATGACGTCGCGACCGATCTTGGCCCGCTCCAGCGCGTTCTGGAGCGATTGCTGGATCATGTAGCCGATCCAGCCCGCGGTTTCGGCGACCAGCACGCCGAGGGGGAGCGGCTCGATCTCGCCCGCCGCGATTTCGTTGCGCGCCAGCGAGTCGCCGACCTGGGGGCCGTTGCCGTGCACGATGGCTATCCGCCATCCTTCGCGCGCCAGGTCCACGATCGGTGCCAGGCTCTCCCGTGTGTGGCGGAACTGGTTCGCGATGGTGGCGCGCTCCCCCGCCGGCGCGAGCGCGTTCCCTCCCAGAGCGACGACGACCGTCTGTTCCTTCATGGGGCCTCCGCCAGGCCGCCGAAGCTGGGCACGGCCGGTGCGGTCTTCAAGGCCGTCGCGGCGCGGCGCCGCCGACGCCCAGCGCACGGCGGAGCGTCTCGTAGGCTCGCCCGAACTGCACCCAATCCCCGCGGTGCACGGCTGAATCGAGGGCGAGGAACGCGGCCCTGGCATCGCCGAGCGAGGCCGGCGTACCCGCCTCGCCGGCGGGCGACTCCCTGGCGGACGCGAGGGCACGCATGGCACTCTCCGGGTCGCTGCCGACCCCAAGATGCCCGTCGGCGAGCACCACCAGGCCGTGCGGCATGAGCGGGGCGTCCTGGCGGCGCTGGGACGCGTAGAGGAACTCGGCGTACGCCACGGTGCCCGCTACCGGGATCACCGCTATGCCGCCGCGGCGTACGTTGCCCTCGGGGCCCGCGGCATCCGCCACGGCAGCGACGGTGGCCGGCGACAATGAAATCCGGCTCTGGGCAGCGGCGAGCGTGGGGTAGGAGGCGGGCGGCAACCGGAGCAGGCGCAGCGACAGCCGGCCGTCCAGCCGCGTCGCGCCCGCGAGGATGCCGACGAGCGCATTCCCCGCGGCGTCGGCGAGCGGGAGGAGGCGCCACAGCTGCGGCGGCTCTCCGCCGAGCGCGAGCAAGGCGAGCGTCGCGTGTGGCGCCGGCGTCTCGGCGCCTCGCGGCGTCGCGCTCTCGGGCACGGCGACTGCCCAGGGCCGTGCCGCCGACTCGGTATCCCCGCGGTGACGCGCGAGCATCTCGGCCTGAGCGAGGAACAGCCCTTCCGGATAGCCGAGGTGGCGGCGCAGGTCGGCGCCCAGGCTGTCGCTCGGCAGGGGCCGCACCCCGGTGCCGGCGGCGAGCCGCGCCGCGAACGGCAGGTCGGGTGGACGGAGATAGAGCCGCGTGGCGCCGCTCACCGCGTCCACCGTCGCCACGTACGGTGCGCAGAGGAAGTTCACCTGGTCGCCGTTCCAGCTCACGTGGTCCGCCAGAGGAAAGCGAGCCGAGGCCAGGTAGCCGTCGGCGACCCAGACCAGTCGGCCGTTCAGGAGGACGGCCCGCGGTGGGTCGAAGGTCGCGAACGGATAGACTCGCGCCAGGCGGTCGGGGACGTCGCGCCAGATGAGCAGCCGGTCGGACACGCTGGTGCGCCGGTCGAGCAGCGGCGGCGACTGGAGCGCCCACGCCAGCAGCAGCCGGCGCAGCACCCCCCCCAGCCTCAGCCCGGCCGGCCCCGCACTCGGCGGCGGCTCGTCCGGCCCCACGATGGCGAGCTCGGCGCCGTGCGCGACGTAGCGGATGCGGCCGCCCGCCCGCGCGAGCGACTGCGGCGCAAGGCTGATGGTGCCGGCCGGGTCCAGCACGCCGAGGAAGCGGAGCGAGCCCGCGTCGGACGCACCCGCGGCCACGGCGACCGGGTCCCCGGCCCACGCGAGAGCGCCGCGGTGCAGGGCCGTCCAGTTCGTCGGGCGGGACGCGCGACGCAGCCCGAGTACGTCCGTCTCCGGGACGGCCAGTGCTACGAGAGCAGGCGTGCCTCCCGGCCCCGGGTAGCGATCGAGCGTCGTGGTCCAGGCGCGCGGGCGAGCGCTGTCGTTCTGGGCGGCGGTGAGGGCCGCGTCGAGGAGTCCGGGTTCCGCGTCCCACGGCGAGAGGCCGTTGAGGGCGTGCCGCACCGCATCGAGGCTCTCCGCCGGCAGGGCCGACGCGGCCGCAGGGCGCTCCTGCCGCACGTCGTCGAGGACGCCCACTCCCGCCCGCGAATAGCGGTCTGCGTACTGCGCCAGGCCAAGCGCAACGGCCCGGTCGGGCTTCCCCCGCCACGCGTCGGAGAGGTACGGGACAACGTACTGTCCGACCGCCGCACCGATCGCGAGGGTTGCCCACATCGCGACGAGCACGGCGGGCCGGCTCCGGCGAATCAGCACGGTGGAGCCCGCCGCCACGACGAGGGCGAGGGCCGCCAGCGCCGTGGCTACGGGAATCCGCACCGCGCGGTCGGCGGCGGCGAGCGCTCCACCTGCGCTCCCTCCCCCGCCCACAATGGCATAGGCGTCGAGCTGGAAGCCCCATGCCAGCACGAGCGCCAGCAGCGCCGCGAGCGTCACGAGATGGCTCCACGCGTGCGGCGTCATACGCAGCCGCCGCTCGGCAACCGTGATGCTGCCGGTCATCGCGTACAGGGCGCTGGACACGAAGGCGCCGAAGATCACCAGCAGCAGGGCGGCGAGGTGCAGCGTTTCCAGCAGCGGCAGGTGTGCGACGTAGAACGAGGCATTGCGCCCGAGCACAGGCTCCTGCAGCTCCAGCGGCACGGCGGATCGGTACAGCGTGATGAGCGCGGGAATGTCGGTGAAGGTCGCGGCGGTGAGGATGCCCAGCACGACGGCGAGTGCGAGCGCGATCCAGCGCAACACGCGCCGCGGCACCGCCTCCGCGATCTCGAGATTGCCGACTCGGCGCGGCAGGTGCACCGCGCCGATGGAGCGGTAGACCGCGAGCGTCTGGCTGGCGTACCACAGGGTGGCCGTTCCCGCCACCGCGAGTTGCCACAGGACATCGTGGGCCAGGCGGGTCCAGTAGAGTCCGGCCAGTCCCAAGTCGGCGTACCAGGAAGCCTCGGTGAACCGGACCGCCGCCCAGCGGCCCCCGAACAGCACGACGAGCACGGCCGCGACGGCGTACAGCGCGACGCGACGCCGGCTCATGGTTCCGGTCCGCCGACCCCCTGGGAGCGCAGCACCTGCTCCGCCTCGCGGCGGATGGCCTCCAGCCCGGCAGCGCTCCTGGCCTCGAACCTGAGCACGAGGATGGGCTGCGTGTTGGACGCGCGGATGAGGCCCCAGCCGTCGGCGGTGCGCCAGCGCACGCCGTCGATCCTGACCGTCTGGTAGCGTGCGGCGAAGTGGCGCGCCGCGGCCTCCACGACCGCCGTCTTCCGCTGCTCGGGGCAGTCGACCCGGATCTCCGGGGTGGAGACGTACTGCGGCAGCGCGCCGCGCAGCGCGGAGAGCGGCTCGGGTTGGCCCGCCGTGATCTTCAGCAGGCGCGCCGCGGCGTACAGCGCGTCGTCGAAACCGAGGTAGTCGGGCGGCCCGAAGAACATGTGCCCGCTCATCTCGCCGGCCAGCACCGCGCCGCTCTCCTTCATCTTCTTCTTGATGAAGGAGTGGCCGGTCATCCACATCGTCGGCCGGGCCCCCGCCCGCTCCAGCACTTCGACGAGTGCGTCGGAGCACTTGACGTCGAAGATCACTTCCTGGCCCTTGCCGAGGCGCCGCACGAGGTCCACACCGAGGAGCGCCAGGATCTGGTCACCGAAGAGCACGGTTCCGTGCTCGTCCACCGCCCCGATCCGGTCGCCGTCTCCGTCGAACGCGATACCGAGGTCGGCGTGCGCGGCGGTGACGTGCGCCTGCAGGTCCCGCAGGTTGGCGAGCACGGTCGGATCCGGGTGGTGGTTCGGGAAGGTGCCGTCCGACTCGCAGTACAGGCGGTCCACCCGCGCGCCGAGGGCCTCGAGGAGCGCGGGCGCGGTGAGGCTCGCCACGCCGTTCCCGCAGTCCACGACCACGGTGAGGGGGCGCGCAAGCGGGCCGATGCGTGAGAGGATCTCCTGGTGGTAGGCGGCCAGCACGTCGTGGGTCGTGACGCCGCCCTGCCCCGCCGCGAACCGGCTCCCCTCGATCCGGGCCCGCAGGCCCTGGATGTCGTCGCCCGCGAACGGGAGCCCGCCGAGGACCATCTTGAAGCCGTTCATCTCGGGCGGATTGTGCGACCCGGTCACCTGCACGCCGCCGTCGGCCGCGAGATGGTGGATGGCGAAGTAGAGTGCCGGGGTCGGCACCAGGCCCACCGCCAGCACCCTGGTACCGGTCGACCTCAGGCCGTCGACCAGCGCGGTCATCAGCGACTCGCCGGAGGGCCGGTTGTCGCGTCCCACCGCCAGCGTAGCGGGCCGGCCCAGCCGCTCTCGCGCCTCCGAGCCCATCGCCGCGCCGACCGCGCCGGCCACCTCCGGCGTGAGGTCCTCGCCGACGGTGCCCCGGATGTCGTATTGCCGGAAGATGACGGGGTCGATGCGCATCGCGTGGAGCGCCGGGCCGCCGACGCGGCCTGCTGGCGCTAGTTGCCGACCGGGACCGGGCCCGCGATCGTGGTCACGCTCGCGGGCCGGAAGGCGTGCGCCCCGGCACGCGCGGCGTCGAGCACCGGGTTCGGCCAGAGCCCGAAGGCCAGCAGCGCCATGACCATCGCTGCCAACGTGGTGCCGACGAGACGGGGCACCAGCACGCCGGCGTGGGCCCGCTCGTGAGTGCTCGGTTTCATGTACATCGCCATCACGACGGGGAGGTAGTATCCCGCGGACAGCACGCTGGTCAAGACCAGGATGGCCGCCAAGGCGACGTAGCCGCTACCCGTGGCCGAGACGAGGATGTACCACTTGCCGATGAAGCCCGCCGTCCCCGGGAACCCGAGCAACGACAGCATGCACACCGTCATGCCAAAGGCGAGCCAGGGATGCGACTCAGCCAGGCCCGCCAGGTCGTCGATCAGGACGTCGCGCTCGCCACCGCGGCCCTTCAGGGCGAGGATGGCGAACGCTCCCATCGTCATCAGCGTGTAGAAGGGCAGATAGAAGAGGAACGCCGCCGCCCCCGCCGGCACGCCACCCACCAGCGCGGTCAGCAGGTAGCCGGCGTGCGCGATGCTCGAGTAGGCCAGCATGCGCTTCACCGAGCGCTGGGCGAGCGCCACGAGGTTGCCCACGACCATGGTGATGGCCGCGAGCCACCAGATCACCTGCTCCCAGGCCGCGTGGACGCTCCCGAACGCCTCAAGCAGCACGCGCAGCAGCGCGGCAAACGCCGCCGCCTTGACTGCGGTCGCCATGAACCCGGTCACCGGCGTCGGGGCCCCGTCGTACACGTCCGGCGTCCACATGTGGAACGGCACGGCGGCCACCTTGAAGCCGAAGCCGATCAGCAACAACGCCAGGCCGGCCAGGAGCATCGGGTGCCGCTGCAGGCCCAGCGGCCCGATCTGGGCCGCGATCATCGACAGCTTGGTCGAGCCGGTGGCGCCGTACAGCAGCGCGATGCCGTAGAGGAAGAACGCCGACGCGAAGGCCCCAAGCAGGAAGTACTTGAGCGCCGCTTCCCCACCCACCTTGCTGCGCCGGTCGATGCCGGAGAGCACGTACACCGAGACCGACATCAGCTCCAGGCCGAGGAAGAGGACAAACAGGTCTTCCCCGCCGGCCAGCAGCATCATCCCCACGGCAGCGAACAGCACCAGCACGTGGTACTCGGGAATCCGGATCCCCTCGCGCTCGAGGTAGTCCACGGAGAGCAGCACCGCGAGCGCCGCGGCGAGGAGCACGATGAGGTCCACGGCGCAACGGAACGGATCCAGCGCGAGGCTGGTCGGAATGCCGGCGACCGTGGCGCCCGATGCCCACAGCCAGATCGTGGCGGCGATGGCGAGCGCGATGCCGACCAGGGCGAACATGCCGGCGCGCCGCTGGGCCCCCGGCTGGTGGTGGTGCCACGCGGCGTCGAGCAGCAAGAGCATGGCCCACACCGAGAGGACCGTCTCCGGGAGGGCGGCCCGCAGCAGGCCCCAACCGCTATCGAGGTCGAGCAGCAGGCTCACGGTCGCCTCGCATCAGCGACGGCTGGCAGCGCCTCGCCCTGCACCGCCTCGATGAAGTGACGTGCCGACGGCTCGATGCGCCGCAGCACCGGACCGGGGGCGAGGCCGAGCCACAGGATCACCACCACCAGCGGCACGAGGACGCCCCATTCCCGGCGGGTGAGGTCGGTCAGCACCTGGTTTTCCAGCTTGTCGAGCTTGTAGTAGATCACGCGCTGCAGCGCCCAGAGGAGGTAGCAGGCGGCGAAGATGACGCCGGTCGCCGCGATGCCGGCGGCCAGCGGATGGGTGCGGAACGTCCCCAGCAGCACGAGGAACTCGCCCACGAACCCGTTGGTGCCGGGGAGCCCGACCGAGGAGAGGCTCACCAGGGTGAGCACCGCCGCGTAGGCCGGCATGACGCGCGCGATGCCGCCGAAGTCCGCGACCAGGCGGCTGTGGCGGCGCTCGTAGATCATCCCGACCAGGAAGAACAGCGCGCCGGTCGAGATGCCGTGGTTGATCATGATCATCAGCGCGCCCTGCACGCTCTGCACCGTCAGCGCCCAGATGCCGAGAACCACGAAGCCCAGATGGCTGACCGACGAGTAGGCGATCAGCTTCTTGAAGTCGGGCTGCACCATCGCCACCAGCGCGCCGTAGATGATCCCCACCACCGCCAGCGTCACCACGATCGCACTCACGGTGTGGTTCAGCGCGACCGCGGGAAACAGCGGCAGCGCGAACCGGAGGAAGCCGTACGTGCCCATCTTGAGCAGGATGCCGGCCAGGATCACCGAGCCCGCCGTCGGCGCCTCGACGTGCGCGTCGGGGAGCCAGGTGTGGAACGGGACCATCGGGACCTTGATCGCGAACGCCAGGAAGAACGCCCCGAACAGCCAGAACTGGGTCGGGATCGGGACCATCGCGTATCGCAGGATGTAATCGTAGGCGAACGAGTACTGCCCGCCGGCGGCGCGGCCGGCGTTGAAGTAGAGCACCAGGATGGCCACCAGCATCAGCAGCGAGCCGAGGAAGGTGTAGAGGAAGAACTTGATGCTCGCGTACAGCCGTCCCTTGCCGCCCCAGACCCCGATGATGAAGTACATCGGGATCAGCATCACTTCCCAGAAGACGTAGAAGAGGAAGAGGTCCATCGCCACGAACACGCCGAGCATGCCGGTGGTGAGGACCAGCAGCAGCGCGTAGTAGCCCTTCTCGCGCCGGGTGATGCCCGACCAGCTGCCGAGCACCGCCAGCGGCATCAGGAAGGTCGTGAGCAGCACCATGAACAGTGAGATGCCGTCGATGCCGACCCGGTAGGAGATCCCCCAGGCGGGGATCCACGGCAGCCAGCCGCCGACCTGCATCGCCGGACCCGAGGGATCGTAGGCCCACCACAGCCCGAGCGACACGACGAATTCGACGATGGCGATCCACAACGCGATCTTCTTCGCCGCGCCGGCCGGTGCCGCCCAGATGAACAGCGCCCCGGCGAGCGGAATGATCAGGAGGGCGCTGAGCGCCCAGCGCGCGTAGTGGAGGTTGGCCAGGAGCTCGGTCACGGTGCCTTAGTGGAGCAGCGCCGCCAGCACGGCGATCGCCCCGACCACGAAGAAGACCACGTAGGTGCCGACCTGCCCGGTCTGCAGGCGGCTGCCGATCCAGCCGAGGCCGCGCGCCAGGGCGGCGGACCCGTTCACGCCCGCCGTGTCGATCGCGCCGGCGTCTAGCCCCTTCCACAGCACCACCCCGGCGAGCCAGACCAGCGGGCGCACGATCACCGCGTCGTACAGTTCGTCCACCCGGTACTTCTCCACCAGCAGCTTCGCGAACCCGGTCTCGCGCGGGGCGCGCTCCGGCGGGAGCAGCGCCTCGGGCTTCAAGACGCGGGTGGCCAGCCAGATGCCGCCGACGCCGACCAGCGCTGCGAGCGCCATCAGCCCGATCTCGACGCCGGTCGCGGGAGCGAGCGCCGGCAGCAGCGCCGTGCTTCGCTCGGTCAGCGGCTCGAGCCAGTGGTGCAGCGTGGCGACGTGCGGGAGGTTGAGCGCGCCGCCCAGCACCGTGAGACCAGCGAGCACGATCAGCGGCCACGTCATCACCCAGGGCGCCTCGGCGAGGTACGGCCGTTCGAGATCGCCGGTGCGGTTCGGGCCGTGGAAGGTGTAGAGCATCAGCCGCGCCATGTAGAACGCGGTGAGGAACGCCGCCACCAGAGCGAAGACCCACACCACGTAGTAGAACGGGTCCGCGGCGCCGCGCGCAAAGGCGGCGCCGAGGATCTCGTCCTTGGAGAAGAAGCCGGCCAGCGGCGGGATGCCCGCGATCGCCAGCGTCGCCACCCACATCACGCGCGACGTCCACGGCAGGTAGGCCGCGAGGCCGCCCATGTTGCGCATGTCCTGCGCGTCGGCGTGCCGGTGCGTGTGGTGGTAGGCGCGGTGCAGCACGTGGATCACGCTGCCCGCGCCCAGGAACAGCAGCGCCTTGAAGAAGGCGTGCGTCACCAGGTGGAAGATGCCGGCGGCATACGCCCCCGCGCCGACGCCCACGAACATGTAGCCAAGCTGCGACACGGTGCTGTAGGCCAGCACCTTCTTGATGTCCCACTGCTTGAGCCCGATGGTCGCGGCGAACAGCGCCGTCAGCGCACCGACGCCCGCCACCACCGCGCACGCCACGGGCGACATCGCGAACAGGATGTTGCTGCGCGCCACGAGGTACACGCCCGCGGTCACCATCGTGGCGGCGTGGATCAAGGCGGAGACCGGCGTGGGACCGGCCATCGCATCGGGCAGCCACACGTACAGCGGGATCTGTGCCGACTTGCCGACGCACCCCATGAACAGGAACAGCGCGATCGCCGTCACCGTCCCGCCGCCCGCCACCAGCCCCTGCGGAGCCCGGGCGAACACCGTGCGGAAGTCGAGCGAGCCCAGGTGCGAGAAGATGAGGAACATCGCCACCAGGAACCCGAAGTCCCCGATGCGGTTCACCAGGAACGCCTTGAGCCCCGCGTCGGCCTTCTCCTTCTCCTCGAACCAGAAGCCGATCAGCAGGTAGGAGCAGAGGCCGACGCCCTCCCAGCCGATGAACATGACCGGGTAGCTCGCACCGAGCACCAGGACGAGCATGAACGCGACGAACAGGTTGAGGTAGGCAAAGTAACGCGCGTAGCCCGGGTCGTCCTGCATGTAGCCGACGCTGAACACGTGGATCAGGGACGACACCCCCGTCACCACCAGCAGCATCACGACCGACAGCTGGTCCACCTGGAGCGCGGCGTTCACTTGCAGGTCGCCGGCCGGGATCCAGCTCCACAGGGTGCGCACGTACGGCTCGGTCGGGTGCGCCCCGAGGACCGCCAGCCAGACCGCGACGCCCACGACGAACGCGGCGGCAACCGACCCGACGCCCACGACGCTGACCCAGCGCCTCGCCTGGGGGCGCAGGAAGGCCAGCGCCCCGTTCACCAGGAACCCGGCGAGGGGGAGCAGGATCGCGAGGCCGATCCAGTCGGCGGCGCCGCCGGCCAGGGGCCTCATCCGCGCAACAGGTTGATGTTCTGCAGGTTCACGGTGTCCCGGTGCCGGTACACGGCGATGACGATGGCCAGGCCGACCGCGGCTTCCGCCGCCGCGACGGTCATCACGAAGAAGACGAACACCTGCCCGTCGAGCCCGAGCTGCTGCGACAGCGCGACGAAGGTGAGGTTCACCGCGTTGAGCATCAGCTCGATGCACATGAAGATCACGATGGCGTTGCGGCGGAGCAGCACGCCCACGACGCCGAGCGAGAACAGGATCGCCGAGACCGCGAGTGACGGGCCGAGCAGCACGCTACAGTCTCCGCTTGGCAAGGACGACGGCGCCGACGATGGCCGCCAGCAGCAGCAGCGAGGTGATCTCAAACGGCACCAGATACGACTGGAAGAGCGGCTGGGCGACCGCGCGCATGGCGCCGCGTGCCTCCACGGTCCCGGCCACGGCGCCGGGCGGCAGCCGCAGCTCGCCCGGCGGCACGGCGAGGCGCAGCACGATCAACTCCCCGACCAGGACCAGGCCCGCGACCCCCGCCACCACCTTGCCCCACGCGCCCTTGATGTCGCTCGGGCCCGCCCGCCCCAGGTTCAGCAGCATGATGACGAACAGGAACAGCACCATGATCGCGCCGGCGTACACCAGCACCTGCGCCGCCGCGATGAAGTGCGCGTCGAGCAGGACGTAGATCGCCGCCAGGCTGAACAGCGTGTTGACCAGCCACAGCGCGCTCGCCACCGGGCTCCGGCGGGTGATGCACAGGAACGCCGACGCGATGGCTAGCCCCGCGAATGCCCAGAAGGCGATGAGGGTCACGGTCATTCCCCCTTCGGGTCGCTCGGGTCCCAGAGCGTCGAGACCTCGTGCGGCTGTCTCATCAGGCGCGCGAGGTCGTACACGAAGCCGTCGCGGCTGTACTCGGCGTTCTCGTAGTGCACGCCGACGTGGATGGCTTCCTCCGGGCAGACCTCCTGGCAGTAACCGCAGAACACGCAGCGGAACTCGTCGATCTCGTAAACCAGGGGATAGCGGTTGCCCTGCTCGTCCTCGCCCGGGACGAGCTTGATGCAGTTGGCCGGGCAGACCTGGGGACACAGGCCGCACGCCACGCACTTCGCCTTCCCCGTCTCGTCGACCGCCATCCGGTGGGTGCCGCGCCACCGCGTGGAGAGCTTCCAGTCCGGCGCGGTGGTCTGCTCCGGGTACTGCATCGTCCACTTCTTGGCGAACAGGTGCTGAAAGGTGAGCGCCATGCCCTTGAGCGTGGCACGCACGTACGAGCTCTCGGCCTCTGGCCGCCCGATGGTCTTGACGGTGATCGCCACTACACCGTCCCCTTGGCGCGCGCCGCGGCGGCACGCCACCGCGCCCGCTGGCGCGACGCCGACCCGCCGATCACCCGGTTGCGGTCGAGGCCCCACAGCAGCAGCGCGCCCAGCACGGCGCTCACGCCGGTGAGCGCGAGCGCGTACCGCACGCCGAACGCGACACCCGCCGCCTCGAGGGCCCACACCGTGACCGCCACCACCATCACGTACCCCAGGGCTACTGGCAGCAGCACCTTCCAGCCGAGGTCCATCAGCTGGTCGAACCGGAACCGCGGCAGCGTCCACCGCACCCACACGTAGGCGAACAGGAAGAACAGCACCTTGGCCCAGAACGCGGCGAACGTGGCGACGAACTTGAGCACCGTCCACGGCGGCGTGTTGTCCCAGGCCGTGAAGGGGATATCCCAGCCACCGAAGAACAGCGTCACCATCAACGCCGACGCCGTGACCATGTTGGAGTACTCGGCGATGTAGAACATTGAGAACTTCATCGCGGAGTACTCGGTGTGGTAGCCGGCAATCAACTCCGCCTCCGCCTCGGGGAGGTCGAAGGGGAGCCGGTTGGTCTCGGCGAAGCTGGCGATCAGGAAGGTGAAAAAGGCGACACACAGCGGCAGGACGAACCACAGGCTCTGCTGCTGCTTCGCCACGATCTCGTTCATCGTGATGTTCCCGGCCAGCAGCAGCACCGCCACGGCCGAGAGCCCCATCGAGACCTCGTACGAGATCAGCTGCGCCGAGCCCCGCAGCCCGCCCAGCAGCGAGTACTTGTTGTTGGACGACCAGCCGGCGAGCACCACGCCGTACACCCCGAGCGAACCGATGGCCAGGATGTAGAGGAACCCCACGGGCAGATCCGCGATGGCGCTGTTCACCAGCCCCCACGGCGTGGGGAGCGGGGAGGCGAACGGCACCACGGCGAAGGTGATCAGGGCGGGGGTGAACGCCATCATCGGCGCGAGGATGAACAGGAACCGGTCGGAGAACGGCGGGAGGGTCTCTTCCTTGAGAAAGTTCTTGAGCCCGTCCGCCACCGGCTGAAACAGCCCTTCGGGGCCGACCCGGTTGGGCCCCAGGCGGTTCTGGATCCACCCCGCGCCGCGGCGCTCCACCCAGGTCCAGAAGGCGATCAGGGTGAGCAGGCCACCAAACACCATCAGGATCTTGACCAGCGAGATCCATACGAAGGCCGCGCCGCTGACCGGGGTCACGCCCGTGCTCCCACGCGGGAGGCGAGCGCGGCGTGGATTTCCGCCAGAATCCAGGCGGCGGGCCGCGCCATCCCGGGCGCGCTCTTGGCCTGAGCGTAGCGTTGCCGGAGGCCGCGGAGGTTCTGGAAGGTGCCTTCCTCCTCCGCCATGTTGGCGCACGGGAGCACGACCGCCGCCGTGCGCGCCGCCTCGGGCAGCACGGTCCCGACGTAGATCAGCCGTCCCGAAGTGACCGGCGACGCCACACCACTCAGGTCGTCGTCCACGACCAGCACCAGCCCCGCATGCCTGGCGCGCTCCACCGCCCCACCCCAGTCGCGGCCGAATCCGGCCGCGACGGCGCCGTGCACGTTTGGCGCCCGCTCCTTGCGCAGGGCGAGGTCCGGCACGCCCGGCAGCGGCCGCTCCGGCCCCTCCCGCACGCGGAACGCGCCGCTGCCAACCTTCACGGCCAGCACCTTGGCGGCGGCCTCGAGCGCCTCACAGGACGCGCCGGGAGAGACGAGGGACACCCACGGGCCGTCCGCCGCACTCAGCACCTCCACGGCCCGCTGGAGCGCCTGCTCCCAGTCCGCCGGCACCAGGCGGTCACCCTGCCGCAGCAGCGGCGCCTCGATCCGGTCGCCCCGGTTGAGCCACCCGTAGTTGAGCCGTCCCTCGTCGCAGATCCACCAGCGGTTGACCTCGAGGTTGGTCCGGGGCCGGACGCGCAGCACGCTGTTCTCGCGGGTCTCCAGTACGATGTTGCAGCCCTGGGTGCATCCCGGACAGACCGACGCGGTCTTGTCGAAGTCCCACACCCGGGCCTTGTTGAGGAAATCCTTGGAGAGCAGCGACCCCACGGGACACAGGTCCACCACGTTCCCGGACCAGGGGTGGTCGAGCGCCTCGCCCTCGAAGATGCCGATGTGGGCGCGGTCGCCGCGCTCGGAGACGTTGAGTGTCGGCTGCTGCGCCACGTCCTCCATGAACCGGACGCAGCGCGTGCACAGGACGCAGCGGTTGGGCACGTACAGGATGTCGGGCCCGAAGTCCTCGACGGGGTCGTAGCGCTTGGCGTAGTCGCCATAGCGTCCCGACGCCCTGCCTTCCTGGTCCGCGTAGTCTTGGAGCGAGCACTCCCCCGACTTGTCGCAGATGGGGCAGTCGAGCGGGTGGTTGATGAGCAGAAACTCCAGCACCGCGCGGCGGGCCGCCTTGGCCTGCTCGCTGGAGACGCGGACCACCATCCCCGGGGCGACCGGCGTCGCGCACGAGGGCACCGGCTTGGGGCTCTTCTCCACGTCCACCAGGCACATCCGGCACGAGCCGGCCACCGGCAGTCCGGGATGATAGCAGTAATGCGGGATCAGCACGCCGGTCAGCTTCGCGGCCTCCAGCACCGAGGTGCCGGCCGGCACCTCGACCTCCCGGCCCTCGATCGTGAGCTTGACGAGGTCGCTCATGCGCGCGCGGCCGCCCGGCCGCGGCTCAGGTAGACCTCGAACTCGGGGCGGAACTTCCTGATCGCGCTGACGACCGGTGCCGCGCACGAATCGGAGAGCACGCAGATGGTACGCCCGGTCATCTGCTCCGCGAGGTCGAGCAGCAGGTCCAGATCTTCCTGCTTGCCGCGCCCATCGAGGATCCGCTGCAAGATCTTCACCGTCCAGGCCGTGCCTTCCCGGCACTGGGTGCACTGCGCGCACGACTCGTGGGCGTAGAACTTCGCCAGGCGCATCACCTGGTAGACCATGTCCACCGAGTCGTCGAGCACGATCATCCCGCCGGAGCCGAGCATCGTGCCCTTGGCGACGCACCCCTCGTAGTCGAGCAGCGTGTCGTCGGCCTCGGCGGCGGTCAGGATCGGCACCGAGGAGCCGCCCGGGATCACGGCCTTGAGCTTGCGGCCCGGCAGCATCCCGCCCGCGAGATCGTACAGCAGCTCCCTGAGGGGGAAGCCCATCGTCACTTCGTAGTTGCCCGGCCGCACCACCGTGCCGCAAATCGAGAACAGCTTGGTGCCGGTGCTCTTGGGATTCGACAGCGACAGGCCCTTGTACCAGGCCGCCCCGCGCTGGATGATGTGCGGGACGCTGGAGAGGGTCTCGACGTTGTTGATCGTCGTCGGGCAGCCGAACACGCCCACGGCCGCGGGGAACGGCGGGCGGATCCGGGGGTTGCCGCGCTTCCCCTCGATCGAGTTCATCAGCGCGGTCTCTTCGCCGCAGATGTACGCCCCGGCGCCGCGGTGGATTGAGATGTCTAGCCGGACGCCCTTGCCCATCGCATTCGCGCCCAGGACGCCCTTCGCGTACGCCTCGTCGAGGGCGCGCTGCATCACCGCGATCGGCTCGGTGAACTCGCCGCGGATGTAGATGAAAGTCTGCTCCGCCTGGATGGCGTAGGCGGCGATGGCGCACCCCTCGATGAGCTGGTGCGGCGTCCACCGCATGATCTCGCGGTCCTTGAAGGTGCCCGGCTCCGACTCGTCTGCGTTGCAGCAGAGGTAGTGGGGCTTGGTCTTCTGCTTCGGCATGAAGCTCCACTTGACGCCCGCCGGGAAGCCGGCGCCGCCGCGGCCCCGGAGCCCCGAGGCCTTGACCTCCTCGATCACCTGCTCGCGGGTCATCCCGAGCGCCTGCTCCAGCGCGCGGTATCCGCCGCGCTTCACCCAGCCAGCGTAGGTCCGCGCCTCGGCGTCGCCGAAGTGGGCGCTGACGACCCGGGTTTCCTTGGGATGCGGAGGGTGCGGGAAGCCCATGGCGCCTACCGGTAGCGCTCGACGAGGGCGGGCACCGACGCGGCGGTCACGCTCTCGACGAAGTCGTTGTTGATCATCACCGGCGTGGCGAAGCCGCACGCCCCGAGGCATTCCACCTCGACGATCGTCCACCGGCCGTCGGGGCTGGTCTCGCCCGGCGCCCTCGCCCCGGTGGCCTTGAGGAACGCCTCGACCACGCCCTCGGCGCCGCACACGTTGCACGGCGTGGTCGTGCACACCTGCACGAAGTACTTCCCGACCGGATGCTGGTGATACATGGTGTAGAACGTCACCACGCCCTTGACGTAGGCCGGCGTGAGGTCAAGCGCCTCGGCAACCTCCGCCATCCCCGCCGGCGAGATCCAGCCGTGCGCTTCCTGGATCATCCACAGCGCCGGCAGCAGTGTCCCTGCCTTGGTGGGGTACTTCGCCACGAGGGCGTCGAGCCGCCGCCGTCCTTCGCCGACGAACACCGGCGGCAGGCTGGCGGGCTCGGCCGCCGTGCCCCCGTGCCCCCGTGCCCCCGTGCCCGCGGTCTCGTTCACCGGTCGATCTCTCCCATGACGATGTCCACGCTGGCGTTGATGGCGATCAGGTCCGACAGCAGGTGTCCTTCCGCCATCTTCGGCAGCGCCGCGATGTTGAGGAACGACGGCGGGCGGATCCGCCAACGCACCGGCTTGGCCGACCCGTCCGAGACGAGATAGGTGCCCAGTTCGCCTTTCGGGTTCTCCACCGGGAAGTACACCTCGCCGGCCGGCGCCGGAACGCCCTCCATCACCTGCTTGAAGTGGTGGATCATGGACTCCATGTCGCTCATCAGGCGCTGCTTGGGCGGGAGGATGACGCGGGGATCGCTCGCATTGATCGGCCCGTCCGGCAGGCGGTCCAGCGCCTGCAGCACGATGCGCACCGACTGCCGCATCTCCTCCATCCGGACCAGATAGCGGTCGTACACGTCGCCGCGCTCGCCGACCGGCACCTCGAAATCATAGGTCTCGTAGTCCAGGTAGGGGTGGTCCTTCCGCACGTCGAAGGCCACGCCGCTGGCGCGCAGCATCGGGCCGGAGAGCGAGTAGTCGATTGCCTCCGCCGCCGTCATCACGCCGACGTCCTGGGTGCGGCCTAGCCAGATGCCGTTCCTGAGCAGCATCCGGTCGACTTCGTCGAGCGTCTTCGGGAACCGCTGGCACCACTCCCGGAGCCGCCCCGTCCAGCCGTCGGGGACGTCGGCCATCAGCCCGCCGACCCGGGTGAGCGTGGTGGTGAGCCTCGCCCCCGTCCACTCCTCGATCAGGTTGTAGACCCGCTCCCGCTCCTGGAACATCCACAGAAACACGGTGAAGGCGCCGATGTCGATCGCCGTGGTGCCGGCCCACACCAGGTGCGAGATGATGCGGCTCAGCTCGCAGGCGATGACCCGCAGCACCTTGCAGCGCTCCGTGATCTCGATGCCCATGAGCCGCTCGGCCGCGAGCGCGAACGCCACGTTGTTGGCGGGCGCCGAGAGGTAGTCGGTGCGGTCGGTGAGCGGAATGATCTGGTTGTAGTGCCGGTACTCGCCGAGCTTCTCGAAGCCCGAGTGCAGGTAGCCGATGTGCGGGATGACGCGCACCACGACCTCGCCGTCCAGCTCGACCACCAGCCGCAGCACGCCGTGAGTGGCGGGATGCTGCGGGCCGATGTTGATCAGCATGTGGTCGGTCCGCAGGTCGGGCTCGTCGCCCGGAAGCGCCTCGGCCACCAGCGGGATGCGCGTCGCGCTCCCGGCGGCATCGACGCCGGGGGTCGCCAGGGCGAACTCGAGTACCCGCTTCTCCGCCATCAGCGTTTCGGGGGGCCGGCGGGGTCCGGGGCCAGCCGCTCCCGGACGTCGGCCGGCAGGGCGTGGTACTCCTCCGCAATGGAGAGCTCTTCCATGGAGTAGTGCGCCGTAAGGTCGGCCCCCAGCGCGCGACGCACCTGCTCGGAGCGGCTGAAGCGGCCCCGGAGCGGGAAGTCCTTGCGGAGCGGGTGGCCCTCGGAATACGTCTCCCACATGAGGATGCGCCGCAGATCGGGATGCCCGCGGAAGCGGACGCCGAACATGTCGTAGACCTCGCGCTCCAACCAATTCGCGCCGTTCCACAGGTCCACGACCGAGTCCACCTCCAGCTCCCCGCTCTTGGGGAGGTCGATCTTGACCCGCAGCTGGGCGTTCCGGGAGAGCGAGCGAAGCTGGTAGACCACTTCCAGCGGACGCTCGCGGTCGCGGTACTCCACCGCGGTCACGTCCACCAGGTAGTCGTACCGCTCGTCCGGCGCGTCGCGCAGCCAGGAAAGCATCTCGTGGGCGCGGCCCTTGGCCACGTGCACGATCGTCGCGTCGCACAGCACGGCGCTGTGCCCGACGGACGCGCCGAAGCGCGCACGCAGGGAGGCAACCGAGGGGTTCTCCGTCGCGGTGCCGTTCACGGCGACGTCAGGCCGACCGCGTCTGGTGGACCGAGTTGCCGAACGGCTCGGACAGTTCGTCCACCGTCGCCGGCTCGAGGAACAGCCCCCGCTCGTCGGCGAGCTGCTCGACCCGCAGCTCGGGGTCGAACACCGACTCGCGCTTGATCTTCTTGTGCAGCATCAGGATGCCGTACAGCAGGCCTTCGGGCCGCGGCGGGCAGCCGGGCACGTACACGTCGACCGGCACGATGGTGTCGATGCCCTGCACCATCGCGTAGCTGTCGAAGATGCCGCCGGTTGAGGCGCACGCCCCCATCGAGATGCACCACTTGGGTTGCGGCATCTGGTCCCAGATGCGGCGGATCACCGGCGCCAGCTTGAAGGGGAGGCGGCCCGCACAGATCAGCACGTCCGCCTGGCGTGGCGAATAGGCCACACGCTCCATCCCGAAGCGCGCCAGGTCAAAGCGGCTCGCCGCCGTGGCCATGAACTCGATGGCGCAGCAGGCCGTGCCGAACGCCATCGGCCAGAGCGAGTTGGCGCGCGACCAGTTGACCAGATCGTCGAGCCGCGTCGTCACCCAGTTGGGGGACACGAAGCCGGACCGCAGCGCCGCGTCCTGCCGGGCCAGATCCTCCGGCCCCGTCAGTTCCACTCCAGGGCTCCCCGCTTCCATATGTAGATGTACCCCACGGCGAGGACCACGACGAAGATCGCCATTTCCACCAGCGCGCCGGCGATCCCCATCCCGAACAGGTCCAGCTGCCGGAACGCCACCGCCCACGGCATCATGAAGATCACCTCGATGTCGAACACGATGAACAGCACGGCCACGAGGTAGAATTTCACGTCGTAGCGTTCCCGGGCGGACCCCAGGGGCGTCATCCCCGACTCGTAGGGCAGCGACTTGATCGGCGTGGGGCGGGAGGATGAGAACAGATGCGAGAGCGCGACCATCATGACCGCGCTGAAGGCGACCAACCCGATCAGCAAGATGAGGGCGATGTAGGGTTGCAGCATGCTCTCCGGCGAGCGTGAGAGGTCGCGCTGAGACTCAGGGGCGGAAAGCTAGTGGCGGCCAAATCGGAATTCAAGAAATCGGTATATTCCGCCACCCCCTCCACCCACGGGAGCCCATGAGCATCAAGTCCGATCGCTGGATCCGCCGGATGGCGCGCGAGCACGGGATGATCGAGCCGTTCGCCGACGCGCAGGTCCGCCACGGCGTCATTTCCTACGGCGTGTCGAGCTACGGGTACGACATGCGGGTCGCCCGGGAGTTCAAGATCTTCACCAACGCGCTGTCGGCCATCGTGGACCCCAAGGCGTTCGACCCGAAGTCATTCGTCACCTTCGAGGGCGACGTGTGTGTCGTCCCGCCCAACTCGTTCGCGCTGGCGCGGTCGGTCGAGTACTTCCGCATCCCGCGCGACGTGCTCACCATCTGCGTCGGAAAATCCACCTACGCGCGCTGCGGCATCATCACCAACGTGACGCCGTTCGAGCCCGAGTGGGAGGGGTTCGTGACGCTGGAGATCTCGAATACCACGCCGCTCCCCGCGCGGATCTACGCCAACGAGGGCATCGCCCAGGTGCTCTTCTTCCAGGGCGACGAGCCGCCGGAGGTGTCCTACGCCGACAAGAAGGGGAAATACCAGAAGCAGCAGGGGGTGACGCTGCCCAAGTTGTAACGGGGAGGTGATGAAGTGATGGCAGTGACCACGGTGATGATGTGAGCCGCCCGCCATCACTCCACCAGCCCATTACATCATCACGTTCATCAGCTTCACGTTCCGTTTCACAAGTCGAGCTCCTCGACGATGTCTTCCGGCGCCTCGTCCTTGGGCCGGACCAGCACCAGAATGGCGGCCTGCGGCACCACGAGGTACTTGCGGGTCTCGAACGTGATCTCGACGGCCGCCTTGCGGAAGAACAACGCGTAGTCGCCGACACGCGCCTGGACCGGCACGTAGCGCCCGCCTTCGCGGGCGTGGATCTTCCACGGCTCGTCATCGAGGCTCGCGGGCTCGGCGAGCGGCGTCCCCGGGCCGGTGGCGATGATCCGCCCTCCCTGCACGGCCAGGGCGTCGATGGCGGTCTGCGGCAGGTACAGGCCGACCCGGGTGCGCTCCTCCCCCTCCTCGGGGGTGACCAGCACCCGGTCTCCCACGACGATCAGGCGCTTCGGTCCCTTGTCCATCGGGTGCGCCTCCGCATCACTCGTAGCTGACGGCGAACATCTCGTGCAGGTCGACCGACAGCAGCCCGGCCCTGACCATCGGCTGCTCTTCCACCAGCGCCTGGGCTTCCTTGAACGACTGGACGTCGTAGACGACCAGCCCGGCCGAGTGGTCGGCCAGGGGCCCGGAGAGGAAGATCTCGCCGCTGCGCTGCAGGCCGGCCAGGTATTCCTTCTCGCGGTGCATGAGCACGTCGTCGCAGCGCGACGAGAAGATCTCCGGCGCCACGCAGACCTTGACCCAGCCCATGATCATCTTGCGTTCGGTGGACATCTGCCGCGTAGCTTATGGACCACCTTGCGTTGCGCGCAAGGCATCTTCGAATATTCACGGTCGCCGGCACCGCTCAGGGGTCCCGCGCCACCCGAGGTCGAGATGGTCCACGCATGACAACCGCCGCGTCATTCCTGCCCCGCATCGGTCTCCCGTACGTCGAGTCGACAATCGGCCGCAAGGTCGTGATGGCCGTCACCGGGCTCGTCCTGTTCGGCTTCGTGGTGGGCCACCTCGTCGGCAACCTGACGCTGTACCTGGGGCCGGAGCCGATCAACAACTACAGCCGGTTCCTCCATAGCTTCCTGCACGGCGGAGGGTTGTGGGTCGCCCGGGGTGGCCTGCTGGCCTCGGCGATCCTGCATGTCTGGTCGGCCACCTCGCTCACGCTGGACAGCTGGGCGGCGCGGCCGGACCCCTACCGGCGGTGGAAGGCGAAGGACTCCACGTACGCCTCCCGGACCATGCGGTGGGGCGGCGTGATCCTGTTCGCGTTCATCGTCTTCCATCTCCTGCACCTCACCTTTGGCACGGTGCATCCGGCGTTCCAGCCCGGGGACGTCTATCACAACGTCGTGTCCGGCTTCCAGGTGTGGCCGGTGTCGCTGTTCTACGTCGTCGCCATGGTGCTGCTGGGGCTGCACCTCGACCACGGCGTGTGGAGCCTGTGCCAGACGCTGGGCCTGAGCCATCCGCGCTACAAGCGCTGGGCGCAAGCTGCGGCCCGCGGCTTCGCGGTGGTGATCGTGGCCGGCAACTGCTGCTTCCCCCTCGCCGTGCTCGCCGGATGGGTGCAATGAACCTCGACGCGAAGATCCCCTCCGGCCCGCTCGTCGAGAAGTGGTCCCGGCACCAGTTCGAGCTGAAGCTGGTGAACCCCGCCAACAAGCGGAAATACAGCGTCATCATGGTGGGCTCGGGACTGGCGGGCGCGGGCGGCGCCGCGTCGCTGGCGGAGCTGGGCTACGAGGTGAAGTGCTTCTGCTACCAGGACAGCCCGCGGCGGGCGCACTCGATCGCGGCGCAGGGCGGGATCAACGCGGCGAAGAACTACCACAACGACGGCGACAGCGTCTTCCGGCTCTTCTACGACACGGTCAAGGGCGGCGACTTCCGCTCCCGCGAGGCGAACGTGCACCGCCTGGCGGAAGTGTCGGTGAACATCATCGATCAGTGCGCCGCGCTCGGCGTCCCGTTCGCGCGGGAATACGGCGGGCTGCTGGACAACCGCTCGTTCGGTGGAGCGCAAGTCTCGCGCACGTTTTACGCCCGCGGCCAGACCGGCCAGCAGTTGTTGCTGGGCGCCTACCAGGCGCTGGAGCGCCAGATCGGGCTGGGCAAGGTGCAGATGTTCCCGCGCCACGAGATGCAGGAGCTGGTCGTGGTGGACGGGCGCGCCCGTGGCATCGTGGTGCGGGACCTGGTGAGCGGGGAGATCGAGACGCACCTCGCCGACGCGGTCTGCCTGGCGACCGGCGGCTACGGAAACGTCTTCTACCTCTCCACCAACGCGAAGGGGTGCAACACCACCGCCATCTGGCGCGCGTACCGGCAGGGCGCCGGCTTCGCCAACCCCTGTTTCACCCAGATCCACCCGACCTGCATCCCGGTCACGGGTGAGCACCAGTCGAAGCTGACCCTGATGAGCGAGTCGCTGCGGAACGACGGCCGGATCTGGGTGCCGAAGCGCGCGGGCGACACGCGCTCGCCCGCCGAGATCCCGGAGGACGAGCGGGACTACTACCTGGAGCGCAAGTACCCGAGCTACGGGAACCTCGCGCCCCGCGACATCTCCTCGCGCGCCGCCAAGCAGGTGTGCGACGAGGGGCGCGGCGTTGGGCCCGGCGGCCAGGGCGTCTACCTCGACTTCGCGGAGGCGATCGGGCGGCTCGGCGAGGACGCGATCCGCGAGAAGTACGGCAACCTGTTCGAGATGTACGAGCGGATCACGGCGGAGGATCCGTACCAGGTCCCGATGCGGATCTACCCGGCCTCGCACTACACGATGGGCGGGCTGTGGGTGGACTACAACTTGATGAGCACCATTCCGGGCCTGTTCGTGCTCGGCGAGGCGAACTTCTCGGACCACGGCGCCAACCGGCTCGGGGCCAGCGCGCTGATGCAGGGGCTGGCCGACGGCTACTTCATCCTTCCCTATACCATCGGCGACTACCTCGCCAGCACTCCGCGCACGCCGGTGCCCGAAGGGCACGCGGCGGTGCGCGCCGCGGAGGCGTCCGTACGGGAGCGCACGGCGCGGCTGCTCGCGATCCAGGGCAAGCGCACGCCGACGTCGTTCTACCGGGAGCTCGGCCGGCTGCTGTGGGAGGACTGCGGCATGGAGCGGAACCGGGCCGGGCTGGAGCGCGCGCTCGGCCGGATTCCCGAGCTGCGCGACGAGTTCTGGCACGACGTGACCGTCACCGGCGAGGCGGGCGAGCTCAACCAGTCGCTCGAGCTGGCAGGCCGGGTGGCCGACTTCCTGGAGCTGGGGGAGCTGCTGTGCCGCGACGCCCTGACGCGGGAGGAGTCGTGCGGCGGCCACTTCCGCGAAGAGTACCAGACGGAGGACGGGGAGGCGAAGCGGAACGACGAGCGCTTTTGTCACGTGGCCGTGTGGGAGTACGCGGGCGACGACCGGACGCCGCTGCGCCATGAGGAGCCGCTCAGCTACGACGCGGTCCACCTCGCGACCCGGAGCTACAAGTGATGCGCCTCGTGCTGCACGTGTGGCGGCAGAAGGGCCGGGACGACGCGGGCCGTTTCGTGACCTACCCGGCGGCGGACGTCAGCCCGGACATGTCGTTCCTGGAAATGCTCGATGTGGTGAACGAGGAGCTGATCCTCAAGGGCGAGGACCCGATCGCGTTCGACCACGACTGCCGCGAGGGGATCTGCGGCGCCTGCGGAATGGTCATCAACGGCCGGCCGCACGGCCCGCGGGACCGCACGACCACGTGCCAGCTGCATATGCGCAGCTTCCGCGACGGCGACGAGCTGTGGATCGAGCCGTGGCGCGCGCGCGCGTTCCCGGTGCTGCGCGACCTAGTCGTGGACCGGAGCGCGCTGGACCGGATCATCGCAGCGGGTGGGTTCATCTCCGCCCCGATCGGCAGCGCGCCGGACGCGAACGCCATTCCCATCCGCAAGGAGAGCGCAGATCTCTCGATGGATGCGGCGCAGTGCATCGGGTGCGGCGCGTGCGTGGCCGCCTGCCCGAACGCGTCCGCGATGCTCTTCACCGCGGCGAAGATCTCGCACCTTGGCCTGCTGCCCCAGGGCCAGCCCGAGCGCAACGAGCGGGCACGGACGATGGTGGCCCGGATGGATGCCGAGGGTTTCGGCAGCTGCACCAACCACGAAGAATGCGAAGCGGCCTGCCCGAAGGGGATCAGCGTGGCGTTCATCGCCCGCATGAACGCGGACTTCGTGCGGGCACGGCTCACCGAGGGGCGACGGGTAGCAAGAGCGGGTGAGGGGGGATCTGGTTAGTACAGTTGCGAGACGCCCCTAAGACTGGTTGCGAGTTGCGAGACGCCGAGTTGCGAGTGGCTTGGAGATGCGAGTGATGAGGGGCGAGTTCAGTTGACAGTACTGACAACTGGTCTCGCCGAGCCTGTCCTGATTTCTGTGTGCGAGCCATTCTATTGCCATGGGCAGAAAGGGCAAGAAGATGGCGTTCGCACCGGAGCTGTTGGACCAGCTGCTGGAGGACTACCGGCGGCCTGAGGATATGCTCGGGC
>Ga0209777_10000580_pt1 | contig 59016 bp, 59 predicted proteins | sample FrelakmetHBP12HB_FD_187147 | JGI IMG/M metagenome (GOLD analysis project Ga0209777, IMG submission 187147) | Freshwater lake sediment microbial communities from the University of Notre Dame, USA, for methane emissions studies -HBP12 HB (SPAdes)... | ecosystem: Environmental > Aquatic >...
CAGCAAGGTCCATGGTCCGCTTGTAGTGTGCTTCTTGGTTGTGAGCTGGTTTAAAGAGAGCTGTCGCGATTGCATGAGTTCAAATGGAGCATTAAACAGTAAAATCTCTATCGGAATAGGCAAACTAAACATAGAAAGAACAAAAGCAGAAAAGTCTAATTTCAGATGGCGCGTAAACCGTTGACTATCAACCCTCATCAAACGGCTATCAGGGTCCACAAGCGAAATCTCCTTCTGGCCTGTTGCCTTCATTTGGTTCTGAATTTGCTCGTATGATTGCTTTTCCTCTTCAAGCTTGCCAATTTTCTCCTTGATCCCATCGACTTTGATACTTTCATCTTCGTCTGAAGCAACAGTGTCGTTTTGGTCCATTTCTTTGAGGTACTCGGCTATCTTTTCTTCTGTTTGTTTGAGCCTCAAAGCGACTGTTTTCTCGTTGAGATTATTACTTCTTGAGTTTACTGCTTTGAATTTGGTGCCATGAATGGCAACGAGTTGAGCACCATACAGATCTAGACTTCTGCAAAGGTAAACGAATTCTTTGAAGACTGGTTTGATGTAGCACACGTTGTCTTTTCTGAAGTCAGCGATAGTTTTGTGATCTGGAGAGAGCTTCTTCATGAGCCACATGACCTCAATGTTGCGGTGGCATTCCTTCTCCAGTTTCCTACTGGATCTTACCTGGTTGAGGTATCCGTAAACGTAGAGTTTTAGCAAGTCTGAAGGGTTGTGGGAAGGTCTTCCTGTGTCAGTCAGTATTGAGTGTTTGAAACTAAGCTTTTCCAAGTTGAGACTGTCAACAAAAGCGTCGATGAACCGTACGGGGTTTTCTTTGTCAACATACTTGTCGATAGTGTCAGGGAAAAGTACTGTTTGATTTCGGTTTGTTCCATTTACGTGTTCGCTCATGGCTTTCAGCGGCATTTTTAGCTGTTTTAAAAGCAGTCTAGATTTAAGGTTAACAATAAATAGGCAACAAAAAAAGAGACTTTTCGCACAGTCTGTTATCGTGTAGGGGTCTCTATGGATTTGAGCCGAAATGCGGGCGGGTCTAAAATTAAAAAGCTTCAAACGACTCTGAAATTACTGTAAAAACAATCCAAAACTCGAAGCTTCTTCTCAACGCTTGGCAATGGCCCGTCCGCTTTCAATTCGAGGGCAAATCCGTTTACCACAACACGATCAATAGTTGGCGCCAGACCAACAATTGGAGTCTTAGAAGATAATGATGGTAATGATGACACTGCTTCATTCTGTAAATGGGCATTATCTTTTAAAGGTAACCCCAAATTGTAAAGTTTATTCTATGGATTTGAACCCAAAACCGATGGGATCTGATCTATACCTTAGGAGAATCTAATTGTGGACCGGGCGGGATTTGAACCCGCGGCTTCCGCGTTGCGAACGCGGCGATCATACCGAACTGATCTACCGGCCCCTTTTCTGGAAAAACACCGCAGTGAGGGCATTTAGAGCTTTCGGTGGTTCTGCCGCTGAATTGTTTGGGCATATTTGGATCCTAATATCCAACCATTGCACAGGACCTATAGAGTGGCAGGCGGCGCACGTTCATTTTTGGATCCTATTAGAAACTCATTGCAGAAACTATAGAGGGGTGGGTGGAATGGGCGATTTTCCACGCCATTAGCATGACAAAAGCAGGACTTCACCGCACTCAACAACAAAACTGAACAAACTCTAAACATAAATAATTGGAAGCATAACCTGTTTCAAGCAAAGAGAAGGTTAACACATGAAAATCGGTGTCTGCGGTATCGCCTGCGAGAAATGCCCAAAAATGATGAGCGGCACATGCCCAAATGGTGCAGTCGGCTGCGTGGCAAGGGAAAACAAGTTCTGCCAAATCTGCAACTGCGCATACAACAAAAGCGTTAAACTCTGCTTTGAATGTAAAGAGTTCCCATGCGAAACCACCAAGCAGGGACCCATAAGCTACGGCTACTGCCAATACATCTCCGGCAAACCTTAACGTTAGTTTTAAGTTTGCGACTGCAAATCTAGCAGTGATTGCGTATGGGTTCTAGCGAAGTTGTCATCGAAGCCAAGGGCTTAACCAAGAAATTCGACGATTTCATGGCAGTGGACCACATCGACTTCAAAGTTTACAGGGGCGAATGCGTGGGTTTTTTGGGTCCAAACGGCGCAGGAAAAACCACCATGGTGCGCATGATGTACTGTTTCCTGCCTCCAACAGATGGAGAACTCAACGTTGCAGGATTCAGCGTCCACACACAGTGCCGAGAAATAAAAAGCATAGTCGGCGTGGCGCCGCAGGAAGACAACTTGGACCCAGACTTCGCAGTCATCAAGAACCTGACGGTTTATGCCCGCTACTTCGACATCCCAAAAGATGTAGCCCTAAAACGCGCAGATGAGCAGCTAAAGTTTTTTCAGCTGGAAGAAAAAAGGGAAGTTCCCATCGTGGCGCTGTCCACGGGCATGAAGCGCAGGCTGATTTTTGCCAGGGCACTCTTGAATCAGCCGCAGGTTCTTCTCTTAGACGAGCCTACAACTGGCTTGGATCCGCAGGCAAGGCACCTTGTGTGGGATGAAGTGCGCCGCCTAAAAAAGATGCAGGTCACCATAATTTTAACCACCCACTACATGGATGAAGCCGAGGTGCTCTGCGACAGAATCTTAATCGTTGATAGGGGCAAAATCATCGAGGAAGGAACACCTGTTGAGCTTGTGAAGAAACACATTGGCGAAGACGTACTGGAGCTAGATTACGACGAAAAACTGCGGGCAACGCTAAAAGAGGCTTTTCCAGACGCACGCTTCGAGCGGCTGGGCGACCGGATGCAAATCTTCACCGATAAACCTCATGGCGTTTTCGAAGGCTTCCTCAAAGAACACCCCATGCAGAACGTGACCTTACGCAAAGCCAACATCGAAGACGTTTTCTTAAAACTCACTGGAAGGGGACTGCGGGAAGAATGAGCGGCCCTAACATCCGCAAATCGCCCGCACGCTTCACTATACCGAAGCTGACCTACAGGGTTTGGATGGTTTGGCACCGCAACTTCGACGTATTCACTAAAACCATAAAAGTCAACTTTCTACCCTCACTTCTCGAACCAATTTTGTATCTGCTGGCGTTCGGCTTCGGACTGGGCGGTTTCATCCCAAGCATCCACGGACAATCATACATAGCCTTCATCGCACCCGCGCTCGTGGCGATTTCAATCATGAACGGCTCATTCTTCGAATGCACCTTCGCCTCGTTCGTGCGAATGTACTTCCAAAAAACCTTCGACGCCATCGTCGCCACACCCGTGAGCGTTGAAGAAGTAGTTGCAGGCGAACTGCTTTGGGGAGCAACGCGCGCAACGTTTAACACGACCATCGTCTTGGCTGTGGTTGCGGCTTTCGGCTTAATCTCCAGTCCACTGTTCCTGCTGGTTATCCCCGTTGCTTTCTTTGGCGGCTTAATGTTTGCGTCTATGGCAATGTGCTTCACCTCAGTGGCGCCAAACATAGACTTCTTCAATTTTCCCTCATTCCTGTTCCTGACGCCCATGTTCTTTTTGTGTGGCACATTCTTCCCGTTGACGTCCCTGCCTACAGCGGCACAGGGAGCCGCTATGGCTGTCTTACCGTTAACCCACATCGTAAACTTAACCAGAGGACTCGTTACTGGTCACCTTGAACCCATCCTTGGCCTTAGCCCTGCCGCGTTAATCACAATAAGTTTAGTATGGGTAATTGCAGTCGCCGTGTTCTTCTTCATTTTGAGCATTAACCTGATGAAAAAACGTTTAACGAGCTAAAGCAATGTTTCCTGCTTCGTTCCAGCCCTGCGATTTTTTCTCTTAACATAAAATACCAGTAGCATAAATTACGTTTCAAGATGAATTGGTCTCTCTAATATTGAGCAAAACATTGTTTATGGTGTCAGCTAATGTGGGTTCTTGCTGGGCCTGAACAGTTTGAGTGTTGAGGAAGAAGGGTGAAGCAAACAGGAAAACCAGGAGTGGCACTGTAAGCTTCTTTGGGCTAATCAACCTTAGCCTCCAGTTTGTAGGTGTGGTAACTATCAATTTAGCATTTCTCTAATTCATACTGACTTGACCGTGATCTCTTTATCCTCTGCAATAATCAGGTAAAAAGCCGGTAACCCCTTCCACCTGCCCCAAGCCTTGGCGATTTCACGTGCCTCAGCCGACTTAATCGGCTTGCCGCCGCAGTAATACCTTGAAATCACCCGCCTTATTCCCAAATCGTCCGCGGGAAAAGCATCCAGCTTCTGCATACCCCTCAGCATGGTGAGTTCAGCGGTCCAAACGCCGATTCCGCGAATTGCATCCAATTCAGTGATTATTTGCTCGGGGTTTTTCTCGTTTTTCATTTCCTCAAGATTTAGCTTCCCATCCGCAATCAATTTGGCGGCGTTCAAGATGTACTCGGCTTTACGCATGCTCAACCCAACCTGCTGAACCTCATCTATGCTGGCGGCTGCGATGTTCTGCGATGTCGGGAACGCAAAGTAAATTTTGCCATCGATGCCGGTGTGGTCGCCGAATTTTTTAGCCAACCTATGCTCGATTGTAATTGCGACTTTGATGGAGATTTGCTGTTCCACAATCGAATCCACCAGCGACTCAAAAACCGTTGAGGTGGTTGGGTTCTTTAACCCGTACAACTGCTGGGTTATCTGGTGCATTGCGGGGTCTTTTTCTACATCCTTGTAAAAAGAGCAGAGGTCGAAACCTAAGTTAAAGATGAACTGGATGTTTTCTTCCGCGGTTTTCATGTCTTGAGGCGTAATGGGTTTATTTGATTTTAACTCAACAGCGATTCTTGGTTGCTGAATCGTTCCTTTTGAAGTTAAATTAACTAAAACAAAGTTCCCGTTGATTTGGAGCACCTGATGGAACACAACGTTTGCGTAACCGCGGATTTCTGCGTCGCCTCCGGAGAAGATTTGAACGCTCAAATCGAAGTCGAATGGCGCAGGCGCCTCAACGGTAAAGGTCTCAGTGAAAGTCAACTCGTCTCTTCCTCGTGTTTGATTTAACTGCTGGCTTTGGGATATTAAAGATTTTTAACTCCAGAGAACATTGATAGCCAGTAAAGGATGACTAATCATGCGTATCGTCGTTCGAATAGGCGGCTCAGTCGTCGCGTCTCCAATCAACACGGAATTGATGGGTGAATACGCCGACATAATCAAAACCGTAAGGCAGCAGGGGCACGAAGTTGCTGTGGTCTTGGGCGGCGGTGCCCTGGCACGGGAATTCATCGGGGTTGCGAGGAACTTGGGGTTGGATATGACGGCGCAGGATGAGATTGCCATTTCCTGTTCGCGGTTGTTTGCGCAATTGTTTCTCAAAAAACTCGGAGACGCCGCCTGCAGCAAGGTTGCAATAACGCTCGATGATGCAGCGCAGTGCCTTGGCGAGGGCAAGGTTGTCGTGATGGGTGGTTTGAAACCGGGAATCACCACCGACACAGTCGCGGCACTGGTTGCTGAACGCGTGAATGCGGAGCTGCTGGTTAAAGGCACGGACCAAGACGGCATATACGATAAGGACCCAAGAAAACACCCCGACGCAGTAAAACTCGACCGCTTGTCGATCGAGGATTTAGCTAAAGTCTTCGAGGAAAGCGTCCATAAAGCTGGAATCCACCAGATTATCGACCCCGAAGCCATCAAAGTCCTAAAACGCAAGCGCCTCAAGCTGGTTGTGGTGAACGGGTTTAAGCCTGAAAATTTGCTGGCGGCGATTAAGGGAGAAAACGTGGGTACGGTCATAAATTGACTGATTGCTCAGAGTAGATCCCCTCTCCTCAACATAGATGAAGAATTTCCTTTATAAGAAGGACTCATTTTTATGTTAAACCAAATATTTAAGAAAGAAGCGAAAGAAAATGTTAAAACCAACTCCAGTCGTTGAAGCAATCAACGTCACAAAAACTTACATGCTGGGAAAAATCCCAGTGGAAGCACTCCGGGGAGTAAACCTCAAGGTTGAAACTGGGGACTTCGTCTCTATTCTAGGCCCCTCGGGAAGTGGCAAATCAACAATGCTGAACCTAATTGGGGCCTTAGACAAACCGACCTCGGGTACCTTACTGATTGACGGTGTGGACATCGGTAAACTTAACGATAACCAACTTGCGGAGCTTAGACTAAAAATCGGTTTTGTCTTCCAGTTCTTTAATCTTATCCCAAGGTTAACTGCCCATGACAACGTTGAGTTAGCCATGTCGATTGCTAACGTGGGCAAAACCGAGAAAAAAAGACGTGCACTCGAACTCTTAGAAACCGTCGGGTTAAAAGACAGAGTTAACCATAAACCCGCGGAGCTCAGCGGCGGTCAACAGCAGCGCGTCGCCATCGCACGAGCATTAGCTAACAACCCCAAATTTCTCTTGCTTGACGAGCCAACAGGAAACATCGATTCCAAGACCGCAAGCGAAGTTTTAACTTTAATCAAGAAACTCAACATTAAGAATAAAGTTAGCATCATCATGGTTACCCATGACCAGCATTTGGCAAGGGAAGCCAAAAGAACCGTCGAAATGTTCGATGGACAAATAACATCGGATATGGTGAATAATCAATGAAGACTATAGATATTTTCGGCTATTCATTCAACGCGATTAAACTTCGCAAGCTCCGTGCAGCATTAACTACCTTGGGCGTAATCATAGGCATCGCCGCTATAGTGGCGCTTCTATCGATTACTCAAGGCTTGCAGGCATCTATAACCCACCAGCTCAACCAAGGGCTGTCAGCCAACACCCTAATCGTGACTGCAGGTACCAGTGGCGTTTTAGGTGGAGCAACAGGAGGCAGTGCTGGGAGCGGCGGAGGTTTTGGCGGTGGAGGCGCCGGCGGAGGCGGTGGTGGTCTTGGAGGCGGAACCAGCAGCGAATCAGGTTTCAACCTATACGTTAATTACACTAGTGAAATCGACGCATTATCGCCAGACATAACGTCCTCACTCGCTATAATAAGCCGCACAGGATACGTCCAAACTGGAAACTTGAATAGGACTGTTACGATTTACGGCGTCGACTTCGACCAGTACTCTCAACTCTACGGCACCACATTCGTAGCCGCACGCGGAACCATACCCACAAACCCAGTTGAAACCGATGCAGTCGTGGGCACACGAGTTAACCAGCCAGGACAGAACGGAACCATATTCTTCGGTGCAGGTGACAGCATTAACATCTTATGGGCCAATGCAACAGTTTTGCCGCCAATCAATGAAACCTACGTAGCTAACGTTACGGGGGTATTAGGCAAAATCGGCGGTTTCGGCATCGGTGGACCCTCAGACACAGGAGTCTATATACCACTCGATAAAGCAGAGAGCTTCTTTGGAACTAGCCAAGCTGACATGATACTAGTCCAACTCAAGAGCAGCGACAACACAACCATCACAAACGTTTCAAAACTCATAACAGACCACTTCAGCAACCAAGTATCCGTCATATCTGCAACTGCAGTTCTGAGTTTACTCACAAGCATCTTTAGCCTAATACAGTTGTTCCTCGGCGGAATCGCAGCCATTTCGCTGTTAGTCGCAGGCATCGGAATAATGAACATAATGATAGTCTCACTGATTGAGCGTACACGTGAAATCGGCATCCTCAAGGCGTTAGGCATGAAAAGCAGAACAGTACTTACCATATTCCTTGGCGAATCCGTAATAATCGGCTTAATCGGCGCAGTACTCGGCATCGTGCTTGGCTGGATATTAGCTAATGTTACTGCAAGAGTCTTGGGTTCAGGGATATTCGGCGGAGGCGGCGGATTCAGAATAACGCCGCTGCTAACACCAGAAGTCTTTGTGGGCGCTTTAGCTTTCGGTGTCGGAGTCAGCGTAATCTTCGCACTCTACCCCGCATGGCGAGCATCCAAACTCAAACCAGTAGAAGCCTTACGATACGAGTAAGGCGTTCTACTCCAACCATTTTTTATCTATTTTTGATTTCAAACTTAATCCCATATCAGTTTTAAGTACGAATAACATATCGTATCCAGAGGCTTCTGCATGAAACGCTTGTACGCTGACCAACCCGTCGTAGTCATCGGCGCCGTCATAGTCGGCGAAGGCAAAATAGTGCTCATTAAACGCGGCAACGAACCCAGCAAGGGAAAATGGTCGATTCCAGGCGGACACGTTGAACTCGGCGAAAACCTCGAGGCGGCAGTTATCCGTGAAACCAAAGAAGAAACCTGGCTTAGACGTCGACAACCCACGCCTCATCGATGTGGTGGATAACGTTGATTTGGATGAGCATGACAAAGTAAAATACCACTACGTCATCATCGACTACTTCGTGCACATTAAAAGCGGCAACGTTGCAGCAGCAAGCGACGCCGCGGAGCTACGCTGGGTGCCCTTCGATGAAGTGGAAACCTATAATTTGACGGCTTCTTTTCGAGTTTTCTTCATGAAAAACAGGGAAAAACTAGAGAAAGCTAATTCTTATCGCTAAAGAAGATGAAGACGGTGGCTTTGTAGCCGATGAGGTTTACCATGAGGAGTTTGGAGAGGTGGGATTTGCCGCAGCCCTTCACACAAGCAACGCCTAAGTCGCTTAAAAATTTAAAGAAAAACACGCGGGGTCGGTTAAGTTTTTTTTTAGATTCGCTTCCTTATTTTCTCAGCCATCGCATCCAGCTTAGCCCTTTCGACTTCTTTGAGTTCGCTGAAAGGCGGCAGTTTCTGCCCCAAAAACCGCGGAACCACATGCACGTGGAAGTGAAATATGTCTTGTCCTGCAGCTTTGCCGTTCTGCTGGATGATGCTGATGCCGTCGGCGTCTGTGGCTTTTTTGACTGCTGCCGCGATTTGTTTGGAAACTGTGTGGACATGGCTTAACAGTTTTTCTGGGATTGCAAAGATGTCAACGTAGTGGGCTTTCGGTATGACAAGCATGTGCCCCATGTTTAATGGTCTTATGTCGAGAAAAACCATCACCGATTCGTCTTCGTAGATGGTGCTTACTGGCGCTTGACCACGAACTATTTTGCAAAATATGCAGGATTCATCAAACACCAAACGCCACCTCTAACTGCCACTCTGGCTTAATCAATCAGTTTATATGGGTTTCCGCTTCATATTCTTTCACGTAAATTGAGGTTTTAAAGAATGACTGAACTTGAAGATAAAGTCCGCATAGAAGCTGGCAAAGTACAGGACCCAGAAACCGGACAGACCTTCGAAGAAATGCAGATGATTCAGAGCGTAAAAGAAACCGAGCCGGGCGCAGTCACCATCGAATTCGTTCCCACCAGCCCGTTTTGCCCCATCGCTTTCAAGCTTTCAGCTGACTTACGCGACGCGGCGAAGTCGGTTTCAGGCGTAAAGAAAGTGCTTGTTTTCTGTCGTGGACACGCGATGGAACAGCAAATCAACGAAAGAACCAACAAACAAGCATAGTTTCATAGCTTTCCTTTTTCCCATTTAACATTAAGGGGATATTCTGAAAGAACTTTTTGCAGGGCAGATTATTTCATTCTTGTAAACGCCCACGTGCCGACGACAATCATGATGCCGTCGAAGAAGGCGACCACGCCTATGTCAATCCACAGTGGCTGAATCTGAAGCGGCGTCCATGCAGCGCCCAACGTGACATTTCTCAATGCATCCACACCGTAAGTCAATGGGTTCCAAGCGGCAACAGCTGTTAACCAACTGGGCAAGCTGCCTCCTTTAAGAGGAAACAGTGCACCGCTCAAGAAGAACAGGGGCAAATTCACAAAGGTCTGGATGGCGCCGAAGCCTTCAAGGTTACCCATGAAACTCGCAATCACCAACCCTATGCTGACCAAGCCAAACGTGATAAGCAACATGATGGGCAGAGCATACAGGAAAGTAATGGGGCTAATGGGGATACCCAGTGCTAAGCCTATGACGAAAACTATGATTCCCTGCAGAAGTGCATCTGTGCTGTCGCCAACCATCTTTCCGAGGAAAATCGTGAACCTGGAAATGGGTGCAACGAGGATTTCTTTCATGAAGCCGAATTCTTTGTCCCAGATAACGTTTATGCCCATGAACATGGCGGTGAAAAGCAGAGTTTGACCGATGATCCCCGGCAAGATTACCTGTTGATAGTTCAAATTTGCAGGCAGCACAAACCTGGTTGCGAAGGCAGCGGCGAAAATTACGAGCCATAGCAGGGGCTGTATGAAACTGGTTACGAGGCGGGTTCTGTCGCGGTAGAACCGTTTGATTTCCCGTAGCCACAGAGTGTAGAATCCTCGGACTTCACTCATTTTATTGCCCTCCTGCGAGCTGCCGATGCACCATGCAATTCTTTGCTTGTGTCTTCCCGAATCGATTTGCCAGTGTAATGCAGGAAAACGTCTTCGAGGTTGGGTTCCCGTAGCAGTATCGATTCTACGTAGATGCTGTTTTGGGTGGCTAACTCCATTATTCGGGGCATCACTGCTTTTCCGCTACGTACAGTAATCTCCAAGGCGCCGTCGACGATGTGGGTTTGATTCAGACCCAGCCATTTGTTAACCAGGTCAGATAGGGCTTGAATGTTGTTTGCCCGAACAGTTATCACGTCGCCTTCGAGAGTTTCCTTAAGTTTCTGGGGGGTATCTAAGACTACGATTTTGCCGTGGTCCATGATGGCTATTTGGTCTGAAAGCCTATCTGCCTCATCCATATAATGGGTTGTTAAAACCACTGTGATGTCGTGGGTTTGTTTTAGTTCTTTGATGTACTTCCAGATGTGGTCGCGGGTCTGCGGATCCAATCCAACGGTCGGCTCATCCAAAAACAAAACTTTAGGATAATGAATTAATCCGCGTCCAAGCTCAAGCCGTCTTCGCATACCACCCGAATAAGTACGTAGCAAATCATCCGCCCTGTCTTCGAGCTCCACGAGTTTCAGGATGCGGTTTATGCGTTCCTTCTGCTCCGACGCTGGAACCCCAAAGAGGTTCGCGTGCATGAAGAGGTTTTCCCTGCCCGTTAAACGGTCATCGATGCTGGGGTCCTGGAAAACTATTCCTATGGATTTGCGCACCTTGTTAGCTTCGCGGACAATGTCGAATCCGTTAACGGTTGCTGAACCCGAAGTAGGCTTGAGAATAGTGCACAGCATGGAGACAACCGTGGTTTTTCCAGCGCCGTTTGGTCCAAGCAACCCAAAAATCTCGCCTGGGTCCACACTGATGTCTAAACTGTCGACTGCTTTAAGGGAACCGTAAGTTTTTGTTAACTGCCTGGTTTCGATGGCGTGGGGCATTTTAGCATTTTCTCTTTTTAGCAATGAAACAGGAGCCAGATTTAAGGATATTCACGCATCTAAATAAAAAACCGAAGAAAACATAGGCTCTTTTATCTCAGAAAAAAATAAATGCCCCCGAACAGGCTAGTTAATGCTCAATTGAAGCGTTTTACAGAATGCCCCAGACCAAACCCACGAAAAAACTTTCCCTATTCGACGTAACCAACCTCGTCATAGGCGCGATTATCGGCGCAGACATCTACGTGGCGTCCTCTTTCGGCGCAGGTTTTCTGGGTCCATCCAGCCTCATAGTCTGGGTTATCGCTGGGTTAATCGCCATCGTGATAGCGCTTTGTTTTGCCCAGTGCGTGATGTTGCTGCCCAAAGTCGGCGGTCCATACGCATACGCTACGGATGCTTGGGGACCGTTCGCCGGGTTCACCGTGGGCTGGTCGCTATGGCTGGCAGAGTGGATTTCACTGGCAGTTTTCCCGTTAGCCTTCACGCGCTACCTGATGTTCTTTATTCCAAACCTCGACATCCTCACGCAGAGTTTAGTTAAAGTAGCGTTTGTGGCTTTCCTTGCCGTAACCAACATCGTCGGCGTCAGGGCAGCCGGCAAAATCAACGATGTTTTGACCCTGCTTAAATTGGCGCCGCTTGTTTTCTTCGTCATCGCGGGAATAACTTGGATTTTCTTCAATCCCGCTGTGGCTTCGGCGAATTTTTCTCCGTTTGCCCCATTCGGGTTTGCGGGTTTAGGTTCAGCAGTGGTCTTGATTTTTTGGGCTTACGCAGGCTTTGAAATTTCCACCATACCAGCGGAGGATGTGGAGCAACCCAGCAAAAACATTCCAAAAGCTGTTATCATGGGGATTTTGGTTGTGACCGTTTTCTACTTAACCACCAACGTCGTGTTGTTCGCGGTCCGAAACTACAGCCTACTCGCCACGGATACTGCGCCGCTGGCGGCTGCCTCAAACGGAATATTGTCTTCAAACGCGGCTTTAGCGCTCTTCGGCGGTTTGCTGGTGGGTGTTGGTGCGTTGATTTCCGTGGCGGGTTCCGATGAGTCGGGGATGATTGGCACGGCAAGGCTCGGGTACGCGTTAGCTGCAGACGGCTTGTTCCCCAAGGTCTTCGCAAAAATCCACGCCAGATACAAAACACCCTACGTCTCCGTAATCATCCAAAGCGTAACCGCTCTAGTTGCTGCGCTTTTGGCGCCGCTCTTCGGCGGCTTAAGCCTGCTCATTTCAGTCTCGGTGTTTTTCTTGGCAATTGCCTATCTGGCGACAAGTGCGTCTGTGTTTCCGCTACGCAAAAAGAACCCTGTGGCAGGCGCCGTCTATGGGAAAAGAAGTATGATGATTCCAGTGCTGGGCATATTGTTCTCAGCGTACCTGATTACGCAGTGCAGCATAACCCAGATTGCCATAGGCGTTTTTTTGCTTTTGGTTGGAATCCCAATTTACATCAAGTACTCGCCAAAGAAAGAATTAACCGAAGCTGAACAACTCCTGATGTCAGAGCCCAACATCTTACGCAGACTCTACCGCCAAGAACACGTTTTCCTAGCACACCTCTTGCATCACCTCAGAAAAATCTTCAGAAGAGCCGCGGGGAAACCAGCTGAAAACGATGTTCCGTAACGTTAAACTTGTGCCTTCACAATATTAGTGTGGAGACTATATATGCCAGAAATGAATTTTGAAGGTACCGCCACGTGGAAAGGCGCCACTGAATGTGAACTCTCAATCAAAGGCAAGAAACTCGTAACGGTTAGCCCGCCGCCGTCGTTTGGGGGAAAAGAAGGCTACTGCGTGCCCGAAGACATATTCGCCGCGGCTTTAGCATCCTGCATCAACACGCTGTTTCTTTTAATCGCGAAAAACAGCCAGCTGGAACTGAAAAATTTGGAAACAATCGCAAACGTGAAGATGAACGTGGAGGGCATGGAGAAACTGATTTTCACGAACGTCCACTTCAACATGAACGTCGCCTTGGAAAACGACAACGAACGCGAACGCAAAAAAGCCACCACTGTGTATGGGATGGCGCAGAAGATTTGTCCGATTCGGCAGTCGTGGGGCGAAGCAGTTCCAATAAGCTTTGAACTCAATTTTAAGTAAACCAGCCGCTCTTTTTATGCGGTTAACCTTTTTTTGATTTGCTTCTTAAAAGTTATTTAGGGGCAACATTAACTATCCCATTGGGGCTTGAGGTTATGTCAGATTCAGAACGGCAGCTCGGAATCATTGAAGATCTTCCGTTACCGCTTGATATTACCACTAAATATGACGTTTATTTTACTGACAAGCGTATTGCGATTGTTTGCATGGGACACAGCAGGCGTTTCGATTCTGGGCTTTCAGAGCGTCGTTCTTATCTTTTTGGGGTTGCACCAGAAGCATTGACGAATTTGAATGAGGAAAGAAAAAACAGGCAAATGATTGTAGAACAAATTAAAGAATTACCATTGGACGAGAAAATAAAGCTCCGCAAGAAAAGCTGTTTCTACTCTTACGTTGAAATTGAAGAGGTTAAGCTGGTTTCAGGGAAGAAACACAAGTTTATCATTCTAAGCAAAGAGTGCGTGTCAAAGTTTGCGCCGAATGACGGGCAGTTTAAACAACTGGCAGATTTATTGCCCAAGATAGAAATGCTGAAGAATAAACTTTCAGTTTTTGGGAACTTGGAATTGAACGCTATCAAAGAGGTAAAGTTTGGATCCTTCAACTGTAAATATTGCAATTATGAAAATGATCTTGACGCTGTATTTTGCCAGAACTGCGGAAATATAATGCAGAGGGAAATATCAAACAAACCAGCTATTGCGGAGATTACCTGCTCTTCTTGCGGAGCAAAAAATAGACTGCACGTGTTATTTTGCAAAAAGTGCGGGTCACCGATTAGCAAGAGCCAGCAGGAGCATTAAATAACCTTAACAGCAGATGCCTCACCCATCGGTGTCTTAACTGATTTTGTTTTCGTATTGTCAAATTTTCGATACGCATTAGCCTTAAATACCGAGGTTTTCTATTTGCAGTCGGGGCATCGAGAGCATGAGCAGTCCATACGCAGTTGACATTCGAAACGTAACAAAACGCTACAACGAAATAGTAGCCGTAAACAACATGAACCTAACCATTGGGACGGGCGAAATCTTCGCGCTTTTGGGACCCAACGGTTCAGGAAAATCCACCACTCTCAAGATGCTGATGGGTCTGGTTCAACCGACCCCAGGCGCAATCAGTGTCTTAGGGTTAGATGTTCTAAAAGACCCCGTTGCGGTTAAGCAACAGGTGGGGTACGTGCCCGAGTCGCCCAACATCTACGAGTTCCTGACTGGAATCGAATACCTCGACTTCATCGCCGACATCTACGGTGTGCCAACCGCTGAGAAGAAGCAACGCATAACTGAGTATCTTAAAGCCCTGCAGCTTGAGGGACGCGAGGGCGACATGATTAACAGTTACTCGGACGGCATGAAGAAGAAAATCAGTTTAATATCAGCGTTCCTGCACAAGCCTAAACTTTTGATTCTTGACGAACCCCTCAACGCCCTGGACCCCAGAAGCGCACGTATCGTGAAGGATCTGCTACACGAATTGAAAGCTCAGGGCGTCACCACGATTCTGTCAACGCATGTTCTGGAAATTGCAGAGGCACTGTGCGACCGCATCGCCATAATGTACCAGGGTAACATCTTAGCGTTGGGCACGATGAATGAACTAAGAAGCAGGGCAAGTATGCCAAACTCTGGTTTAGAAGACATATTCCTCAGGTTAACTGGAACTGGAGATTTACGAGCAGTCGTTGAGGAACTCCTGCGATGAATTGGAAAAACGTCCTGTACCTTTTGCGTGTGGAACGCAAATCTGGCAGGTTAATCAGGGGAATAAAGGCTACAAGGTACAGAGAAAACGGTTTTCTTGCTTACTGGCCCTACTGGACAGCGGTAATAATCGGTGTACTAGGCGGAGTAATCGCCAACGCCATAGCAGCTTCAATCTATTCAAACCCAGGAACTATCCCCAACCTGCCCCAGTTAACAGGCGGATCAATAAGCGTTTTTGTCACACTGCCAACAATCGTGTTAGTCTTCAGCTTCGTATTCACCCTGCTCCAACAAATCCAGGTTGCGGGCATCAAAGCAGCAGGTCAAGTGATGTATTGGTTGCCCATAACATGGCAGGAACAAACGATGGCTTCCATCCTATCCAACCTCCTCGGCCTACCCATCGCACTCGTGTTCGGCATCGGGGCGGGAATCATTGTTTTTGGAGCATTCAACGGTTTAATTCTGCAGGCAATTTTGACTACTATAGCACTGCTTGCAACAGCTTTCATGGCAAGCTCCATCACAGAAATCCTAAGGCTAGTACAGATGCGTTTCATCGGAGCAGTCTACAAGTCAAGCGGCAGAGCAGCAATATGGGTGAGACTCGTCGGTACACTAATCTTCTTCGTAGTTTTCTACTCCGTTTACTCCTACATAGTCTATGGAACCGGCGCCCTAACATTCTTCACAACTCTACAGCAGATTCAAAGCGTCGCCTGGTTTGTACCCTTCATTTGGCTCGCGCTAACAATTGGTAACATTTTCAACGGATTCTACTTGCAGGGCTTGCTATTCGCCGCATCAGCAGCATTATTAATAGCTGCACTCTACTACTTGGCGGTAGTGTTGAACCAGCGATACGGACTTTATGAACCTCCAGCAATCACGCTCCAAAAAAGCGGAGCAATTTACGCGCCTAAAACAGGACTCTTGGGCAAACTTGGGTTCTCCACCGCTGAAGCAGCAATAATCCGAAAAGATTTCAGGGCTTTTACCAGGCGCCGCGAAATGGTGAGCATTTTCATAGTGCCGATAATAATGATTGTTCTCCCTCTTACTCAATCGCTAAGTGCAAGCGGCAGTGCTTCTTCGAGCCAGAGTACCTTTATTTTTTCAGCAATAATTTTCCTGTTGCCCGCCACCTTTTCAGCTATGTTGCTGGGCGAAGTTATGATTGGTGAAGAAGGACAGTCAGTATGGAGAATCTATGCATCGCCGATTACGCCAAAGAACCTGGTTAAGAGCAAGGCATTTTTTTTGACAATCTTTTCAATGATTATTCTGTTAATAAGCGGAAGTGTAGGGGTAGTATTTTACCATCCAAACTTGCAGGAGACTATTGCGGCTATTCTTGAAGGATTCTTTGTTCTCTTAGCTGTAGGCTCAGTTGCGCTTGCAGTCGGGTTTAAAGGTCCCGACTTCTCGCAGACGCGCAGGGCAAGGATGGTGCGTCAAGAATGGTCGTTGATAGGCTTAGTTGTCTGCGCCGTCGTTGGAGCGGCGGTAGCGGTGCCTTTGGTAGTTTCGGTTGGATTAGCTCTTTTTACTGGTGGCGCAATTATTTTGTCTAACATTGCTATCGGCGTTTTTATTAGCGCAGTGGTTTCCTTGGGCATCACCATAGTCTTTTACCGGGTAAACATTGGCTTGGCAACCGACTTCCTGAAGAAGGCTGAAGTCTAAAAGAACAATCCAGCTTTAACACTTTTTTGTTCACTGAACAGTCAACTTAAAAAATACATGGCGAAATATTGTTAGCTCGTTTGTGCTGGCTATGGACAACGAGGGAAAAGGAACGATCTTTAGACGAAAAGACGACAGGTACCTGCTTTACTTGCCGGTCCGTGTTGTGGCTGACAGCAGATTTCCGCTCAAATGTGGCGGTTCAATGCCTGTTAAGGTTCATTTCAGCGCTAAAGACGGCAAGTTGATTGTCGAGAAATGGGCAGAGGAAAAAACATAGTAAGCTTGCTCGCCAACTTTATCTAACTGACAAACCATTGTTTTTGTGAGGATTTTTATTGAAAGAACTAACGGTTAAAAGCCCAGCATTCGACAACATCAGACCGATGCCAAAAAAATACAGTTGCGACGGTGAAGGCATCAACCCAGCCCTGACGATAGAAGGGATTCCTAAAGAAACAGCGAGCCTTGCCCTCGTCATGGATGACCCTGACGCGCCAGGCGGAACATTCGATCACTGGGTTGTCTGGAACATTTCGCCGTTCACAACCAAAATAGGGGAGCATTCGGTTCCGGGAACTGAGGGGTTGAACGGTATGAGAAAACCCGGGTATACTGGTCCATGCCCGCCGTCAGGGACTCATAGGTATTTCTTCAAGGTTTACGCGTTGAACGCACAGCTGACTTTGGGCGCTAAATCTACCAAAAGAGACCTTGAAAAAGCCATGCAGGGACATACCATTGCCAAGGGGGAATTGATAGGTCTCTACAAAAGGTAAACCACAAAAATCGCATTTCCCTTTCTTCCGCCGCCAGACGCAACCATTCAAACGTTAAATACCTTCATCAAATGAATACCTAACGTAGGTTGAGCCCTTGAACCGCAAACTCACCGTCGTAACCGCCGCCGTGCTAATAGTGTTGGTTGCTTTGTCGCTTTTTTTAGCCGTCAACTGGTCTAGCAATAAAACCGCGGGCAGGCAGTTCTATGTGGGCGTTGAATATGCATACGGTGAAAACCAAACCGTTCAAGTTGAATTATCTCAAATCCAGGCTTTAGTCGACAAGGTTAAGGATTACACGAACCTTTTCGTGATCGGCTCTCTTGGTTTCACATTCAATGAAACTGCGTTGACTCAAGCTTGCGACTATGTTTTCCAAGCTAAACTGAACTTCATCGTTCTGTTCACGGGTTTAGACAAGTACAGTTACAACATTACTCAGTGGATGGAAGACGCAAAGGCAAGGTATGAGGAGCAGTTCTTGGGAATCGACAGGTATGATGAACCAGGCGGAAACCAACTGGACACTGGCGCCTCTCAACTGATAGACCGAACAATAGTTGGCGTCAACATAACCTACAGCGACGTAGCTAACGCTTACGTCAGCAACCTAACGGTGTTCCCAGATTATTACCTTCGGTTTTCCCCCAAAGTTTTCACGGCGGACTATGGACTCTACTGGTTTGATTACAAATCAAACTACAACGCGATATTCGCTGAGTTCGTGGGCAACGAAAGCAGGCAACGCCACATTGCGCTTTGCAGGGGTGCAGCTGACGCGTTTGGGAGGGATTGGGGCGTTATAGTAACGTGGAAGTATGACCAAGCGCCCTACCTTGAGTCTGGTAGCGAACTGTATAGTGACTTATCGTTGGCTTACGGTGCAGGCGCCAAGTACGCGGTGGTTTTCAGCTACCCAATCATAACTAGTTACGGCACGTTAACCGACGAGCACCTTGCGGCACTGCAGAAATTCTGGACTACCCTGCACACCAACCCCGGCAGTTTTGGCTCAAACACGCCTCAAGTCGCCTACGTGGTGCCCGCTGACTACGGATTTGGCTTCCGCAACCCCAGCGACACCATCTGGGGGCTGTTCCCAGCAGACACGTTATCCCAGAAAATCTACACGGACGTAAATACTCTAAGTGCAAAGTATGGTTCACGTTTTGACATCCTCTATGATGAACCGCAAATAATCACGCCAATACTTGAAAACTATAGCGAAGTTTTCTACTGGAACCAAACCGTAACTTAATAACTTTAAAACGCCAAAACCGAGCCTGCGTAATCATATTTGGAGCCTAATAGAAACTCTATGCAGAAACGGTAGAGGGGTCGGTCAAATCTCTAAGAGAGGGTAGGTCGCCGAGAGTGGATGGTCTTTTCTAAAACTCAACTAAATCACCAGTAAATAAGGGGTGTATAGTTAAAAAAAGCAAGGCGAGTTATGCTTCGAGTGCTTTCTCGGAAGCGTTGGCATATACTGTGCCGAACTTTTTTATAAGGCCTTTTGAGTATAAATCGAGGAGTGCAAGTGAAAGAAGTTACTCCTCCTATCCGTCTCCACGCTAATCCCTATGACTATGATGTTTTTCCTAACCATATCGTCAACAGCAGTACTATCCAGCCCACCGACAGGACAATAACGCGTCTTCTAATCTTTCTTATTCTTGAAGCCAATAATTATTCCCCGTTCAAAAACGTAAAAAGGCACTATACTCGCAAAAATCATCACTCTCTATTGGGTAAACTTAGAAAATAGAGGTTTTGTTGTTGCAAAAGTTTTGTTACAATTCTGAAAGCATGCAAACTTAATTGGTAGACCACCTTACAGTTTAATACGTATGTTTAAAGTAAAGCCGATGCGCCCTGAAGACTTCGTTTTTGCTACAGAACTAGCCAACACCATGGACTGGAACATGGCGTCCGAGGATTTCCAATTCATGACTTCCCTTGAGCCAGAAGGATGCTTCGTACTTTTCGACGGCTTAAAACAGGTAGGCATCGCTACATGCATCAGCTATGGCAAAGTAGGCTGGTTTGGAAACCTCATCGTTAAAGACGAAACCCGCAAAAAGGGCGCCGGAAGCATGCTTGTGAAGTATGCAGTTGACTATTTACACGGCAAGGGCGTAGAAACAGTTGGGCTGTATACGTATCCGAACCTGGTAAGATTTTATGGTACCTTGGGTTTTCGGTACGATGGGGATTTTTCGGTACTGCACACAAGTGCGCTAAGTGCCGTGTCTGCTGAAGCTTTGTCCAGCGTCGGAACCAAAAATATTAGGCAAATAGAAAAGTTTGACCGCAGATTTTTCGGCGGCGACAGACGAAAACTGCTCGAATCAATCATTCTTCAAGAAGGCAACTTAAGCTATTATGCGTCTGAGGGTAACGAGGTTGTCGGGTATGTGGCGGCTACAGTTTACGATACGATGGCTTGGGTTGGACCCTTAACGTGCCAAGACGAAAGCACTAATGCCGCTGCTGCACTGCTTAAAGCGGTTCTCTCAAAATTAACCGGCAAAGCCGTTTACGTTGCCTTGCCGAAAAAACAGACTGTCCTCGCAGACACGCTGTCCACTGCAGGCTTTAAAGAGGATTTTTCCGTTGCAAGAATGTATTTGGGAACATCTGCCGCAAAAAATTGTATATACTTGGCTGAATCTCTAGAACGTGGATAACTTATGGAAGATTATTGTAGACTTTTGCTTGAGGATTTTTTGAAGACTTCCTTTTCGACGGTGAAGGTTCTCGTTGAAGGCGCCGCTGCCCTCAAGGGGCAGAACAGCAGCCGTAAAGTTACGTTGTTCCGTTACGTTGACGGCAAAAAAGTTTCTTTTCCCTTCTCCGATGAACGGTTCTACCTTCGCGGCTCGGTTGAATACACCAATCCTCAGTTGACAGTTGAGGAAGTTCAAGGCATCATAGGCACCAGGTTGCTTGAAACCTGCGCCAACTACTTCTACGAGCACGGTTTACATCAGCCGGACGACGGTGACACAGCTGCGCTCTCTGAACTGCTCAAGAAACCCACACGGGGCTACATCGTGCCCTTCCTCCTGAACACCGATGACGTTGAACCAGACCGCTACTCCATGAATCCCCTCAAACAATCAATCGTGGACAGCGGACAAAGTGCGTTTCCAGCAGCCAACGTAAAAACCGTCCAGTTGAAAATCGATGAAGTCTACGTAAAAAAGTACGACGGCTCATTAATCTCCCAAAAAGAAGCGGCACTCATCACGGAGAGCCTCGGAGACAGCAACGGTTCATACCTTGACCTTGTGGATTCTATAAAGTACATCCAGCTAAAAGATTTGTCTGAGTTCTTCGGAATGGACCTCGCGCTCTACACTTTGCGTATGCCGATTTCAACTTTGAAGTCAGAGAGCAAAGACGGCTTACTGCATCATATAATCCGCGAAAGCAACCGCGACTACGCTTCCATCGAGGAGGCATACACCTGCATGGGCCGCAGCTTAAAAAACCGCACAACCCTTTTAACGATACCGCATTCCAAGAAGGGCTTTGGCTCTAAACGTGCTGCCCGAGGCAAACTGCACTTTGAAAACGGCAAGTTGCTTGATGTAGCCGTCAAGTACAAAACCACGCAGCTCTACCCCAACGCCATGGACCCTGAAGACATAGCCGTCGCCGTATGCGAAGACAATTTCACGGTGCCCGGCGAAAAACTCGCTGACTACAGTTTTGTTGAAACACCTTCTTCTCCGCAATTCTTCCTGTACTCGATTGGTTCCCCCGAGGACGCGACGCTTTGGCACGGCATCGGCGCGTTTGCAGCTCCGCAGCTGTTGCAGAGTTACCGTTCGGGCCGTATAGCCTGCCGAGAGGGAAGATTGATTAAGAATTTGAGCGAAAAATACGGCATCAAAGTGGATGTTCCCCTGCAGTTTAACCTATCACCCGAAGGCATATGGAGCCACCCAGTGCACCGCAACATCGACGCCAGCATAGGCTGCGTAGAAGACCTGCCCGATCTGGCTCATAGGGGAATGCGGCTCGAATACCTTCCAGCGCTCAAATAGGAGCAGACCTGAAATTGACGGCATTAGAGTACGCGATATTTAGAATCCTGCGTTTGTTTAGAAAACTTCCAATCAACATACTCGGGTTTGGAAACCGCAAAGTCATTTTCTCAGAGTACTTCAAGGGCTTCGAAAAAGTCGAGGCGGTAAAAGGAATCTTCGGCGAAAAAACCAACGAAATCCTAAGCCACCTCACCGTGGAAATCAGCTGGGTCATGGGTTACATGTACGTTGACTGCTCCGACGGACACCTTGTAATAAGCAAAGGCTACCTGAACACAGGCGACAAAACCGACATCTACCTGGATTTAATCCACGAGTTATGCCACGTTAAACAGTTCATGGAAGGCAAAGAACTCTTCGACCCACGCTACGACTACGTTGACCGCCCCACGGAAATTAAGGCTTACCGTTACTGCATTCAAGAGGCAAGGCGGCTGGGTTTAAGTGAAGAGCGAATCCGTTGTTACCTCTGGACTGAATGGATGAGCGAAAACGACTTTAAGCGATTGGCAAAATCAGTTAACGTTCAACTTGCCAGCGCTTCATGGTAAACTTTGAGCATTTTTTGGGCGCAGATGTCCCAAGTGAAGTTTTCAATGACAAACCTGCGGCCGTTGGTGCCCATTTTTTCTCTTAATGTATTGTCAGAAAGAAGCTTCAACAACGCATCCGCCAATTCACCGTTGCTTGCCCTATTAACCAGCAAACCCGTTTCTTTGTTTTGGACGGCTTCGGTGACTCCGCCCACATCAAAAGCCACAACCGGCTTACCTGACGCCTGCGCCTCAAGCAACACAATTCCCTGTCCTTCCTGAATGGAAGGCAAAACAAAAACGTCAGCGCAATTGTACACGATTGGCAACGCGTCATCTTTGAGGTTTCCCAAGAACTTGAAGTTGTCTGAAAGATTAGCCGCTTCCAGAGAAGCTTCCAACTGGTTCCTCAGAGGTCCATCCCCAACAATCAAAAACTTGGTTCCAGTATTTTCTTTAACGATTTTTTTGGCTGCTTCAACCAGAAAAGACAATCCCTTCCGCGGAATCAAACTTCCCACGAACAACACACAAGGCTCATTGCCTAATCCAAATTGCTGCCTAACCACTAAGCTATCCATGGGCTTGAATTTTTCTGTGTCAACGCCGTTTGGGACAATTCGAACTTTGCTCTTTTCGATGCCGTAATGCTGTTGGATTTTTTCAAGCGAGTACCTGCTTATAGTAACGATTAACGTTGCGTTATGTGCGCTTTGGTCTTCCAGCTTGGCGAGTCTGCGCATGAAGCTGTTTGCAATCCTGCCCCTGAAAGATTGATAACCGTTTTGTTTAGCCTGCTCGTATTCGTCTGCGAGGACACCATGGATAGTATGAATGAACGGCTTGTTTATGCCCAGTTTCTTTAGCCTTAGGGCGAATCCGTAGCCGCTTACCGCGTGGGCTTCGAAAACGTCAGCATCTATGCTGCTGACTTTTTTGGTGAAGTTTCGGTTGAAAAACCAGTTGTCTAAGGGAAAGAGTCTGTCAGTTGAATAGCATGGAACAAAGTTTACCTCGTCGATGGTGACGGGTTCTTTGAAGCCAGCTTTGGTGCCGCTGTAAACGGTGATATCCGCTTCGGTTTGTAGCCGCTTAGTGGTTTCCATTATGCGTCGCTCAACGCCCCCAAAGTATAGGTGGGGCGGCTGAGTGTTGAAGACGGCTAACCGAAACTTACCCATGCAATACACTTGGCTTACTGTTAGGGTGGTTTCAGATATAAGTTAGCAGGCAACGTGTTGAACTGGAACCTTAGGCGGTTATACCCAACCGCTCAGGGTTTGCAGCTTATAAGTCTCCTGTTTTCCTTAAGAAAAGGAAGCGATTTTAGGGTCAAAAGGTTTAGCTATGGCTAGTTTTGATAAGGTTTTCAATGTCAAAGCCATTTAACTTTACAAATTCTATTATTTGCGAAAGAAGAGCATTATCCATTTGGGGGTTCTGCTCAATATCCAAAGATACTTGTGGTTGGGTGTGCCTAACATAGCATAATTTCTTACTCTTCCTTACTGTTTGTTTACTCGTTTTAATCCCTGAAGTCTTATTGTTGTGGTCTAGTTTTAAGCTTTTAGATGCGCACAAATCTTTTTTTAAGTACTCCATTTTTTCTCGTGATGCAAGATTTAAAGCACAAGATTTTGTTGGTTCTAATTGCACTAATAATTATGGTGCAGTAGCTTCAATTATTCTCTGGATAGCAAACCAAATAATTCCTACTGGAGACCTTATTCGCTACACTTTGAAAGTCGACTATTCAATTGCAGTAGCAAACGCCGCTGTTTTTGTTGCTCTAAACCTTGTTGCTTTAGTCTGAATTATTAGAAGAAACAAAATGGGCCCTCTTTTCTTGATTGTCATTTCGATAATCAATAGATTGATTTCAGAACCCATTTTTGTAGGGGGCATACATCTGGTATTCGTACGTGGACTGCGCAATTAGTAAACTTTGCCTATGTAGCATATAGAGGTCGGAATAACCGTGGAACGTTATTTCTATCAGGAGGAGTCACAATCGACCTTATAGCGACCAGTTTGCTTCTTAATCCTGTAAATAGTCTGATTTTTGGAGTAGCTTTCTATGTTCTTTTCCTATCTATCTTGGTTGGAAGGTTGATGGCAATCAAAAAACTTCGATAACAAATCTTTCCTTGCGGTTCACCTTTTCTTTTTTCAATGAATCTGAGGTTCCTTTCCTGAGGAGTTTTTGTTTGTGTAAAAACAGAGACCAAAAGTTGACTATGGTAAATTAAACAATTAATAGTTAGATGCCCATTTTTGATAGTGTTAGCGGTAACAAATATGACACTTGACTTTCAAGGAAATGTAGTTTCTGTTATTCAAATCATCGCATTAATCCTGCTCGTAATAGGAGTTTACCCCTACAGGATAAGAACTAAAAACAGAAACCTCATAATGCATGGCTTTCTAAGCATTTTGGCGCTCGTACTTAATCTAGCTACAACAATTTCTGTAATGATTCCTAGTTTTAGTACCAATATAAGTCTAATCACCAACTTGTCAATTTTACAGTCAACTGTTGTTTGGCTCCATGTTGCTTCTGGAATAGCTGCAATCCTGCTGGGTTTTGTCATCATTGCTTCATGGGTAACGCATCCTTTAGGGGAACTTGGCTGCTCCAAAACATGGAAACTGATGATGCCCACTTTCTTGATTTGGACTCTGGCAATAGTCTTGGGAATATCTATCCATATTTTCAATATAGTATGACATTGTTTATTCGCCTTCCAGCAGATTCTTCATCGGCGACTGTTTGCCCTTTCTTGTAATTTCTATGGATTTGACCTTACAAAAATATTTCAACCCAGCAAACGCTCAGAACCCAAACATAGGTCACCTTTCATTTTTCTCTCTATTTATAGGGGGCTATAACAAAAAATTGTAGCTATTCTTCTCCGTATCCGTGTTCCATTCTGCCGTGGGTTTTTTTGTAGCTGAATTCATGCTGTTCTTTTGAGGTTCCGAAGACGGTCATGTGTCTTTGCAGGTCAGCCTGTGTTAGAAAGATACATGCGCAGTGCGGGCATTTGTAGTGTCGGTTGCTGTTGGTTTCTTCCATTATTTTTTCGCCTTAGTGGATGTTTAGGTGGATTTTTTTGCCGTCCAACTCTGATTCGTGCCACTTTGCTTCAACTTCGCTGCAGGATACGTGCAAATAGATTTTTCTGGTTCTGACCAATCCAGCCATCTCTGTTAAAAACGGTTCCAAAAGCCCCATGCTTTCCGTGTCCAACTCGGCTATGTGAACGGATTCCAAGGTTTCTGTCGGCACAAAACCCATCTCTTTACGCAACGCCTGCACGCGGCGTGCTAAGTCCCGCATTATGCCTTCACCCAGCAGTTTATCGTCGCGTTGCCCGCTCAGAAATACGGTTATGCTGTCTTCTTGGCTGGAAACCCAGTTTTCTCCCCCAACATAATCAGGAACCACCTCGGAGTATTCGACTGATTTAACGTTTGTTTGTTCCAAGAGCAACGATTCGAGGCTTTTTAAGGCGCTCAACGTTTTTTTGGGTGCCACCACGATCGTTTTGGCTAGCGGCCAGCGTCGTTTCAATTTGCCCTGTTGGCGTGCTGCATACGATATTGAAACAACTTTTAGCAGAATGTCAAACTCTTCTTCCAAGGCTTTATTGGTCATTTTCTGATTTGGAGTAGGCCACGACGCGAAATTGACGGATTCAGGCAAATCCGCTTCCAGTTTGCGGTAGACTTTCTGGTAGAGGGCTTCGCTTAGGAATGGCGTGATTGGGTTGAACAGTAACGTTACCGTCTTTAACGTGTGGTGAAGCAGGGCGTAGATGGTTTGGCGGCGCTCGAAGGTTTCAGGCTCATCGGTCCACAGTTCCTTGCGAATCATAGGCACGTAGAGCCTGCTCAGTGTTTCAATGACGAAGTCATCCAAGACCGCGACTGCCGTGTTCAATTGGCTGCGCTCAAGATTCTGGGTGTATTCCCCGATTTTCTCCTGCAGCTTCGACAGAAGCCAGAGGTCAGCAGCTTGAAGTTTACCAGCCTTAAACGCCCATTCTAAAGTGTACTTTTTCGGGTTAAACTCGTCAAACGTGGCGTTCTGCAAAAAGAACCGGCTTAGGTGGTAGAGTGTTGAGAGGACTTGGTAGGGTCTGCGGCTTATTTCCTGCAAATCGAAACTCATGAAGTCGATGGGTGAACATTTGCGAATCATGTAGAAGCGGCAAAGGTCTGCGCTGCTCTTCTCCAAAAGTTTATTGGTTTCGATGACGTTTCCCAAGCTCTTGCTCATTTTTCTGCCCTTTGAATCCTGCGTTAATCCCTGGAAAAGGAATGCCTTATAGGGTGCAACGGGTTTTCCAGTTAAAATCACGTATTCCAAGAGCAGTGAGTTTGCCCAGCCGCGGGTTTGGTCGATGCCTTCCGTTAAGAAAGCTGTTGGAACAAACTTCTCGAATTCTTCATCAGTGAACCGTGCATAGGGCGAGGCGCCGCTGTTGTGCCAAGTGTCCAAAACGAAGTCTTCCCGCCGCATCGTTCCGCCGCATTTCTCGCATTTCAAGGTGATTCGGTCAACCCAAGGTTTGTGGAGCTCAAAATTTTCGGGAATCGCTTCTTGGGCGCTTTCAAGGAGTTCTTTTTTGCTTTCGATTAAGCGTTTGCTGCCGCATTTCTCGCAGGTCCAAATCGGCAATGGTGTGCCCCAGATGCGTTCCCGGCTGATACACCACGGCTTGCCCTCTTTTAAGAAGCCTAAGAACCGATTTTTGGGTTCATCGAAGAAATACTCAACTTTCTCCGCTGCCTCAAGTACTTTACTGTTGAGTTTATCGGTTCGCAAAAAGTATTCTTTCCGCGCCAGCCAAACCAGTTTGTGGTGTGAGCGCCAGCAGGTAGGATATTCATGCTTGATTTTTTTTACTTTCACAAAAGCGTTGCGGTTTCGCAGCTCCTCAACGACCAGCATGTCTGCGTCGCGTGCAAACACACCCGTGAAAATGCCTGCGTCGTTTGTGAATTTTACTTCATCGTCGTATGGAACGAATATGGGTACTCCTCTGCGGTAGGCAGCCCAAAAATCGTCCTCGCCGTTGCCGGGCGAAAGGTGAACCACACCCGTGGCTGTGTCTACGTCGACGAAGTCTTCGGCGATGACCTTGTGCACGAGCGGATGTTTGGTTTCCAGTTCTGCCTGCTTGGGAATTATGTCTTTTAGCGGGTAATCGTAAGCTGTTCCCTCCAGACTTTTACCCGTGATTTCTTCGGTGATTTGGTAACTCTTAATTTCGAGTTCAGCCATGACTGCTTCAACACGCTGTCGAACCATTATCCAGATTTCGCCGCCGACTTGGATTTTTACGTATTCGGCTTTCGGCTGCACGGCAAGCATGGTGTCGGTTATTATTGTGAAGGGCATGGTTGTCCAGACGAGGAAGAACTCGTTTTCTGAGCCTGAGACTTTGAATTTGAAGTACACCGAGGGGTCTTCTACTTCTTTGTAGCTGCCTTCGTAGCCGACTTCGGCGCTGCTCAGGCTGGTTTGGCATCCGGGGCAGTAAGCCACAACGTAGTGTCCTTCTTCGAGCAGGTTTTGGTCCCAGGCGCGTTTAAGGTAGAACCATTCCCGTTCGATGTAGCTGTCCTTGTAGGTCCAATAAGCCTTATCCTGATTAATTGCTATGCCCAGCCGGCTGTCCGCTTCAAGCCACATCTGGTGGTATCGCATTATGGCTTTTTTGCATTCTTCGATGAAGCGTTCCATGCCGAATTTCTCTATTGATTCCCGTTTGTTCCTTACACCCAGAAGCTTTTCAACTTCGAGTTCCACGGGCAAGCCTTGGCAGTCCCAGCCTGCCCAAAACGCCATGTAGTAGCCTTCCATGGTTTTCCAGCGGTAACGAATGTCCTTCATTATGCGTCCGCGGGCGTGGCCGATGTGCGGGATGCCGTTGAGCGTGGGTGGGCCTTCCACGTAGCCTAAATTGCCTTTGGCAGTTTTTTCCAGCTGTTCCAGTTTGTTGCGGATGTTGTTTTTTATCCAGAATTCACGCATTTCCTTTTCGAGTTCAAGCGGAGAATAATTCGTCGGCAAGCCTAAGTTTTGGTCAGCTTCAGTTTGGGCAGTCAAATTCATTACCGTAACGCAAAATACGCTTAAAGACTATATAAAAGTATAAACTGGAACATTAATGCATGAATATATGTTACTTTAGATGTTGGTTGCCTTTTTGAGGGACGGTTGCTCCGTTTTTTCGCAGTTTAGTTGAGACGGTTATTGTTGCAGTCGCAGCGATTATTAGGATTATTATAAGAGCCGTGTTTAGAAATTCTGGAGCGGTCGGAGATGGGGACGAATTGGGAGTGCTTGAAACACCTGAAGTTGGAGTGCTGGAAGACCCAGATGCAACAGCGGTTACGGAGCTAGCTGTATCTTGATGGTCAATTAGATTTGCGGTTGAACCAGATACAGCCTTGTCTGAAAGATCCGTTGATAGACTTAAGCCTGCTGACCCAGCGTTTGCTACGTTAAATGTTAGGGTTGCTATGGTTCCGCTTCCAGTAAAGCTATCTGTTGATGCCCCAACAGACGTGGTTACAAGTTCATAGCTTTCCGCCACTTTTGTTTCTTGAACATATATGTCGCCTGGGTTGAGGTTATTGGAGTCGGTATTGAGGTTGTTTCCATGGAGGACGCCATTTGCGTGGGAATCTCCTAAATTGAGTGCTGTATTTGTGAGAGTAAGAACTGAGGGGTTCCATTGAAGAGTAGTGTCGACGCCGAAGAGGTTCTGAACGTTAGATATTGTAAGAGTAACTGTTAAGGTACTGCCTGCAGCAGGTTGAGTAGTGGACGCACCTGCATTAACTACTGTACTTTGCGCGGAAACAGTATAAATAAAGCAAAATGAAAGTAAAATACAAGCTAAAAGAACCATAAATCTTTTGGACGCAAACTTCATCGGGTTAGTCATTTTATTCACTTTTCACCCGTTCGGTAAGGTTCACTATTTTATCTCGCCCCTTCTTATACCTTGTTATAGTTCCTTTTTTTTCTAAAACAGTTAATAGTTGACTTGTTTTAGCTTTAGAAAATCTGGATTGGTCAACAATGGCTGACTGTCGCATGCTATTGCCTGACATCTTAAGAAGTTTTAAGATTTTGCCTTCTTCAGTTTCTACTTCTGCTGGTTCTGCAGGAATTACAATTGACTTTGATTGTGACGTTTTTCGTCGTTTGAACATATAGAAACCTGTTAAACTTAAGGCAGCTTCAACGGCTACAATGACCACAATAATAATGTAGAGTTGCCACTCATTTTGGCTTGAATTATCGTTCAAAGGCGTACTTGTTAGGATAATGTCTGTTTTGCCGTTAACTAAGTCTTGAGTTCTTGCCCAATCTAGTGTTTTCGCTGAATCATCACGTTGGTAAGGTGTTGGAGTAACCGATTTAACGCTAAAACTTGAGGGATAACTTATTTGCAGTGCAGCATCACCATAGAGCTGGCTAAAAAAACCATTGACTTGAAAAACATCGCCAAAAACTAACTGTTTTCCCTGAATTACGCTGAAGTTTTGCCACAAAAAGTAGTACTCTGTGGTTTTAGATTGAGAAGATATGGCTGTATTTATTTGATACGAAGTTTCGTCTACGGTCATGACTCGGTGGGTCACAGTTGCAACTACATCAACAAGGTTTGAAACTTTATCTTGAAAGTTACTAATTGTGTCCACACTTGCGTTAACATCGGAGAAACTAGTTATTTTCCACAATGCTGAGCCATCACTGTTTATTTGAATTGAATATTCAAAATAGTTCTGACAACTTGCCTTGTAGAGCGGCAAAAACAAGAGTAACATCACGCATAAGGCGTAGCAAACGGCAAGGCGGCGAGCTTTCATTTTTATTCTCATTAGAAGGACTTTATAGCGTATTTAAGAATTATAAATTTATTGTACTTATCATGAATTTTGGTGCGCGCAATTTTTCTTTTCGTTCAAGACGACTTTAGTTGAGATTTAGGAAAAAAGCTTGTAAAGCCATGATTTAACCATAAATCAAACTATTTAGTTTACAAAACACCAAATAAACCGGAATGAACGCTAATGAACAAAAATGAACTATTAACGCGGTTTATAAGTAAAAAAAACCCCAGAAATGCTTTTATCAGTAAACTAACAAGGGCTTTTCAAGAACAAAAAAAGAGGAATAAAAATGAACAAAAAAATTCCAATAGTAATTGTCATCATAGCATTATTCGCGGTAAGCAGTATCAGCTTAGCAGGTGCTCAAACACCAACAGCCAGCCCATCAACTTCAAATAGAATCGCCAGCAGAAGTTACATACGCATAAACGGCGTTATCACACAATGGGAAACGACCCCAACAGTAACACCCGTAACCGGACTGCTTCAGACACAGGCGAGAATCGGCACTTTTGAAAATGGAAACACAAATCAGTTAGCTTCAGCAACAGCCATATGGACGAACTCGACATCGCGCCCCATTAATACTGTTGCATTAAAAGAAAACTTTACTTATACATTTTATGAAGCAAGATTAGTGAACGCTTCAGTATCAAGTCTGACATCCAGCACATCAGCCAATGATTATAGTCTGAGTGGCACATGGAACGTCTACACTGTACTAAGCAACGTAACAATCCTCACAGCTGATACTACAGGACAAATAACGGCAGTACATCGAACAATGGATAAATCTGTCCAACAAGCAATCGGAACCCTTGATGTCACAGGTAGCCTAAGTAAATTCACATTATCAATCACAGGCATACCCTCATTGATTGGCACGGTAATACGGTCTGCACAAAGACAAGTTGCTTTCAATCCATTCAAAGTAACTGACGATATAACAACCAACGTTGTGACTAAAGCGGACGTAGCTGCTGTTATACATTCATACGGGGCTATGCCGGGCTGGGGCAACTACGAGGCCAGAATGGACTTTTGCGGTCACTTCAAAATAGACATAGCTGACCTATCAACAGTTGCAGCAAACATCTAAAAAACCATTGACATAAGTCAATTTCCACATTTTCTTTTTTTGTCTTCTTCTAAAAATCATCCTGTAACGTTAAGTTAATACGCTTATTCTGCATATGAAAACTTGGTGGCTTTATCGATGACGGAAACCAAGAAAGGTGATGATGCTTCTTATGCCTTAAAAGAAGAAAAGCTGCCCTGCGGATGCGTGTACCAAGATAAAGGGTGGATGCTCATGCGGGTCACCGAATGCGAATACCACCACCGCAAAAGAACAACAAAGCGGCCTTATCGACCTAAAGCTGAATGTGTAAGGCCATAAGAGAAATCTAGCTTCAACCACTGCATCATAACTACTCGGCACTTATTCCGCAAGAGATTTATCCGTCAAAACGCATCTTTGATGCACCTTGTCATCCCCAGATATGCCTCTACAAAGCAAGAAAGCGCCTCGTTCACGCAAGTATATTCAGATAACCCTTGAAGTAGTCTTCATGATTGCGATTTTAGCTGGGCTACTTTACTATATTGGGACAACTGTTCCGTCAACCTTCAAACCTGGAGAAATGACGATTCTAAGAGGCGTTGACTATATCTACACCACAATTCTCACAATCAAAATTGAGTTTCTCCTTCTTGCTTTTCTGATGTACTTTGGCATAAACGTTCTTTTCGCGATTCGGTTAAGACGGGTTCTTAGTAAAAACGGGGTTAAAACATCATTTGGTAAAACATTGCTTGCTCAATATGCAGGCATGTTAACAAGCGACGTCACACCAGGGCGCTCAGGCTATATTCTCACGCCAGTTTACTTAAGGGATCAAGATGTCCCAGCATCAAAAGGTCTCTCAAGTGTACTTGGCATTCAAACATTCGAGTTCTTAATTAAAGTCGTAGGCGGAATCGGCGCAGTAATCTTGCTTGTTACAACCGTCCCGCCAAGCACATGGGATGATGTTTTCAAGCATGTCCAAATAGCCGGAGTGAATGCAGGTCTGCTAATCGCTATTTTGGGCATAAGCTTGATGGCGGTTGGCGCAGCTCTTCTTGCCGCTTTCACATGGTCGAAAAGAGCCATCGCAATATTTGACAAAATTGCAAATTCACGGTACCTCAAAAGATTCACAGGCGGTATAATGGGAAAACTTGAAGAATACAAAGAAAGCTCAAGTAGCACAAGCAAGGCAATTCCAGAAATAGTTGGTCTAACCGTCTCATGTTGGGTCTTAAAAGGGTTTGAATGGTGGTTTTTAGCCTACGCATTAGGAATCTCACAATTAAACTGGACGTGGTGGCTAGCCTTCTTCTTGATCCACCCACTGGTAACTGCCCTCGCTTTCATACCTATTACTCCAGCAGGCATAGGTGTGCAGGAATTCGGAATAGTCGGAATCCTTGGTCTCTTAGGAGTTGCGGCTCCAATAGCAGGTGTATTTGCGCTGCTTGCTCGTGGCTTACTAATCTTTGAAGACCTTGCAGGCGTACCCCAGATCGTGAAATCCACGAGCTTAATCTTTTCACGCAAAAAACGCAACGAGACAACGCTACCGCCTCCGATGCCGCCACTTTCACCATAATTTTCTGCGCGAAATTCTTAATCATTTTCACGATTCAGTAACCGAAAGGATAAATCAAGATGAAAACCCCCTCGATAAGGCAAGCCACATTAAACGACCGCGCAAAACTAAAAGAAATAGTTGATTTGTCTTTTCCAAGGTTCTTTCGTTTCTTCGCCAACCACAGCTTAAACTCCAAAAAGGGAAAAACCCTCGTTAGTGAGGAACAGCGCGCTGTTGTAGGGTTTGCCAAGTTGATAGAGTTCAATGTTGGCAGTGGCAAGTATGGTTGTATTCTTTGGCTTGCGGTCCACCCTAACCACCGCGGAAAAGGTATCGCAACCGAGCTGGTTAAGGCTGGAACAGATAATTTGAAGCTGGAGGGCGCAGGAGCGGTGTTTGCTTCCGTGCAGAGCAGAAATAAGGCTTATCTGGCAACTTTTAGCAAAGAAGGCTTCACTCGTGTAGGTTTTTGGGGGTTGCACGACTTTTCGGTTGGCGTGTATTTGAGTTTTACCGAGAGATTTGGTATGCACCCGGCGAAATCGTGCTAACACACAATTAGGGCAACTCGAGGTTATTCTTCATTTTTTAACATTCCCTCGCTATATTGAACAATTTCCTAAAGTAAGTTTCTAAAAATGGCTCACAAATCCATTTTTCAGAATAAGGAGTGGTCGGGAGAGCAGGATTTGAACCTGCGACGGCTCGGTATCTGTGGCCTAGACAGGCTAGAATGAAGCCCACCATGGGTAGACCTCTACAGCTTCTCCACCAGCTAAGCATGTTAGCCGGCTCGAGAGCTCTGCCAGGCTGAGCTACCTCCCGACAAAGACCATAAAGACAGAAGATTGGAATTTATGTGTTTTGGCTTTTTTCCCGTCCTTGCGTCATACTAAACATTTTAATCTTTTAGAAATAAGTGTTTCAGAGAAGAGGCGCACTTTAAATGGCAAAAACAATCGGCATAGTTACTTCTGGAGGAGATGCACCAGGCATGAACGCGGCCATCCGCGCTGTAACGCGTGTTGGGCACTCGATGGGTCTTCAAGTAGTTGGGTTTGAACGCGGCTGGGACGGACTGTTAACTAACTGCTGTAAAAAGTTGACTCCGCGCAGCGTCGGCGGCATAATTCAGCTGGGCGGCACAATGCTTCACACATTGCGGTGCGCCGCGTTTGAGCAGCCCGGCGGCGTTGAAACAGGAGCAGAAACCCTGCGGCTCAACGATGTTGACGGTTTAGTAGTTATCGGCGGCGACGGCTCGTTTCGCGGCGCCTTAGAACTGGGCAATAAAACTGACGCTTTGATGGTTGGGATTCCTGCCACAATCGACAACGACGTCTACGGCACCGACGAAACCATCGGTTTTGACACCGCCGTTAACACAGCCGTTGAAATCATCGATAAAATCAGGGACACTGCGATTTCTCATGAACGCGTATTCATCGTGGAAGTCATGGGCCGCAAAAGAGGGTTCTTAGCACTCGAAGTCGGCATGTGCGTAGGCGCGGAAGTTATTTTGATTCCTGAAAACCCAATGCGCATTGAAGACGTATGCAGCATTATGGATGATAACGCCAAGAAGGGCAAAAGAGCCGGAATAATCGTTGCCGCAGAAGGCTTCGGCGACTCAAGCAAACTGGCGCAGGAAATGCAGCGGCAAACAGAATCCGAAGTCAGGCTTTCCATCGTTGGCTACGCACAGCGCGGCGGTAGCCCAACAGCACGTAGTAGGTTGCTTGCTAGTTTGTTTGCTGAGCGGGCTGTTGAATTAATCTGCGAGGGAAAAGGAAACATGGCAGTTGGGTTACAGAACGGCGCAGTCACCAGTTTCGAACTTGAGAAATCAACAACAAACAAGAAGCCGCTGGATTTGAGGTTGTTGAAAGTGGCGGAAATGCTCGCGATTTAAACGCGGGTTTTTATCAATTGTTTTTGTTACAGCAGTGATTCGTAGATTTTGCTGGTTTGCTCCGCCACCTTCTGCCAAGTAAAGTATTCCAGCACTCTCCGCCTGCCGTTTTCACCCCAGTTCATAGCTTTCGCTGGGTCACGCAGCGTTTCTGTGATGCCCCATGCTATGTCAGCTGGATCTTCACCGTTGATATGCACACCGTTCTGGTCGGGTCCACCGTTAACAACCTGCTCTTTGAAACCGACGACGCCGCGGGCACCCACCACCACCGGCTTCTCCATAGCCATTGCTTCTAAGCTGACGATTCCGAATGGTTCGTAGACCGAGGGAAAAATACAGATGTCTGAGGCTGCGTAGTGGAGAATTCTTTCTTTTTCTGAAACGAAGTCGAAGCGGTATACGATGTTGTCTTTAATGTTTAGTCTGTCGGCTGTTTCCTCGATGTCGCCTTGTTCTTCACCTTTGCCAAGAATGACGAGTTTGGTGTTGGGGAATTCTCTCAATACCAGAGGCATTGCTTGAAGAAGGCTACGCACTCCTTTCACCCAAGCAAGCCGCCCCACGAAAAGTAGCATGTTCCAATCGTCAGGAATCCCGTATTTTTTTCTGATTTGAACAACGTCTTCCTTTTGAACGTTGGCGGGGTCGTAGCGTTTGGGGTCTACGCCGTTCCAGACCACACTGATTTTGCTTGCCTGCCACCCGTGTCGTGTGAGGTCATCTTGCATGGCGTAGCTTACGGTTATTATTTTGTCTGAGTTCTGAGCCATGGCATGTTCAAGGTGCGAGACAACTTCTGAGCCGGGTCCGCCGCTTCTTCCCCATTCAGTGCTATGGGTATGGAAAACGACGGGGATTTTTGTTTCGTTCTTGATGACTAAACCTGCGATGCTGCTCAGCCAATCGTGGCAACAAACGATGTCAAAATTGTATTTTTCTTTTTTTATCAAGCCGTTGATGAATTTGGTTGCGCTCAATATGTTGTAGATGAATATGTCGTTGAAGAGTTTAATGTTGGTGCCCCACTTTTTTAAGTCGTCAACCACAAAAAACGGCCAGATGTTGCTTGCATCAGCAATCTGTGGCCTGTGAATTTCGACTCCTTTTATTATTTCTCTTGTTTTGAGTCCATTATTGTTTAGTGTGAAAACAGAAACGTCGTGTCCGAGGTCAACGTATTCCTGCGTGATGTTCTCGGCGTATGTGCCCAATCCACCGACGATTTGAGGCGGGTACTCATAAACGAAAAAGCCTATTCTCAAAAAAGTCACCTGCAGCTTGGTTTTATCTAGTGTTTACTGTCTATTTATATCTTCAGAGATGCTTTCGGGGTGAATACGCTTTTATTGCAAAGAGCCGAAGTTAGGTTAGGTGGAGACTGTTGAAGTCAGCGTTAATAGTTTATTTTTCAAGCACGGGAAACACCCAGAAAGTGGCTTGTGCCATCAAAGAAGGGCTAGAAAAAGAAGGAGTCGCCGTCGATTTTAAGAAGCCCCAAGAAGCGGCTGACTTGGATTTTTTCAGTTACGATTTGGTTTGTGTGGGTTCACCCTCGATTGAGTGGCAGCCAGCTAAACCAATGGCTGATTTACTGAAGGCTAAACTGAACCTTTACCGCAGCCAAGGAAAAATCAAGCCCTGCGCCCCAAAAGTTGCCGGCAAAAACGCCTTGGTCTTCTGTACCTATTCCGGTCCACACACGGGCATCGATGAGGCAACGCCTGCGGGGAAAACCATGAGGCAGTACTTTGAGCACTTCGGCTTCACTGTTCTTGGCGAATGGTATATCCCCGCTGAATTTCACGGTCGAGAGGACATGAGCACATTGGGCAGGCTCGGCGACCTCAGGGGCAAACCCACTGCGGAAGAGTTGGCGAAAATTAAAAAGGACGCAGAGCAGATAGCTAAGGGTTTACAGTGAGAGTGTTTGGTATGGTTAAGACTGTTGATTTGCCCCTGCGGGTTCATGAAGATTTAGTTAAGGTTTCACAAGAATTGTCGTTGATGGCTAAAAAACCCATTTCGCCTTCTATGGCTGTTGACTTGCTCATGGAGATTTACCGTGCCCACCTCAGCAACCCGTGCGCCCTGGATACCTTTAGCCAGCAACTCAGAAGCCTAAACATCATGTCGCCGGAAGAATTTGACAAGTACTGGGACGAATCAACAATAAACCCCGAGGTCAAACACAGGGCAAAAATTAAAAAACAATAAGCGACATTTCCTTTCTTTAGGTTTAACCCTTGGTTTTAACATGTTAATGACCAGAGAGAGCGTCAATACGGCCTACCCCTCTATAGTTTCTGCATAGAACCACTATTAGTATCCTAATAGGCTACAAATATGAACGTGAAAGAGGGGAGTTTAGCCCAAAACATGGTGTAACTGTTGTAGCGCAACTACAGTCACTTTGTCCTTTATAATCCAACCAGGATTGGCTATAACACGGTAAGGAGTGATAAACCCCTAAAGCATCTAGCGAATCAACAGTTTACTGTAATTAAATCCAAAAAGTTAGCATTTAATTGGCCAGAAAAAATTAACGAAGAAATAATCTATGGAATTTTGTGCAGATTGCGGGTCAATCCTAAAACCAATCAAAGTAAACTCGGGAAAACAAGTAATGTTCATGCTGGCATACACCAAATGCGGGCATAAAAAACAAGACTCAGATTTCAACGGCAAAGTTAAGGGCAAATTATCGAGCACAGCCCAAAACAGTTCGTCACAGTAATAGGCAGAGCGGCACAGGAACCCCACACGATGCCACTCCCTTCGGATTGAATGCCCAAAATGTAGAAACAACCCCGCCAACGTCTGGCAGTTGCAGAGAAGGGGTTCGGATGGGTCTTCAACTCAGTTCCTAAGATGCTTATGATGCGGCTTTACCCATAGAGAATGCACCTAATTCATGGGTTTTTCGTATACTTTGGGGTCTTCGACTGGTTTTTGTCTCTTGTACATGGCAAACATTGCGCTGACCGAAAGGGCTGTGAGAACCGCCAAAACCATCGTCGTATAACCCAAATTTATCTTAACTGACAAAACCTCGTAGATACCCACCAATCCGAACAGGACAAAGATTACGGCTGAAAGCCACTTGAAATTGCGTTGCGGAATCCGCCTGCACAAAACAACCCCAACGACTATGCCGATGCCGTCAGCCACCAACATCGCCAAGGTCGCACCGATTAAAACGCTGACGGAATTCTGGTATTGAACCGCCAAACTCAACGTTGCAAGCTGGGTTTTGTCGCCGAACTCTGCCATAAAAAAAGCTACTGCTACTGTTGCGACTACCCCGAAGCGTGAAACCTTGATTTTTTCGTCTCCAGTCTTTTCATTCCGCAGGGTCCACAAGCCAAAGCCGATGAAAGAAACTGACGCTGCCAACGAAATCGCATCAATTGGCACGACTTCGGTTAAGAGTTGCCCAATCACTATTACGATGGCAAAGTTAGCCACGGTTCCCCAGAAAATCGCGAAAAGCACCTTGTACGGATTGTATTTTGCGGCAAAAGCCATGGCTACAAACTGGGTTTTATCCCCCATCTCCGCCAACAATACTAACAGGAAAGCGGCGCTCGCAGCAGCTAAACTCAGTTCAATCAAGCTTTTTCATCTATATTGGAGGTTTGGCGATTGTTTTGTTATTTAATGTTTTCATCCAGGCTTTGAACTCTGAGGATGGCGGGTGCTCTCGGTAAAGCTGTTTTCGTTTGGATTCGAGGAACAGGTTTTCTTTGCCAGCATATTCTGCCGCTGTCACGATGCTGTGTTTAGTCGCGGCGGCTTTTTGGTAAACTCCGTCCATTTTTGGTCTCCACGATTCATCCCGTAGCGCATGATGCTCCAAAATGACCAGCGGCACCGCCTCAACGATGCGCTCCAGATTTCGAAGCCCTTGCTCCAGTTGCGACATCTCAACGCGGAAGCCTCCAAGGTACAGCGGGGGACCGCCCAGCAAAATCACAGTGGGCTTGACAGCTAAAATCAACTCCAACGTATGGGTTGACATGGGTCCTTGGACGTCGGGGGCATACATGAACCGCTCACCGCAGTGCTCAACGATCGCCATTATGACCCAACCGAGCATCGAATCGTCTGAGCCATGCGCCACCGCTTCAGAAAACAGCAGCGCTGTCTCTCCATAAGCGAATGTTTTGCCGTCTGCCACCTCCACCGATTTGGCGTGTTTGCCGCCTGTCTTCTGGAACATCCACGCCCGTTGCCGCTGGCTGGCGTTGATTTTTTCCTTGGGGTTCTTGGCAAGGACGGTTTTATCCTGGTAGATTTGTCGTGCGGTTTCCCCATCTTCGGTCCAGTTGACGACCCAGTCCTCGAAGGATGGGGTGTGGTGGTCGAAGTGGTAGTGGCTGATGGTGGTTACCGTGGTTTTGTCGGCGGCTTGGGCGATTGTTTTGCGCAGGGGAGCGATGGTTTGGAATTCGATGGGGTGGGGCGGTAGGCTGAATCGGTACGGGCAGAGCGAGATTCCCGCATCCAAAAGCAACGCCATATCGGGGGTTTCCACCAGCGTGCACATGGAGCGGACGCCGAAGCTTTCCGCTGCCAAAGGCGTTATCTTAATCTTGTTTAGGAGGGCGTTGGGTTTTTCCATGTCAATTTCACGCGGAAGAATCCTGCTTAGACCTAAGGTTTGGAAATAAAAATGTTTATGCCTATTTTAGTTGTTGTGTGGTGACAGCCACAACGCTTTAAGTTCACAGCAGTGCAACAATAGAATGGACAAGGATGTTTTTTATGAGCCAAACCAGAGAAAGCAAAAACTTGGAAGTTGCAACCCTTGCCGCAGGGTGCTTCTGGTGCACTGAAGCGACGTTCAGCATCATCAAGGGCGTCGAACGCATCGAGCCAGGATACACGGGCGGCAAAGTGTCTAACCCAACGTACGAGGAGGTTTCCACGGGCACAACCGGGCACGCGGAAGCAGCGCAGATTTTATTCGACCCCAAAATCATCAGTTACCGCGAGATTCTGGAGATTTTCTTCACCATGCACGACCCCACATCACTAAACCGCCAAGGAGCCGACATCGGAACCCAGTACCGTTCAGCCATCTTCTACAGCAACCCACAGCAGAAAGCCACAGCCGAAAAACTCATCGAGGAACTCACAAAGGAGGAAATCTGGAGCAAACCCATCGTCACAGCCATAGAACCACTAAAAGTGTTCTACAACGCTGAAACCTACCACAAAGATTACTACAAAAAACACCCCAAAGAACCCTACTGTCAAGTGGTCATTGCACCTAAAATCGCCAAGTTGCAAGCGCATTTCATAGATAAAATCAAGGTGCTCCTATGACAGCAAAAAACTTCAATGCGCCGCGCAGACAAGGTTCTATGGCAAATCGAGAATGCTTCAGCGAAGAATTTTTTGCCAATCATCGGACCCTACGAGGGTAAGATTCTATCAGAGGAAGAGCGCAAAGCTAAGCCGCTGTACGTCCTGGAGGTCGGCGAACTCATCGGCTACTCGGCGATTCTCATGGGCAATGAACTCGACAAGAAAGCCGAGATAATCAGCATCGAAATCCACGGCGGCGAGGCGGAGTTGGCGGGGCAAAACATCGTCAGGTCCTACTGGATGGGGAAGTTTGATTTTGTAACTATCGACGCCGAAAAAAGCCAATACTACCAGTACCTTAAGTTGGTCGAGGCAAGTGGCGGCTGGGTGAAGTTGTTTTTGCGGATAACACTGGAGCCTTCGCAGACCAGATGGGCGATTGCTTGGATTACGTTCGGAATTCTGGAAAGTGAAAGAGCCGCTAAGTTCAGGTTGGCAAAGATGGCGTAGAAATAAGCGTTAAACTTTGGCTCAAAGTTTTAATGATTGACAGAGTGCTTTCAGTGTGGGTGGGCGATGACGACTCTGGCCCCGAAGACGTGAGGATGATGAAGATCTTGAGTGCGTATCATGCATTTGAGTTTCAGGTGCATGCCTAAGAGCCCACCTAAAATCCAATGCGTAAGGTGCCACAAAGATAGGCTATATAAGATAGAAACTGTAAATTGTTCTTAGGTGATTTGTTTTGGTTTTAGCCAGAATGACTGTGTGGCATTTTAAAGAAGGTAAAGGCGAAAAAGGTTTTTCAGAGCTTGACATTGTCCTTAACACGCTAGCGCATCATACCGTAGGGTTTCGCGGCGCCATTTCATTGGCTGCTGACGACGACTTAAACTCCGTAACAATCCTCACGTTATGGATAGACCAAGAGGCACTTGACAGGTCTGAAAAAGAAGTATTTTCCGAAGCAGTCAAAAGAGTCCAAGATTCAATTGACCGACCACCACAAATCAAGAATTTCCGTGTATTCTCAACAGAGCTTTTTCAGCGTTCAGAATGGCCGTTTCGCTGGGCTTAGCAGGCTTGTTTACCCTCGAAGAACCCGCCTAAATGACAGCGCTTTCGCCTTGCTTCCGAGTGCATGTAACAGTTTTCTTTAATTCATCGACCATTTGCCTAGCGTTTACAGCGAACAGGCATGCCAGCATTGTGGCAGGTATCCACGCGGGCGTGTAGAGCGGCGTTGTGGTGCCTGTTCCAAAAACCATGCCTATGAAGCCTCCAGCTGTTCCAGGATAAAATACAACAGCATTCAACGTCACAAGCCCAATCACCATTACGGCGCCTGCACACCGAAGGTTGCCTCTGTTGTAGAACACGAACAGCGGAAGCGCCAAAACAGCGAATCTCGGGTCAAAAGCGCCCAATGCAAAGGCGACACCCGACATCCCTGGTTTGCCCCTGTAACCCAAGTGGAACGAGAGCAGCAGAAAGAACGTAACAAATATTTTCGCTTGTCCCTCGGCCCAGCTCATGAAGTAGCTCACTGACAAACCTCTGCCAGGCATCGGATAAGGTACCAGTAGCACAGCCACCAAAACCACTAGGGCAATGGCTGGATGTTTGTTTTCGAGTAGTTTGTAGAGCAAGAACGCCATTATCGGCAGTAAGATGAACATTATGGCGTCGAAGATCCAGAACGCCTGGTAGTAGCTGAGGCTCAACAGCGGCGAAATCTCCACCAGAAAAGACGGCAAATACTTGTAGGGCGTTATGGGTGGATAAATCCCAGGTTCACCGTCGTTTAGTGCCTGTGTGTTGAAAATCTGCGAGGGATTATGAACCATTCTCCATGATGCTATGTAGTAGACTGAGAAATCACGCGGCAAATCTGCCCCGCCCAAGTTAAGGGGCTTGTTCATCGTCGGGTATGCCACAGAGAAAGTGTAGAGGTTCAAAACGACTATGATGACGACGGCTAAGGTGAAGAAGGTTTTTTTGGATTTGAAGGGAGCAAACATGTGCCAGCTGAATACGGTTGGTTCTCTTACCTAATTAGCGTTTACACCCCAAAACGCAGTTCTACAATAAAAGAAAATAGAGAATTATTTTTCTGCTGGAGGCTTTTCCCACAATTCCATCTTCTGCTTTTTGAGTTCTGTGCGTTTCTTCTGCAGGTAGTTGTATACCGTGTGGTGCTGGCAGCCCTCAACGATCATCTGGACGGCGTTGCGTGCGGCATCGGCTTCTTCGAAGCTGCCGATTATTCCAATGGTGTGGCCGTAAACGACTACGTCTGCTTCCGTTAACTCTTCGATTAGCTTTCTGGTTTTTCCGTCAGCCCCGATGATTCTGCCCTTTACCCGCGTTACGTCGGATTCTGAGCGCCCGAAAATCAAGCGTAAATCTATCATGTCGAAGATGTCATCTTCGTTGCGGATGAGGCGGAAAGCGGTTTCAGGCGTGAAGCCTCTGCCAATAGCTGTCACCAGGTCTTTGGCTCTCAGGAACACGGCTGGGTCGGGAACGTTTTCCGGGAGCGTTATCGTTACGCTACCTTCCTTGTCGATGTCGAGCTTTATGTTCAGTTTGGTTTCTATTTCTTTTTTAACTTTGCCTTCGGGACCAATCAAGATGCCGACGCGTTCTTTAGGTATCCTAACAAAAGTCTCTGGACCAACCATTATTTATCAACAACCATCTTGTACAATTCTTCGTCTGGAATAACTTCAACGTCTAACCGACTAAAGAACCTATTCACGTTCGCAATATCACGCTTAACCATGAAGTCAGCCAAGGGATGCTGAGTTGAAACGGACTGTGAAACATCAAAAACCACGGGTCTGCCCTTCCACATCATTATGTTGTATTCGCTCAGGTCGCCGTGAACGATTTTGGCTTTCTGATAAAGGCGCTTAAGGTAGGTTACGATTAGTTTGTAGACTTTTTCGGGGTGCGCTGGCGCCTGCTCCTTGAGTGAGGGTGCGCTGACGCCTTTTTCGCCAATGAACTCCATGATTACAACGTTGCTTTTAACGGCGACGGGTTTTGGCACCCGCACCTTCGCCGCGTCTGCTTCTCCTAAATTGCGGAACTCCTTCTGAGCCCAAACAGCGATGAGTGAGCGTGTGTCGTGTTTGACGTCTTTGAATCTGGGGTCGCCTTCGATGTATTTGTGCATGCCACGTTTGAATTCGGCAGATGAAGTCAAGTAGATTTTAACGGCTAAATCGGTGCCGTCTTTAGCTGTGCCCCAGTAAACCCGCGCTTCCTTGCCCGAACTCACGACGCCGTTGAGCTCGTAGAGTTTGCCGCTGTTCATCAAGTCAAAAACAATCATGCGTGTGGCTTGGTCAAAGACCTCTTCCACGGTGGCGCGTTCTTTGGACCGGTCGTGGTTTAGCATTTTGTCTCTGCGTTCTATTCTTCGCTCGGTGTGGGCGATGCGTTCTTGAGGTTTTCCAGACATAATATCAACCATATTTAACGGGTTCAGGGTATTAAAACCAGTCGAAACGGGAAACTATTTGGAAGGTTGCTTGTATATTAAATTTAATTGCCCTTAGAGAGATAGGTCTGCCTTGGCTTTTATGGGTCTAAAAGCATGTTGAAAAATAGGTTAAAGGGTTAGAATGCCCTTGCGCCTAAGAGTATCCGCCTGCGAATGTGTGTAGCGCCACACAACGTCGCCGCGTTCGGCAGTTTGGAACTCCCACGGTGAAATGATGACTATGTCGCCTTCACGGATCCAGACGCGCCGCTTCATTTTGCCACGGATTCGGCATAGGCGTTCCGCTCCATCCTGACACTTAACAAGTATACGGTCGAAGCCAAGCAGTTTTATTACTACACCTAGGACTTCGCCCTGTCCAGGATAGACTAATTCGCCGATTGCGCCTTCGCTTAACACTTTTTTCTTACCCAAATACTAAACCCCATTTCGACTTGAAAAAAATATGTAGCGCTTACTTAAAAGCCTGTTCATCAAACAAGGCATCTTCAATAGTGCAAAAAACATTTTGTCTCCTTATCCAATTTTTGGGTTTGATGTAAGTTTAAATTCTTACCCTAAATAATAGTCAATATTGGAGCATCAGCAAGTGTCCTACGTCTTCAACATCCCCTACCGAAACAACCCGAAACTCAAGGCAGTAATGGAGAAAGTGAAAGATGACAAAAAACTCAAGACCTACTGGAGATGCGCCAACGTCATGGCTATCGAGCGCATGGGCTACACTGACCATGGGCCCACCCACGTTAAAATCGTGGCTAACATCTCGCTTAAACTGTTGCGGATTCTTGTGGAAAAAAAACTTATAGTTCCCAGTATAGTGGAGAACTACGATATGACAAACGACGACGCAGAAGTCGTGGTGGTTTTAGGCTCAATCTTCCATGACCTCGGCATGATTGTGCAGCGAAACGAACATGAAAAATACAGCGTGTTCTTAGCGTTAGAGTTTCTGGAGAAATTCTTAACGCCGACCTACAATGAAGAAGAAAAAGCAATAATCACCTCAGAAGTCCTTCACGCCATCGTGACCCATGAAGAACCGCCCAGCAACGAACCAACCTGCAAAATCTTAACCAAAGAAGCGGGCATAGTGGGTATCGCCGATGCGCTGGATATGGAAGCTGGAAGAGCACGGATTCCTTTTCAATCTGGAAAAGTAGACATACACGCCATCTCAGCCCTCTCAATTGAAAAAGTCGATATTGAATTAACGGAAGGCGGCGTCGGAGTGAAACCCATCAACATAAAAATCAAGATGTCTAACTCCGCAGGCGTCTTCCAAATCGACGAACTCCTAAAACCCAGAATCGTCAACTCTGGGCTCGAACAGTTCTTCCATGTCATCGCGGAAATTACGGGTGAAAAAGAAACCAAGATAATAGAGAAATTCGAAATATAATTTTTTGAGGCAGCAACATGATTCATGAATACGACGTTGTGGTTATCGGAGGCGGAATCGCAGGGTTGTACACTGCGTTGACTGCCTCAGAAGACGCAAGGGTCGCCGTAATCAGCAAGGTGCATGTTACGCGTTCGCATTCGGTTGCGGCTCAGGGTGGAATCGCGGCGAGCCTTGGCAACGAAGAAGAGGACCATTGGGAATGGCACATGTACGACACCGTGAAGGGCAGCGATTACCTCGCCGACCAGAACGCCGTCGAGGTTCTAGTGCAGGAAGCTCCAAACGCTATCTACACCCTCGAGCACATGGGCGTTCCCTTCAGCCGAAATGCACAGGGCAAGATTGAACAGCGACGATTCGGAGGGCACACCAGGAACTTCGGCGAAGCCCCAATCAAACGCGCCTGCTACGCTTCAGACCGCACAGGCAGAGCAATAATGGATACGCTCTACGACCGCTGCCTTCAAAAGGGAGTGGCATTCCATGACGAAGTATTCATCCAGCACCTGCTTTTCGCTTTGAACAACTGTTGCGGCGCCGCAGGATACGACTTAGCCACCACAGAACCGCAGGTTTTCCACGCCAAAGCGGTTGTGCTGGCTACAGGGGGATGCGGCAAAATCTACAAGACCACCAGCAACGGTTATGCGTCAACGGGCGACGGTTTCGCGTTGGCGTTGGATGCGCTCTTGTCACTTGAGGACATGGAATTTGTCCAGTTCCACCCAACCGGCATCTACGGATTGGGCATACTCATAAGCGAAGCGGCAAGGGCAGAGGGCGGGATTCTGCGCAACGGACTGGGCGAACGCTTCATGGAGCGTTATGCGCCGACGCTCAAGGATTTGGCGCCAAGAGACATCGTTTCACGGGCAATCCTTCAAGAAATCAGCGAAGGCAGAGGAGTGGACGGCAAGGAGTATGTTTACTTGGATTTACGCGAGCTCGGAGGGGAACGCTTGAACCAGAAACTGCCCGAAATCACATCTTTCGTCAAAACCTATTTGGGAATTGACCCGGGCGAAACTCAGATTCCTGTTGCGCCAACATGCCACTACATGATGGGCGGAATTCCCACTGACGTTGGAGGGCATGTCTTAGCCGACAAGGCGGGAACTATTTTGCCCGGGTTGTATGCTGCGGGAGAATGCGCCTGCGTGAGCGTGCATGGAGCAAACCGCTTGGGCTGCAACTCATTAATCGACCTCGTCGTCTTCGGACGCCGAACCGGCTTGAGCGTTCTAAAGGAGATTAAGGCAAGAATTCTTCAGCCGCTTCCAGTGCAGGCTGAGAGCATAGTGCTGGACAAAATTAACAGTTTACTCGAATCCCACGGCACCGAACGCACTGTAGTTTTAAGGGAAACGCTTCAGTGCTTTATGACTGGGCAATGTAGCGTGTTCAGAAATGGTCAAAGCATTGAGGAGGCATATCGGCAGGTTCACCAGTTGAAAAAGCGATTTTTAAATGTCGGCTTGACCAACAAGTCAAGAGTCTTCAACTATGAACTGCAGGAAGCTTTAGAGCTAAACAACATGATGCGGACTGCAGAGATCATAGTTTATTCAGCGCTTCAGCGCCAAGAAAGTCGCGGCGCACACTTCCGCAGCGACTTCCCCGAACGAAATGACGAAGAATGGCTCAAACACACCTTCGTCAATGAGACGCCCACTGGCTTGAAGGAAAGCTACAAGCCCCTCGCCCCTGGAAGGTTTGCACCCGAAAAACGGAGGTACTAAAATGAAGGTCACCCTGAAAGTGTACCGCTTCAATCCCCAAACAGACAAAGCGCCCCACTACGACGTCTTTAGCGTAGAATCTGAGCAAAACGAGCGAATTCTCGATTGCCTCAACAAAATCCGTTGGCAACAGGATCCCACCTTATCTTTCCGCATGTCATGCGCCCATGGGATCTGCGGTAGCGACGGCTTAACAATCAACAGCCAATCCGCCTTGGCATGCCAAAAACTCGTCAAAGACTACGATTACACCAAGGAGATACTTGTTGAGCCGCTGAGGTACTTTTGCGTTGTTAAGGATTTGATTGTGGATTTGAAGCCGTTTTTTGAGAGGATAAAGTCGATAAACCCGCAAACGGCGCAGAACATAGCAAAAGTTGAGCCTCAAAAAGAAAGAATTCAAACCATCGAAGAACGCAGCCGATTCGACGACGCCTTAAAATGCATCCTGTGCGGTTGCTGCTACGGCGCCTGCCCAGTCATGACTGAACAGGATGAGGACTTCGTGGGGCCAGCCGCGGTTCTGCGGGAGCAACGCTATATCTTCGATTCCCGAACCTGCGATGCAGAGGAGCGCCTGAAAATTCTGAAGAAACCCCACGGCGTCTGGGCATGCAAAAGCTACTACATGTGTACCTTGGTTTGTCCAAAGAACATTAAAGTTACTGAGGCAATACTTAGGACCAAGAAGAAAATAATCCAAGAACCACCAAAAAAGCCAATAGCGGAAGAGATTTAGATGGAAACCAGAAAAGAAATCGATCCGTTGGGCGAACGCTCAATCCCCAAAGATGCCTACTACGGAATTCAAACACTAAGAGCAACAGAGAATTTCCCCGTAAGCGGAATCAAAGCCCCAGTCCAATTTATCAAGGCTTATGTTCTCATAAAGAAAGCCGCCGCGACAGCCAACAACCAGGTCGGCTTGCTTGACCCAAAACGCGCAAAAGCCATAGTCGAAGCATGCGATGAAATCATCGCTGGCAAACTGCTTGACCAATTCGTCGTCGACGTTTTCCAAGCTGGCGCAGGCACCTCATTTAACATGAACGTCAACGAAGTCTTGGCGAACAGAGCACTAGAAATCTTGGGCAAACAGAAGGGCGACTACAAGACCGCCAGCCCAAACGACCACGTGAACATGGGGCAGTCCACTAACGACACCTATCCAACGGCGCTGCACATTTCGGTTCTTATGGCGCTTCAGCCCCTGCTTTTGGCGCTCGACGAGCTCTCCGACGCTTTTGAGGCGCTGGGTAGGAAGAACGCGCACGTTTTGAAGTCAGGCAGAACACATCTGCAGGATGCCGTGCCCGTTACGGTTGGGCAGGAGTTTAGCGCTTACGGCTCCGCGGTTGCCAATGCATGTGCTGAGCTTCGCAGACGCCAGGAAAACCTATACTCAGTCGCTTTAGGCGGCACAGCCACAGGAACAGGAGTAAACGCACACCCCGATTACAAGCGGATCGCCACCGCTGAGTTGGCGAAGCTGACGGGGTTCCCCCTTAAGCCAGCAAAGAACAACTTTGAGGCATTGCAGAGCCAAAGGGCTGCTCAGTCGGTTTCAAGCGGGCTCAAAGAACTGGCGCTGGAGCTTATCCGCATAGCCAACGACCTGAGACTACTCGCTTCAGGACCAACGACTGGGTTCAACGAGATTACCCTGCCGCCCGTGCAGCCTGGCTCATCAATCATGCCTGGAAAAGTCAACCCCGTCATGGCCGAGTGCCTTGACATGGTGGCTTTCCAAGTGGTGGGCAACGATTTAGCGGCATCCATGGCTGTTCAGGCTGGGCAGCTCGAGCTCAACGTCATGACCCCGGCAGTCGCCTACAACATGCTTTTATCCATCCAAATCCTCAGCAACTACATTCCAGTCTTCACCAAAAAATGCGTCAAAGGCATAACCGTCAACGAAGAACAATGCGGAAAGTACCTCGAAAAAAACCCGTCCTTAGCCACGCTACTCGCCCCCAAAATCGGATATTTGGAAGCCGCCAAAATCGCCAAGCAAGCCCAAGCGGAAAACCGCTCCGTAAAAGAAATCGCGCTTGAGAAAAAACTGTTAACGCCCGAGGAAATAGAGAAGATTTTCAGCAGAAGAAACCTTCTAAACGAACCTTAACTGGCAGTCTCTCTAGACCTTCCCCCATTCTTTAAAGGCAGATTTTACCCTGCTGTTCCGTAGCCGTTTACCGTCACGACTGCGTTTGTGGCGCCCTGACTCGATGCGGCGTCTATCAGAACAGCCCAGACTACGCTTTGCGAGGGGTACAGCTGCATCATTTCGTAGTCGGAGAGCCAGGAGGAGCTGCTGTTTGTGAAGGTTCGAACGACGGGGGTTGAGAAGGTGTTGTCGATGTATTCTATGCGGATTCTAACCGAAACCGTCTCGTTGTTCGGGTCGTCTACCACAATCTGGGGCTTGAAAGAGAAGATTTTAAGCGGACTCAGTTGAATGGTCGCGACGTCGTCATAACGACTGTTTACACCCACAGTAACGCTGGCAGTTCTCTGGAAGACGGTGCCAACTCCAGCTATCCACTCGCCAAACGGATTGTGAATTCTGACGGTCCAGTGGCCAAGGAAGCTAACGCCGCTGTCGATGACCGGCGCTGATTTGCAGTCAGCTCCAATGTCGATGCCGAACAGGTAAATCGGGTCGGAGGCGAATGATTCGAAGACGACGCCGAAAAGCTGGGTCTGGTCCATCGTGCCGTCCAGCAGCAGAGCAGTTTGATTGGTTTTGCCGTCTTTGCCAATCCAGAACCTGACATCCTGCAGTTGGCTGTCTGAAAACTCAGCCAGCCGCTCAACTTTGATGCCGACTGAGTAATCCAGCAGGTTAAACGAGCAGCGGTCAATCTCCGTGCTGGCGTAGCTGCCTGTTCCGTTGCCGACTGGGGTTCGGAAAGCGATGCCTTCGGATGCGTTGATGAACTGGCAGTTCTCGACTTTGTTGTATTCGCTCCAAGTGTTCGTGTTGGCGAATTCTATGCCTGTGGAGGTGTTTTCGAACACGGTGTTCTGGATGGTTGTTCCAAACGAGTTGTCAACCCTGACTGTGGAGTTGAAAAGTGTTAAGCCTTGGATGAGCGCGTACTTTGAGGTGGTGTAGTCAGTGCCGTAGATGACGATTTTGTGACCGTTGCCCATGATGGTTGCGCCGTCGCTGACGATTCTGGCGTCAACCTTGTTTGAAATGACGATGTCGCTTGTTAAAACGTAGGTTCCCGCGTTGAGGTAAATTGAATTTCCCGAACTCAAAGCGGAATTAATCGCCGACGATGCGCTTGCGGACTGCTCCGCCACAACGCCGGTCCACATGTTCTTCAACTTGTAATTGCTGCCTTCGCGAGAGAGCACAAAATCGTAGTTCACCGCGTCGGTGCTCATAGAGGAGCGGGTACCCTCAAAAATCAAATAAGTGTTAAACGCCGACAGAACAAGCAGGGCTGCAAGAACGACCACGATGGCGCGTTTAGAGAACAGTTTTTTCAGAGAATCTTTCATCTTGAAGGCTCAATGGTTTTGAAGTACCATGTAAGAGGCATCGTTAATTAAATTTGTTGATAAACCACATCCCAACGGAAATGCGGCATCTATTGCAGATGGAATTTAAGCCTATTTTACACTATTTTCGGCTTTTTTGGATCCTTTAACTCTATCCTGCAATAGCGTCTTCCACTTGGCTATAGCCCCCTATATAAAGCAGAAAACGGTTCTGCCAAATCCTCGATCGTTACGGCAATTGTTGGTTAGTAAAGAAAGTTTGACTAACTTTAGTCAAGAAACCTTTACGAAAACGCATTTATCACATGAACAAACAAGAAATCAACAAGGAGAGAAACAAACATGGCGTTAAACCACTATGTAATAACTCATCGGCTCCTCATACAGATACAGAGGCGCGGTTGTGTTTTCTGCGCAATATGTCATCAACCCATCATCGAAGGGCAGCGTGTGGCTTCCAGAAAAACCACGTCGGTTCGGCATGAAGATTGCTACGAGCGATCATTCATTCCATAAACAGCCGGTATACAACCAACAGAGCGCAAAGAGGTTCGCTGAACCAAACCAAAAAGCTTAGAGTTTCATTATTTGGGCGTGAGGTATGCCTTCTATTTTTATCACTGCTTCAGGATGAATGTATCCTTGGGCGATGGCTGTTTCCACGCAGCATTTGCCCACAAGGTTAACAATCGTTGAATTTCTGATCAAGCCGACGGCTTCATCCACAGTTGCTTTTCGTCCTTTGTAGAACTCCTCTTTTATTTTAAAGACAATTTTGCCTTCCCGAAGCGTCCGCCCGAGCAAGTCGCAGTCGCAGGCTGCCAGGACAACGTGTTGCCCATTCCGTTTGATGTTAAGGTAGCATTCCAAGTTATTTCTCTCAGAGTTGTTTAATGCTTGATTTTGCGCCGCAAGCGTTGCACACTAGGAAGGAGAGGCGCTTTTCTTTGACGAGGCGTGTGTCTGGGCGTTTACATACTGGGCAGATAACATAGCCTTCAAGGTACCTTTGCAGCAGACGTTCAAAGCTGTCGGCGCGGAATTTGCCCTGAAAAATAGCGCGTGTATCATGGTATGTGGCTGCTGTAGCCATTTCCCGGGTCAGGAACTTTAGGACATGCTGTGGATCGCGGTCTAAAGCATCTGCTACATCTTTAAAGTTAGAAATAATCGTGCGCATGCCAACAGTGTTGATGTATAGTCTGGGCAGCTCTAGGCGTTCGCGTTTTTCGGAGACTTGGGGCATTTGAGCGCAAGCCCGCTTTAACAGGTCCTCGTAGTTGAAGGTCATGTTTCCATCTCAACAAATCATGGTGCCAGCACATATTTAAAATTATAACGTTGGAAAACGCCATTGTGATGGCAATTATGCTTTTCTAAAGTAAAACCGAACCAAACAAAGGTAAATCAATATAAATTCCGAAAGCAAAGGTAAGTATCAACTCTCATCAGAACAGTACAGAGGCTAACGCGTGACAGAGAATCAAAAACCCATCCAAGAAGGCAACATAAACCTACAGATAGACAAGATAAAAAAGCAGATTGGTGAAGCAAACAAACAAATCAAAAAGTACGTTGAGAAACGAAACCAACTGCATGAACAAGTCCGCAAGTCGCGCGAAGAAATTAACCAGATAAAAACTGAAAGAGATGCCTTGAACCAGAAGGTAAAGGTGCTCAAGGAACAAAGGAACCTCATCAGAGATCAGACAGCACCTATCATGGAGAAGGTAAAGGCGCTGGACGAAAAAATCGTTGAACTCCGAAAGACGGTGCCGCGCGTGAGCCAACGTGAACTCCAAGAGGAGCTCGATGCGATTGAATGGAAGATTTCAACGACTTCAGTCGACATTCAAGAAGAGAAAAGACTCGTTGGTCAAGTGAAGGAGCTTGAACTTCAGCTTAAGGGTTACAGAAAAATAGATAAACAACACCAAAAAATAAAAGAGCTGATTGAACAACGCAAGGTCCTCGATGCGCAAGCAGACGTTTTCCATAAAGAATTAACCGAGTTAGCCACGAAAAGTCAAGACCTTCATGCTTCAATGATTGAGAAGGTCAACGGTGTGAAAAAAGACAGGGCGGAAGCAGACAGCCTTCATCAAACGTTCGTTAAAGCCAAGGACCAGAATACTTTGTGGTATGAACAAATCAGGCAGTTGATTGAGCAAAGTAGAGGTCAAAGAGCTGTGTTTAAAGAGTTTGACTTAGCCAAACGCAAGGAAGAAGAGGCTAAATGGCAGGCGGAACAAGCTAAACGAAAAGAGGAAGCAGCACAGCGGGCAGTTAAAGAGAAGGAGATTAAAGATAAAATCGGCTCGGAAGCCAAAGAAAAACTTCAACGCGGTGAAAAAGTCAATTGGGAAGAATTCCAGTTGATGCTCGGTGATGATGAAGAAGATGATTCCGAGGCGCAAGATTAAAGTTAATCTTGCAATGTTAAAGACTTAGAGATTCGCGATGGCTAAACGGGAAACCCAAAAGCAGATGAAAAAGCGCATCCTCATTTTATGTGTTGATAGGGATGGCGATATAGAAGTTAAAGCAGGGGTAAAGACGCCGCTTCTGGGAAGAACCGCCAACCTCGACGGCGCAGTCGCTTTAGCCCTTAAAGACCCTGAAGAACCCGATGCCAACGCCATGTTCGAAGCAGTCAGGCTTTACGATAGGCTACATGATGAGAAGCAGCCTGAAGAAACCTTCGAAGTCGCAACCATCTCGGGCAACGACTTGGGCGGGGTAAGCGCCGACAGAAAACTTGTTGTTGAACTGAACAATCTGCTGGATTCTTTCAGTGCAAACGAGGTTATTTTGGTTACTGACGGGTACTCTGATGAAGCGGTTTTGCCGCTGGTAGAGTCAAGAGTGCCCGTTTCATCCGTGAGGCGCATAGTAATTAAGCACAGCGAATCGATCGAAGAAACCGCGGCTGTCTTCACAAAGTACGTCCGTTTACTCGTGGATAACCCAAGGTACGCGCGTATGGCGCTGGGGTTGCCCGGCATCCTAGTCTTAATCTTCGGCATCCTCTGGGGAATTAACATGTTCTACCCCGGCACCATCTACTACTACGGAATAGCCATAGTCATCGTCGTGGGCGGTTTTCTGCTGCTCAAGGGCTTCGGCGTTGACCGGGCAACTAAAAACTTTTACAAGTGGGCAAGAGACTATTCGCCGCCGTCCCTTCCAATGCAGATCTCAAACTACACCATAATCGTCGGAATACTGTGCATAGCCGTAAGCGTCTATCTCGGCGTCGAAAACGTGAACATCAACGTGGCACCAGCCGCCAATCCAGCCGCCTGGCTGAGCATAGCTCCCCGAGTAGTGTACTACTTCATCACGGGAATAATCGATCTTTTAGTGGCGGGTATAATCATTGTTCTGCTCGGCAGATGCGTGCGGCTGTACGTTGAGAGGGATTCAAGATTGCTGCGAAACGTCGCTTTAATCGTTTCCGTAGCTTGGTCACGGTGGATTCTGGTTGGAACAGCAAACGTGATAATCCACTATTACAACGACTCAACCGCAGTAGTCGGGTTAAACGATTCATTCTTCTCCGGGTTTCTGTTCACCATAATAGTGGGCATCCTAATCGGCGTGGCGTCTCTGCTGCTGATATACATAATTAACAGGTCAGCTAAGGATTTCTTCAATAAGAAAAATGCAGAAAAACCAGACGACCCATAGAAACTGCAATTTTTTTTTCTGTTTTTTCACTTTTTGACTAGAGGAAGCTTTAATTGAATCAATCATGGTTTAAGCGTTAGTGCATTATGAAAAATACTGATGCTAAATCCTTTAGATGTGAGAGGTTCAGTTAGTGCTTAAAAGAGTCCTTTCTGTCATCGGCGCTTACAAACTCTACGAGAAATGGCTGTGGTTGCAGGTTAAAAACGGCATTAAACCCGAACACATAGCTATAATTCTTGACGGCAACAGGCGCTGGGCAAACGACCAAGAAAACAACCCTTGGCTGGTGGATAAGTGGGGTCACAAGCAGGGCGCAGACACGGTTGAGCAGCTTTTAGACTGGTGCCAAATATTCGGCGTCAAATACGTTACGCTCTACACGTTTTCCACGGAGAATTTCACTCGCAACCCCGACGAAATAGCAAAGATTATGCAGATCGCCGAGGAAAGATTCCGCAAGTTGCTTACGGACGAACGCGTCCACAGGAACAAAGTCCATGTCAAGATTATAGGCAGAGTCAACATGTTGCCCGAAAGCCTCCGAAAGAGCATCGAAGACGTTGAGAAAGCCACGGAGAACTATGACTGCTACTTCTGGAACTTCGCCTTTGCCTACGGGGGTAGGGCAGAAATCGTGGATGCCGCCAAAACAATTGCCCAGAAAGTAAAGAGCGGCGAATTAAACGTCGAAGACGTTACAGAAAACACGTTCGAGAAGTACCTTTACACTTCCCACATGCCCAAGGACCCAGACATGATTATACGGACTTCCGGCGAAGAGCGGCTGAGCGGATTTCTGCTTTGGCAAGCCGCGTACAGCGAACTTCTTTTCCTGGATGTTTACTGGCCTGACTTCCGCTTAATCGACCTTTTAAGAGCTATCAGGGTGTTCCAGCACCGCAAACGCCGCTTCGGCACATAAAAAAGGTTTAAGAGCGTTTTTTAGCGCTCACTATGGAAATGACGTCGCGGTCTTTCAAGATGGCGTCTTCACCGATCCTTCTCTTATCCCGTGCATCGATGGCGTAGAGGAAGCTTTCGCCCAGTTCACTGTGGATTATGTAGGCGAACAGGTGGGCGGTGGTGCCTTTGGGAACTAGGTAGGCATCGGGGAGAACGCGTCCGTTGTGGTCGGATAAGTGCTCTAAGTCTTCAACGGGGTAGACGGTTATCATGTCTAAGAGTTTGAAGTAGGCGGTGTTCATGGCTTCTTGCACGCCGGTGGTGCCGTTGGGTTTGAGGATTTTCTCTTTTACCTGCTCAAGCGCTTTTATCTGACCAGCAGATAGCTTCTCAGGATGAGTTATCTTGAAGTCTTTATCTCCCGGCTTGTAATCGATCAGCTGCTTCTCCGCGGCGCGTCTCAGCACCAGCTCCGCTTCCGCCGAACATGGGATTACCGTGTAATCGAGTTTTTTCATCCGTTCAACGTTTGCCTGGGCAGTTGGTAAATCAATCTTGTTCGCCACGATGAGCAGCGGCTTCGAGATGCGCCGCAGGTTGTCTACGAAACGGTAAAAGTCCTCATCCGTCCAGGAAGCAGGCGCATCAAGGTTCAGGTTTGCCCTGCGAACAGCCTCAGCTATGCACTGACGTTTTATGCTCAAACCTGTTAAACGGTCCTCTAAGTGGTGGATGATGCCTTTTTTGTCCGCTTCCGCCGTCCGCGCGATTTTCGACCAGTCTTTCTTGAGTATGGTCAGCATCCACATGGTTATTTCGCGTTCAAGAAACTGAATGTCCTCGATGGGGTCGTGTTCGCCGGGGTTGCATGTTTTTCCTTCGCAGTCGGTTCCGCCTGAAGCGTCGACTACGTGAATGAGAGCGTCTGCCCGGCGTATTTCATCCAGGAACTGGTTGCCTAAGCCGCGTCCTTCCCAAGCTCCCGGCACGATCCCTGCGATGTCGATTAATTCTACAGGAACAAGCCTTGTTCCCTCCAGGCACAGTGAGTTGCGCGGGTTGTCCTGGACTTTGAAGTCGGTGTGGACACATGGGGTTCGCACATAGCCGACACCGCGATTTGGCTTGATGGTGGTGAAGGGGTAATTGGCTATTTCAGCCGCAACCAAAGTGGCTGCGCTGAAAAAAGTGGATTTTCCTGTGTTGGGCTTTCCAACTACTCCAAGTAAACGCGAATATGACTTTTGCATCGACAATTCTATTCACTACCGTATTGTTGTAGTGTGTTGGGCTATATTACTTGCGCTTCAAATTATATTTTCGTTCGGGTAATTATGTTAGGGGCTGGGCAGCGCTTAGTGGCGGTTCAAATTGAATAAACCATAAAGAACACCACTCACATAATCAAGATGGCAATAACATGAATTTGTTCAACAAAAAGGAAACATGAAAAAGTGAAATGGATACACACCTCAAAAGTTTTTGCATTCGTTACATGTTTACTGCTCATCATCACTTACTTTGCCCCCTTCAGCGCTCTTTTGGATACGCAGCCGGAGGAACATTGGGTGGCGCATCCCATGTACATCTCTCCATTTGTAGGTTCCCCCAATCCAATAGGTTACTCTCCCGCTCAGATGAGAACAGCTTACAATCTGCCCTCTTCAGGAGGCGCAGGAACCACAATCGCCATAATCGACGCTTACGACACCCCGAGCATACTGAGTTACTTCAACGCGTTTTCTGGCAATTTCAGTCTCCCAGATAACAGAACGGGCAACTTTTTAGTCCACAAAATGGCTCAAAACATCACAACAGACAGCGGCTGGGCTCTGGAAACCTGTTTGGATGTAGAATGGGCTCACGCAATAGCTCCAAACGCAACAATACTGCTGGTAGAAGCCGTATCTAACGATGACAGCGATCTTCTTTCAGCCGTCGATTACGGTGCCGGCCAGCCGGGTGTCGTTGCTGTTTCCATGAGTTGGGGAGATACAGAATTTTCGGGTGAAACCAGCTTTGATAGTCATTTCAACAAGGCAGGTGTAACCTTTTTCGCATCCTCAGGTGATGATGGTCAATACGTAAACTGGCCCGCCGTCTCAGCAAACGTCGTCAGTGTCGGAGGAACCACACTTAATCTTAACGGCGCCGGAACAGTACTTTCTGAGGTTGCATGGAGCAACAGTAGCGGCGGAGTCAGCGCCTATGTACCTACACCCAGGTTTCAAACAAATTTTGGACTCACTTACTCAAAACGCGCTGTTCCTGATGTTTCTTATGACGGCGACCCTCAAACGGGGGTAGCCGTTTACAACGGCACATGGTGGAAGATGGGCGGCACGAGCGCTGGTGCACCCCAGTGGGCAGCCATCGATGCCCTTGGACTCACAGCTACAAACACCAACCTCTACGCTAGAGCGAAAGCGTCCTATTTGTCTTATTTCCGAGACATTACGTCGGGGTCGAACTACGTCAGCAACGCAACGATAGGTTACGATTTAGTCACGGGATTAGGTAGCCCCTTGACAGCAGGTTTTGGTACCGAAGTTGCCGTTTCGCCCTCTTTAGGTCCCTCTGGAGGCGCAGTAGCCATTAACGGCGTTAACTTTTTGGGCAGTTCATTGAACCTTTCATACCTGAACCCGCTGAATTTCTCGTGGATTCCCATAGTAAATAACTTAACTACTACTGCTGGAAATTTCGTCTACACCCTTAGTGCACCAGACCTGCTTCAGAACAACCCTACAAGCGACAACCCGCCAGCCTTCGACAACATCGTTTTTCGAGCCCAAGACAACAGGAACGGACGCTCATATAACTCGACGCTTCCGTACACTGAAATGCGGCGGGGTCTAAGCCAGGTGGGCAACGCAACTGCATCTGGGTTGTTTGGGAACAACACCAACTTGGCTTCCACAGTGTTTGTGCAGAACGGCGATTCGATGGTGATTTCTGGGAAGTGGTTTACTCCTGACACGGCTTCTTTCTTTTGGGATGATACCGTAAGCTTAGGAACTGGAGCAATTGACAGCGCGGGGTCGTTTACTGCAACCGTGCAGGTGCCCTCTTCAACGGCTGGGCAGCACAGGCTCACCGTGAACGATGGAAACAGCAGCTTCTGCGTCAACGTAACCCGTTTGCCGACCGTAGCCAACGATTACTCGTATGCGTGGCATACAGCTGATTTTCCCATTAACTTGACGCCTGATTATCCTGTGAACGAAACCTTCTACAGAATAAACGGCGGCCAAACCCTTAACGTTACCTCAAATGGGGAGCCCACAATAACGACTGAAAGCAGCAACAACACGCTCGAATACTGGAGCACCTGGAACCTTTATGGCGCAGGCATCACAGATCTTACGCATGTGACTTTGTCGGGCATTAAATTAGACAAGACCCCTCCAACAGGGTCAATTTCGCCGAGCAGTAGCGTCATAAGCTCGCCCACGATTACGCTTAATTTAGATGCGAACGATGATGTTTCAGGGGTTGCCCAGATGCGTTTTGCCAATCAAAACAGCGACTGGTCAACGTGGGAGCCCTATGCCACATCGAAAAATTGGACTCTGGTTGGCGAAGAAGGAACAAAAACAATCACTGTCCAATACATTGATAACGCGGGTTTAATTTCTTCAAACTTCAGTTGCACAGTTACCCTTCAAACAGATGTAGTGACTCCAAACCCAACGGTTTCATCAACCAGCAAACCAGCCGACACAGTAATTACCTCGCCCTCTCCAAATCCCTCACCATCCACCTCGCCAACCGCCGAGCCAACTACCCAACCTGCACCAACGTCTCAAGCGACACCTCAAGCGCCAGAACTAAACCTTCAAATGATTCTCATCCTGCTTGCCGCGTCAACCCTGATGCTGCCGCTGATTTTCAAGGAAAAAAGAAAATAAGCAAAGTTACGCTTTCTGTTCAAGTTTGACCTGTTTTTCAGGTGTTACTCTTTCTTTGTAGACGTATGTTTTGCCTCTAAGCGCTGAGAATGCAGCTGCGATGAAGCAGAGGACTGCCCCAAGCACGAAAGCTATTGTCAGCGCCGTCATAAAGGGTGCAGCTATGGCGTTGGGGAAGAAGGTTGTTCCTTCCAGAATCTTCAGTGTCGCTTGCGGTAAACCTACGGTTATCGGACCCATACCCGAGAGCAGGGTGCCGATGGGGTTGTATCCTAGGAAAGCAGCGAAGAGTGCTCCTGAAGCAGGTGTATGGCTGAATGCCGATGCGACTTGAGCTGAAGCGCCTGTGTTCGATACCGCGGTCGCAAGCGCTTTTGGCAGGGTGGTGTTGAGCGAGATTATTATTATGGCGAAGAAGATGGCTTGGCTGATGG
>Ga0209777_10000581_pt1 | contig 58981 bp, 47 predicted proteins | sample FrelakmetHBP12HB_FD_187147 | JGI IMG/M metagenome (GOLD analysis project Ga0209777, IMG submission 187147) | Freshwater lake sediment microbial communities from the University of Notre Dame, USA, for methane emissions studies -HBP12 HB (SPAdes)... | ecosystem: Environmental > Aquatic >...
ACCGTCACTTTGTCGAAGCGGTTATTAACCACGCAGCACCTCTAGCCATGGCGGCTTAGATGCCTTGACCATTGAAAAACGATAAATTGCCAAAATCGAGGACAGAATTTATGAGACACGGAACTAGCTGCAGTATAGGAACCCTCAGAGTAATAAGAGGCAGGCTTCTTAGCCATTTCACGAAAAGCTTTTACAAATTTCTTATTCACCGGATTATCCAGAGCCTCACTATAATGAAGAGCCGTGATGATTCCGATCGCCTCATCGCCCATGGAGGGGAGGGCGTGCTCGTCAGTGACTGTCCCCCCCCCGATCAAAGGGATTTTTCCTTTAAGCCCAAATTCCTGATACTGCTTGACGAACTGCATCGTCGCTCGACCGGAAAACAGCGCGTAGACGGCATCGGCTTCTTTCGAGATCTGCGCCAGATAAGGGCTGAAGTCCTGAGTAGTCATCGGAGGCCAGATCTTTTGAAGGACCTTTCCTCCCATATCCTCAAAGACCTTTTGGAAGCCCCCCATGGACTCCCAGCCGAATGCAAAATCATATGCAATACAGGAGACTTTCCTGAATTTAAGGATGTTATAGGCATAATCTGCGAGGGGGTGGTTGGGTTGACTGCAGCTCCACCCCGTTCGAACAATCCATTTCGAAATTTTCCTCTGCGTCAAATCATCGTTAGCCATAATAGGATAGAACATGGGGATTTCTTTCGATTCAATATAGGGCACGAGCGCATATCCCGTGGAAGCAACCAACCCACCTGCCATCATGTGGACCCCATCCTTCTCGACAAGCTTCCTTGTCTTCGTGAGACTCGTCGCCGGAATCGCCTCGTCGTCCTCCACGAGGAGTTCGATTTTACGGCCGGCTACTTGATACCCGATCTCCTCAAGGTAGAGTTGAAAGCCCATCAACATATCTTTTCCATTGGCCACAAAACCTCCTGAGAGTGGTGTGATAAAGCCAATCTTAATTGGCCCCTTCGCCTGTGCCCACGAGGCTGAAGGGCCGAAAATAACAAAGCTTACTGCAACCACCATTAAAATCGCCGTCCACAATCCTTTTTTCATCGTCTTGTGCCTCCTTCCTTTTTCTAAGATGGCCAACTGTCCCCGCTGGCTTCCACGGTTTAAGCAAAAATCGACAAGAAAATGGTCGATCCCCGTCCGGTGTCGAATCAAACGAAAACAATGCTGCCCCGGAGGGGCTGCCTCTACCGGGCGAGACCCCGGAAGAAGCTTGGAAATGTTACCTGGGTATGATCGGCAGCAATACGTACGGAGTCCGATCGGGACCACCATGAAGCGTCAGCTTGCCCCCGAAAATTTTTGGCGGACGGTCACGGGGGTCGTTGTGCAGAAAGCACGCGCAGCCGGTAAACTCCATTTTCATGTTCGACAACTTTCCACCGCTCCCACCGGAGTACACATAGTCCTTTCCGCGAACGGTAAGTGCGATCCGGCAGCCTGCTGGTGCTACGATGCAGGTGGGCCAGATTTCCACATCCAGCTCATACACCTGCCCTGGTGTGAGGGGCTGCTTCTCATCGTGGGCATGGTACGGGCGGTATGGAGTGCTGAGCTTGGGGTCGATCTTGCGGTGCGAGGCGCGCAGCCACCCTTGGGCAATCGGCGTGTGGGGATCGAGGGCGCCCTGAAAGACGACTTCTTTCAAATCGGGCGTGAACACGCGCAATACGAGAAAGAGGTCGGCATCGACCGTTGACGAGGACACAAACAGTTTTACCGCCGAGGGGCCCGTAATCTCCATCTCTTCTTTCAACGGCGGCGACAGAAAGGTGACCCCATCACCGAACCCCTCATACGTAACACTTCCAACCCCGTTGACCGGTTCCCGGCTGAGAGTTAAGTCTGCAGGGTTGAGATAGAACTTGGCCCATTGAGTACGGGCCAGAGGCCACTCGTTCTCCGCACGTTCAATAAATTTGTCTATGTAACGAACCTGAAGCTGCACGCGGGGCTGATTCTGCCAGCCGTTGTCAATGCCTTTCAGGAAGTAATCGAAAAAGCGCTTCTGCAGCAGCCTTCCGTAGTCGGTGTAGAAGTGGGTCCAGTGCTCGATCCCGTGCGCCTCGAGCCATTTCTGTTTTGAAGCCGCGCGCACGAAACCCTCGAAATTCCCGCGCGGATGAAGGCCCTGGCCACCCCAGTTGGCAGCCGAGAGAAAAGGCACCGTGACCTTTGACCAGTCTGGCATCCGAGATTTCCAGTATTCGTCGTCGAGGGGGTGGGATAGGCATTCATTCCCGTAGTCGGATCGATTGCTGCCCAGTTCCTCATCGGTCAGGGTCTCAGGTCCGGAGACGAATTCACCGGTGACCCGGCTCCTGTAGCCCCGTCTGCCCATGCCATGCTGTACCGGGGTGATCTGCATATCGTACCAATTAATAGGAAATGTGGTGAAAATACCACCGTGATGGCTGAAATCGCGGTAAAAGTCGGCAGCCCCTTCCCAAACGCACATCGCCGCGAGGTGGGGGGGGTGTAGAGAAGCGACCTGCCACTGGTTCATTGCATAGTAGGAGATGCCATTTAGCCCCACCTTGCCGTTGCTCCATGACTGAACACCAGCCCACTCGATGCAGTTGTAAAAGTCCCTGGCTTCCCGCGGCGACCAAAGGTCGATGTACCCCGGAGAACGACCGCTGCCCCTCGAGTCGACCCGTACGCATGCGTAGCCCCCCGGCACCCATTTTTCAGGGTCGGCAACTTCCCAGTTCTGATACTTGTTAGTCGAGTCAGCTGCCACGTCCGGATGTTCTTCGACCATTCGATCCCAGCAGGTCTTGTAAATATCCTGGAAGGCAAGACCCTTCCCATAAGGACCGTAAGTCAGAATGATCGGGTACTTCCCGTCTTTTATCGGCCGGAATAGATCGGCGCGCAAGACAAGGCCATCCTCCATTGGGATCGGCACATCCCAGTCGATTCTCATTCCATCCCTGATCTCACTTTGCTGATTCATATTTTTCTCCCCATCTCATTTGGGACCTGCTGGAACACTCGCCTTGTCAGGGGGACTATCCAAATGCCTTGGCTCTGGGTTTCGTTAGGACACCATCCATGCGATGCGATGAGCCTTCTATTGGGAACTGCACCAGGTTCAAGCTCTTCGCATATCGGGAAGACTCTGAAGTGGAGGATTTGTCATAGCCAATCATGACGGACAGCCTAAAAACTCTCTTTTCCAGATGTAGAATTTGACCCGAATATATACATAATCGGAATTCTTTGTCAAGGAAAATCTTGCAATAAATTGCAGCTCTAATCCGGTTTGAATTCTAACCTGCTGAACTGATTAATGAATACTCCATGTCCAGAAGATGTAACCTTTTTGGCTTGACAAAAAAACAGATATCTGATAAGAGATAGTCGACTTTCGACTATTGACTTCGATTTTGGAGGTGGCCTTTGGACGAGGTATTGAAAGATCATCTCACCCTATCGGATAGAACCATTGCCATCATTGAAAAGGCGATTCTTAGCGGATCGATGAAGAACGGCGAGAGGATCATCGAAACGGAGATCGCCAAGAGATTGGGAATCAGTAAGGCCCCTGTCAGGGAAGCACTTAAAAAAATGGAGGGAGACGGCATCGTCGAACTCCTGCCCAGGAGGGGCTACATCGTCAAACCGGTTACTTTGAAAAGCACCCATGATTTTTTTGACGTCACGTTTCTTCTCGATCCAGCCGTCGCCAGATTGGCCCTCAGGAAGAAAAATGATTCCATCTGTCAGGAAATCGACCGAATCATAGATGGGATGAAGAACGCTTTAGATGCTGAGGATTACGATTCGTATCTTCTGCTCAACGAGGAGTTTCATACGCTTTTCTACAAAGTGATCGAGAACGAGTGGATCACCAAGATTACCCAAATGCTTCGGAAACAGGCAAGGCTCCTGAGATCCCTGTCGCTCTTTACCAAAGACCGCTTTACTTCTTCCATCAAAGAACATATTTCCATTGCCGAAGCCTTTCATGAAGGAAACTCGAAGTCATTGGTGAGGGCAACGAGGTTTCACCTGGAAATGTTCAAAAGGAATATTCTTGAATCTGAATTTCTCAAGACGGAAAAGACCACGGAGCATTATGGATGAATAAAATATCGGAAGAAGAGGCGTAGTAAGGAATAGGCTGAACCGGCGGCAAAAAAAACAAACAGAAAGGAGGTAAATCGTAATGCCACGATACAGGGTGAGTGTAGATGATGTAAAGGTAGCCCCATCTGCAAAAAGCTCTATAGGATTTTCTAACATGGATATTCGATTCCTCATTACGGATAAGACGGTTGGTGCGACCGAGGTGTCGCTCTTCCGGACGGTCTTCCCTCCTGGTTTTGCAGCCCACCAGAAACATATTCACGTCGGCATGGAGGAAGTGGTGTTTGGAATTCGAGGCCGCGGATGCGTTGGAATTGAGGGGCTGGATGGAAAAGGGGACGAATACGAAGTCGCTCCCGGAGTAGCGGTCTTCATCCCAAAGAATTATGTCCATTGGTTCCGTAACCTCAATCCGGACAAAGAGGTGGAGATCTGCGGGGTCTATTCCGCGCCCAATGCGGGAGAATACCGACCGGAGGACTACAAGTATTTGGGAGAGATAACCGAAAAGGACAAAAAGTTGAAGTAGGGAAAAGAACGGAATATTGGAAGACTGGAAGACTGGAATACTGGTACACCCCAAAAACGTGGATGGGAGAAATGAGGTAGATATTCCGCTGTTCCGTGGTATTTCAGTTTCCTGTCCGTTGCTCGTTGTTTTCCCCAGCATTCCAGTATTCCAATATTCCATCATTCCATTTTTCCGACTATGCCTGAGGGCAAAAAAAAGGAGGTGCCAATGAGCAAGGCAGAAGAGATTGAAATCAGAAATTCAGGTCTGGATCACAGTTATATTAAATATCCTCACCACTGGTCGCCGAGGCGGCTTTACAGCATGACCGGGGCGGATTGGGAGGTGAGGATCAATTTTGACCGGATGCGTAAAGAAAGGCTCGCCAAGGCGAAAGAGGCGATGGCGAAGGCTGGTCTCGGGGCCATGATCCTGTATCATGGCGCCAACGTGAGATACGTGACCGGAGTCTATCAAGGGATGTGGAAATATAGCATCTTCATTCGATATGCAGTGCTGTGTCGGGACAGTGAACCTGTTTTGTTTGAGACGGTGGGATCGGACATGGAGGCCGCCAAGCTCGATTGTCCCTGGATGGCCGGGAATGTGAGGCCCGCGATCACGTGGACATGGTCCGAGGGAGCGACCGAACGCCAGGTCAAAAACATGGTCGCTGGAGTGGTAGAGCTTTTGAAGGAAAGGAAGGTTTTCGGAGAGAAGATCGGTGTTGATATCATGGACATGTGGGTTCATGCGGCCTTTCAAGAAGCGGGTGTGAAGCTGGTCAATGCCTGGCCGGCGATGTCGCAGGCAAGACTGATCAAAACGCCGGACGAGCTGGAATGCTGCAAATATTCTGCGGCGATCGGCGATGGGTGCCTTGAAATGATTAGTAAGGAGTGGCTGAAACGGCCCGGTCTTACAGAGAGCCAGTTGGCCGGGAACATCATCAAATATTTCACGGATCAAGGATTTGAAGAGGGGGCGGCCCACTGTGTCGCGTCAGGGGGGAATACGAATCCTTATCGGAGATGGTGGTCGGACAAACCGATCCGGCAAGGAGATCTCGTTATTTGTGATATCGGAGGAAGGGGGCCTGGCGGAGGATATTATGTAGATGTCACCAGAACCTTCATATGCGGAGATTCGACCCCAACACCCGAGGAGAAGAAACTCTACAGGGAGACCCTGGACTCTTTGAACGGGTCCATCTCAGAGGCATGGCCAGGAAAGACAACGGCCGATTCGGCGAAACATTTCCCGGTCTATGACGATGACGTATACAAAACCTGCAGTCTTTTCCAATTTGGCCATAGTATTGGTTTGACCCTGTATGAAGGGATGTGGATTTCAAGGGGATTTTCTTTAGATTATCCCGCCGAATATAAGCAAAATATGTACATGGCTCTTGAAACCTATGGCGGAAAACCCGGCTTAGAGCAGGCCGTCCGATTGGAGCAGAACATCGTGATCACAGACAACGGCCCTGTTCTGTTTACATTGCATCCGTTTGACGAAAAATTCCTGGAATAGCCTTTCGGGGTTACTTGGGTTACTTGGGTTATTGTGTTGCTTGGGTTACCGATAACCCAGTAACTCAGTAACCCAATGACCCAATAACTCGATAGCCCGATAACCCAAGTAACCCGATAACCCAATAACCCAAGGGGCGACAAAGATGAATGCCTACGAGCGGGTCATGGCAACTTTCTCTGGGAGGAGACCGGACAGAGTACCCATTCTTCCTGTTGTCAGGGAATGGTGTTGCAAGCAGGCTGGTATTAGATTCTCCCATACCATGGAGAATGTGGAGAAGCATGTTTTCTCGCAATATTACTGCGCCAGGAAGTTCGGCTACGATGTCGTTTGGGGTCTGATTGGAGCAAGCGAGGAATCGGAGGCCATGGGCTCAGTAGTCAAATATGGAGATGACTACTTGCCGACCGTCACAGAGCACGCTGTTCAAGACTATGGGAAAGATCTTCCAAGGCTGAGGATTCCCAACCCTTACCGGGATGGACGTTTGCCGCTGATCCTGGAGGGGATCAGAAGGCTGAAAGAATTGTGTCAGGGCGAGATACCTGTCATAGGGAGTGTTCAGGGTCCCTTCCGGCACGCCGCGATGCTAAGGGGTTCCGACAGCCTGATGCGGGATCTTTTCAAAAATAAGGAAAGTGCCAGGAGACTGATGGAGATCGCCACGGATAGCCTGATCGTCTGGGGAGTGGCGGTGGTCCAGGCAGGGGCGGATATCGTATGGATTCCAGACCCTGTGGCCTCTGGCGATGTGGTGTCGCCCAGGACGTATCAAGAATGGGTGCTGCCATTCACGCAGCGCCTGGTGGACGCGATCAAAAAGACGGGAACAAGAATCATCATGCATGTATGCGGTGACACATCGGACCGGCTCGAGATGCTGGCTTCATCAGGAGTAGATGGGCTCAGCCTCGATGCCAAGGTGGATTTTGGCTTTGCGAGAAAGACCCTTGGGCCGAACTATCTTCTGATGGGAAATGTGGAGCCCACAAGTCTGCTGACCGTGGGGACGCCGGAAGAAGTTTATGAATATTCAAGAAAGCTGATTGAACAGGCTGGCAGGGGAGGGAATTTCTTCTTGAGCAGTGGCTGCATCGTGTCGAGTGAAGCACCCGTAGAGAATATGGAGGGGATGTTCCGGGCCGGACAAGAGGCGGTTTACTGAGCTGTGGAAGCCTTCTTAGGATTCAAAGAACCTACGCCTCGTCCGGGACTTTGCCCGGGACCCCGCTTACGGCAGGACTTCAGGGCAGCAATTCTTTCCGCAGGGTCCCGGCTTACCGGGACCGGTCTGGCAGGCAGGGTCGCCTGCCCTACGTATAATCTGAAACCCACATCGACAATTTTTTGTCGATGTGGGTTCACTAAGCGTCGAATAAGGAGGTAACGTTATGCCAAAGGTAAAATTCACCCAGGTCAAACAACCCCTCATCTGTACCATCATTTCGGATAAGAATCCTGCGGATTGTATCCGGACGGTTCTGGTCTCCGACTATGACGGAACAGACACCTATGAAATGAATTTGATGTTGGTCGAAAAGCGCTTCTGGAATGAGAAGGACCTCAAATCGATCTTTACAGCAACGGTCAAACCAATGCTCGTCTGCCATTACCGGTGGGACTACGAAAAACATCTGGATTTTGACGAAGAAGAAAGGATCCAGCTACTCATCAATGCCGTCCGCTGGGGCGCGAGCGGCATCGATCTCGAAGCGGATGCCTTTGATCCCAGTCCGGGCCCCTTGGAGTGGACGGAGGAGGCGAAGCAATATTCCTTGAACCGAAACTCCAAGCCGAGGGATTGGACCACTAACGCGGCGGCGATCAAGCGTCAGAAGGGAGTCATTGAGGAGATCCATCGTCTGGGCGGAGAGGTCTTGATGTCGGCTCACACGCGGGTTCATCTCTCTGTGGAACAGGCGATTTCCATGGCGAAGGAGATGGAGGCCCGAGGCGCGGATATTGTCAAGGTCGTGAGTGTGGATGTGAGTTTTGAGGACCTGATGGATACGCTGAGATCCACCGTTGAAATCAAAAAAGCTCTCAAGATTCCTTTCATCATGATGAGCCATGGCCAGCATTCGAAGATCGGCCGGGTGGTTTGTCCCATGTTGGGGTCGATGCTTGCCTTCTGCACGCAGCCTGTTTCTCCTGCGGGGATCTTTCCCCTTCAGCCCCCCATCCGGGTTCAAAAGGCCGCCTGGGAGAATGTTGACTGGACAATCACCAAACCTCCCGAGGATCAGCGCTGGCTGTAGGGGCGAAAATAAAAGCCCTTATCCAGAGAGGTAGATCGATGGATGAAGAACGATACAAACGGGGGTTGGACAAACTGGTCGAGGTGGATGGCGAGGCGGGTGAAAGAGTGGTGGAGAGCCTGAAAGACATCTCTCCGGACCTGGCGCGCTACCTCGTTGAATTTCCGTTTGGAGAGATTTATTCACGTCCTGGATTAGATTTGAAATCACGGGAAATTGCAGTCGTGGCGGCTTTAACAGCCCTTGGCAATGCTCAACCCCAGCTCAAAGTACATCTTCACGGCGCTTTGAACGTCGGTTGTACCCGTCAAGAGGTGATCGAGGTAATCATCCAGATGGCGGTTTTCGCGGGATTTCCGGCCGCCCTCAATGCCATGTCTATCGCCAAAGAGGTCTTTAAGGAAAGAGATGAAAAAGGGCAGAGCTGATAAGGCTTCAATGCAAAATGCAAAATTCAAAATGAAAAGCGTAGGGTGGGCATTGCCCACCAGGACAAAGAAAGAAATGCTGAAATGGTTACCTGAGGAGACATCTTTATGAAGTTGTTCGAAAGCGGGAAAATAGGAAATCTGGTTCTGAAGAACCGGATCATTATGGATGCGTTGAATATACAGATGGCAACACCCGTTGAGGACAACGCTACCTTAACCCAGCGAGCGATCGATTTTTATGTTGCACGGGCGAAAGGGGGAGTCGGCCTGATCAAGACTACCTTCATGAGACCCAACCGCAAGCTCGAGTTCTCCATCGGAGAGCCGGTCGTAAACAGCGAGAGATGTGTATCCTGGCTCAATGACCTGGCTGAGGCGGTGCACGATTACGGGGCAAAGGTTTGTGTTCAGTTAAGTCCAGGCTTGGGACGTATTCCGGTTCCGAAACAGGGGCTTCCTCATGGTGGGCTTGTCGGGCCGTCACCTTTGCCCAGTTTTCGGGACCCGAAGGGGCAGATGCCTGCCCTCGGACCCGGCCGGTATCCCGCTCGGGGTGAAAACTATCTCCTGACGAGGGAGATGACCACGGAAGAGATCGAGCAGCTCGTCCGGGATTTCGAGTTCAGTGCCCGAATCTGTCGCCTTGCGGATATCGATGCCATCGATATACACGGCCATCAGGGTTACCTGCTCGACCTTTTCCTCACGTCCCTCTGGAACAAGAGAACGGATAAGTATGGCGGCGATTTGGAAGGAAGGCTCAGGCTTGCTGTGGAGCTTGTGGGGGCTGTGAAAAGAGGGGCCGGGCCGGACTTCCCCGTCCTTTTCAAATATCCTTTGACCCACTACCTCGAAGGGGGACGCGAAATTGAGGAGGGACTTGAGATTGCAAAGCGCCTGGAAGCGGCCGGCGTCGATGCCCTGACGATCACGGGTGGATGTTATGAGACCTATAACCGGACCCAACCGTCTACGACCCAACCCCGGGGATGCTGGATTGATCTCTGCGAAATGACGAAGAAGGTTGTTCGAATTCCCATCATCGCTTCCGGAAAACTCGGATACCCGGATCTGGCGGAGAAGGTTCTCCATGAGGGGAAGGGAGATTTCATCGCCTTGTGCAGGTACCTCCTCGCCGACCCCGAGTGGGCTAACAAAGTGAAGGAAGGAAGGCCCGAGGATATCATTCCCTGCGTTGGATGCCATGAGGGGTGCATTGCGAGAGTCAGGAAATACCAAAGAATTGGGTGCGCCGTGAATGCGGCCGCAGGGGTGGAAAAGGAGTTGACCATCCTTCCGGCCCCTAAACGAAAGTCGGTCCTGGTCATTGGAGGAGGGCCTGCCGGCATGGAGGCAGCAAGGGTTTCTGCATTAAGAGGTCATAAAGTGACGCTCTGGGAGAAGCAAAATCGTCTCGGTGGAAACCTGATCCCGGCTGCCGTCCCTGATTTTAAGGACGATTATAAACTTCTTCTCGATTATCTTATCACCCAGATTAGAAAGCTCAAGGTCGCCATGGAGTTTGGTAAGGAGGCTACAGCGGAATCGGTCGGGGAGTTCCATCCCGATGTGGTTTTCCTTGCCACGGGTGCTACTCATGTCATTCCGGAGATCGAAGGAATCGGAGAAGGAATAAAGAGTGGAAAGGTCATGACGGCTGTGGACCTGCTTCTGAGCGGGAAAGAGCCCGGAAGATCTGTCGTGATCATGGGGGCCGGCCTGATCGGCTGCGAAACAGCCCTGCACTTAGCGAGGAAGGGAAGAAAAGTGACGATTGCGGGGGGAAGGCGGCTCGCCCATGACATGGTATGGGGAAACGCCCTTGACCTGATCAAACAGCTCGATGACCATGAGGTTAATATTCTGACAAACCAGCGCATCGTGAAGATAACGGAGACCGGTGCTGCCTCGGCTGATCAACATTTCGAGGCCGATAGTGTCGTTTTGGCAGTCGGGATGAACGCCAATCAGAAAATACCCATAGAGGGGTTAGAGGGGAACGTTCCGGAAGTCTACGCAATCGGAGACTGCGTAAGCCCCCGCCATCTGTTGAGCGCCTTCTGGGAGGGGTATCGCAAAGCCCGTTTGATCTAAAACAAAGATTTGATGAATTCGTAAAAGGTCCGAAAACCGTCACTCCGGTGAAAACCGGAGTCCAGAGCTTATTGAAATAATTGGATTCCGGCTTTCACCGGAGTGACAAAGACAGAATCAATAGGACTTCTTACAAAACCATCAAGATCTGAAAACAACAGGAAAGGAGAAGGGAAATGAAAAACAGAGGTCTGATATTGGGAATTATGGTGGTTGCTTTTCTGGTGTTGGTAAACATTGAAGTCCGTGCTGCAGAGGTTTCGATGAGGACAGCCGAGATCTTCCGCGAGGGGTTTACCCATTCGGAGTGTCAGAAATATTTCGCGAAACGAGTTGGCGAGATCACCAAAGGAAAGGCGGAGGTTAAGGTTTTTCTTGGAGCGACCCTCGGCAATGAGCGAAATTACTGTGAACAGTTACAAATGGGCTCCCTCGACTTTGGCAAAGTGGCAGCCACAAACGCCGTCGCCTTTGTCCCGAAATTTGCCGTATTCGGGATGCCCTACCTTGTAAAAGACCTCGATCATCTCTATAAAATCTTTGATTCTCTCGCCGGGAAAATCCTTCAGGATGCTGCTGAAAAAGCCGGGTTCATCATTCTGGCCTACTGGGACATGAATACCCAGAACATCTACAACTCAAGAAGGCCCATTACCAAACCGGAGGACTTAAAGGGACTGAAGATCAGGACGCGAGAAGCACCGGTCTGTATTGATGGGCTAAACGCCATGGGGGCCAGTGCTGCTCCGCTTGCTACTCCGGAACTCTACACGGCCCTCCAGACAAAGGTCTTTGACGGTGCCGATCACGACCCGACCGTGTTTATGGCGTTCAATTATGGTGAAGTCTGTAAGTTCTTCTCCCTCACCGAACACAGCATAGAACCGACCATCCTCCTGGCGTCCAAGAAGCTGTTCGACAAATACCCCAAAGATGTCCAGGATGCTGTGAGACAGGCAGGGAAAGAGAGTATGACCCAGTGCAGGCAGATCAGCCCTGTCAAGCTGAAAGAGGCCCTGGACACCATGCAGAGTAAATACGGCGTCAAGATCAATAAGGTGGATAAAGAACCTTTCATCAAGGCTGTTGCTCCTGTTCAAGCCAAATACAAAGGGGAACTGGGTGTAGATCTGGTGGATGGGATCGCCAAACTTGCCAAATAGTAACCTAATCCTATCCAAATGCTGACATGAATTCTGGAGAGGGGAGCTCAAAATAAGAAGGGAACTCCCCTCTCCATTTCACGCAACCTCTTTTTTAACAACGCATCAAAAGGTGGACAAACTACGATGTGGCATAAATTCTCGTTATTTATCAGCAGAGTTGCCAATGGGCTTGTGGTATTTTTTCTCTGCATGATGTCAGTGGATATCCTCCTTGGCGTTTTTTTTCGATACGTTCTGGTCAAACCGCTTCCATGGTCCGAAGACCTTGGCCGCTATCTCATGGTCTGGATAGCTCTTTTTGGAGTGGGGGTTGTCATGCAGAATGGTGCCCATGTGGCCGTTACGATCGTTGTGGACCATGTCCCTGCTCGTATCAGATTCGGACTCCAACTCCTTTCCAAGGTTTTCGTTCTTGGATTTGGGTTGGCCATGGGGTATTGGGGCCTTCAACTTCTTCTCACCATGATGCCCCAGATCAGTCCAACCCTCCATATTCGGATGACGTGGGTCTATCTGGGTTTCCCTTTTTATGGATTTTTCCTTGCCGTTTCCACATTGGATCAAATATTAGAGGATGTAAGACAATTTAGAGGCAATCAAAAAATCAAGTGAGAGGTGAGTAGAGAGAGAGAATGGTCTCAACGATTCTGGCCATCGTTTTTGGAGGAACCATCATCATCGGTGTCCCCATCGCTTTTTCTATGGGGATCACTGCGCTCGTCGGTCTAATGCTGCTCGGTGCTCCCATGCAGCTTGGCATCCTGAAGTACTTTAGCGGGCTGGATGTTTTCTCCATTATGGCCATTCCGTTTTTTGTCCTGGCCGGTGAGTTGATGAACATCGCGGGCATCACCCGGGTCCTGGTTGATTTTGCTGATCTCTTGGTGGGAAGATTTCGCGGAGGGATGGCCCAGATCAATATCGTGGCGAGCATGATCTTTGCCAGCATCACCGGGTCCGCTACCTCTGCTGCCTCTACCCTCGGCACGACGATGATCCCGGAGATGAACAAGAAGGGCTATGATATCGACTTTAGCGCCGGAGTCATTGCCGCCGCCTCCATCCTCGGTCCCATCATACCGCCGAGCATCCTGATGATCATCGTGGGATCGATTACCAACATCTCGGTGGGGGCTCTCTTCGTTTCGGGGTTCATCCCCGGCCTGATTATCGGATTTAGTTTAATGATTATGGCGTGGATCATTGCGCGAAAGAAGAACTATCCGAGGAGGGAGGAACGTTTCAAATTGAAAGAGGTGGTCAATCGCGGATTGGGAGCAATTCCTGCCTTCTTCATGCCTGTCATCATCCTCGGAGGTGTTTTTGCGGGAGTCTTTTCCGTAACCGAAGCGTCATCTGTGGCAGTGGGATATGCGTTCTTTTATGGCATGGTCCGACGGCCCCGGGCATTTTTGAGGGAGGTTTACGGGGCCTTTTCCCGCTCCGTCAATGTTTCCGTCATGATCCTTACCGTGATTGGATCTGCAGGGATCATCAGCTGGGTTCTTGCTGCAGATCTGGTTGCCGAGAGGATTGCAAATTTCATTCTCGAGATTTCACAAAATCCATATGTTTTCCTTCTGCTCATAAACATCTTCTACCTCATCGTAGGTTGTCTGATGGAGCCTGCTGCAGCCATCCTCATTACGGTTCCACTCCTTCTTCCATTGGCTGAAAAAGTCGGAGTTCATCCCCTCCATTTTGGCCTGGTTGTGGTTGTCAATATGTGTATCGGATTCATCACCCCTCCTGTCGGACTCTGTCTCTATGTCCTTTGCGGTATTACGAAGCAAAGTCTGGAGAAGGTTTCAAGAGCCGTCTTGCCTTTTCTGATTGTTGAGATAGCGGCTCTGGGATTGATTACGTACGTGCCTTACTTGACCCTTGTCCTTCCCAGGTTGGTGGGTCTCATTCAATAGTACCAGAAAACAGTATGGAACGAACCCGGAGCCTTAGGAGCCATGTTCGCGCTGATATTTTTCCTCCCTCTGTGATCATTTCTTCGAAACCCTTCGTGCTCTTTACTGATGAAGACTATCGAATGATGAGCTGAGGACCACACACGTCAGCCCGTAGGTGAAAGCGTTCCAGCCGAAGGCCGGAAAGGAAAGTGTTTTCAATTATGCCACTGCGGCATCCATTGGTAGCCGCAGGCCTGAACCCGTGGGGATCCACACTGGACGGTCGTCCAGGCATCTTGAGGACGAAAGAGAGCATAGATTGACATGGCGAAAGTGAAAGCAGTGGTCATCGGGAACGGGATCGCGGGGTTTAGCGCTGCTTCGACCCTTCGGCACCTGAATGACCAGTGTGACGTTACAATGATTTCCATGGAAAGTACCCCGCTCTATTCTGCTTGTGTATTGCCCGATTATATCTCAGGTGAGATTCCCCGGGACCGCGTTTTTGTCAAAGCAGAGAAGGATTATGCAGATCTTGGCATTCACACTCCCTTAGGAAGGGAGGTCATGGAGATTGATAGTACCGCGAGGAAGGTAGCCCTTGGAGATGGAGAGCGCCTTCCCTTCGATAAACTGATCCTCGCTACGGGGAGTGATGCGATGGTCTTTGGCGACATTAAGAGAGGGGTGTACAAGCTCAAGACGTTGGGAGACGCTGAGCAGATCCTGAACCATGGCGGCAAGAAGGCCGTTGTGATCGGGGCCGGAGCAATCGGAATTGAGATCGGGATCGCCCTTCATCGCCGGGGATACAAGGTGACCCTCCTGGAGATGCTCGATCAAATCCTGCCTCTGGGGCTCGATCAGACGGGCGCTGACAAGGTCAAAGCGATTCTTCAGGAACGCGGGATCGAGGTTTTTAACGGCGAGCGGGGAGAGAAGCTATTGGGGGACGATCGGGTCGAGGGTTTACGGACAAACAAACGGGAATTGGAGTGCGATACGCTAATATGGGCCGTGGGGATGAGGCCGCGAGTGGAGCTTGCTAAAAAAGCAGGAATTCTGCTCGGAAGCAAGGGCGGAATCAAGGTCAATTCACGAATGGAGACAAATCTCCCGGATGTCTACGCATGCGGTGACTGCATCGAATCAGACGATATCTTGACGGGCGAATCCTACTTGCATCTTTTCTGGCAGAATGCAAACCGCCAGGGTTTCGTGGCTGGCCGAAACTGCGCAGGATTTAGGACCGAATATCGTGGGTCGCAGAACACACTCAATGTGGATGTTTTTGGAACTCATGTGGCCGGGTTTGGATTTACTGAGACGGCGCTTGATCGATTTAAAGACATCAAAGCCTTCGGCGGAAAACGTCCACCACTTTCCATCATTGAAAAGGAAAGGGATGGGCATTATTACCGGTTGGTGATGGCTGGAGACCGGTGCATGGGGGGCCAGTTTATCAATCCCGGCCAGATGACACAGGGAGTGGGATTGCTCTGGAGTTACATGGCCCGGAGGCGAAGCGTTAAAGAGCTTCTTGAGGTCCTGGAAAACGAGGAGATGATGAAGCATAAACCTTGGACCCGTCGCCTCAAACCGTTTTTTGTATAAGTGCCCATCGTCAGATGGTCTTGGACAAAACATGAAAATCAGATATCTCCCCCTCCCGCTGGCGGGAGATGGTGGGGGGTGAGGGTGGAACATCTTGGTTTCCCCTCACCTTAATCCTCTCCCCGGAGGGGAGAGGGGAAGTCTCGGGTTGTTATTGCAACAACGAAGGATTTTGCAGAAAGGAGAAAGCATGAACAAAGCATTGGTGATCAATCCTGAGAAATGCACAGGCTGTCATTCGTGCGAGATGATCTGTTCCTTGACTCACGACAGGGAATGCAACCTGACTCTGTCCAGAATTGGGATTATGAAGACGGGGGGAGGGGGATCAAACGAGAACATTCCGATGGTCTGTCAGCAGTGCCACGATCCCTTTTGTGCGGACGCCTGCGTCATGGGTGCTATTTCCAGAAACGAACAGACAGGAGCGCTGGTCGTTAAGGAGGATCTCTGCGTGGGATGCAAGACCTGCGTGATCGCCTGTCCACTTGGTGGGGTGTTGTATCATTCCATCAAGGATTGTTCGATGAAGTGCGATCTCTGTGACGGTGATCCTCAATGCGTGAAATCCTGTCTCTATGGAGCCCTCGAATATATGTCCATGGACGAGTGGGGCAGAAAGAAACGGCTCAAAGGCGCTGAGAACCTGGTGAGATTGTTTGATGTCATTTACAGGTAGCGGACCGTGCCCGGAGGACATCCTCGAGCCCTGAAAATAATTGCAGGTTACGGTTAGGGTTAGGAAGCCGGTTTAGGTTAGGTCTTGGGGTAAGGGCTAATTTCCTTAGGACCGGCAACCTAACCCATTGACCAAACTGGCATCCTTACCCTAACCCTTACCCGGGAGTTGCTATTTTTCTATCTAAGCAAATTCTTAGACCAGGAAGGAGTCTCGCCATGAAAGTCGGAGGTTACGCAGGTCAGGTTCTATATATTGATTTGACTACAGAGACGGTCAGGAAAGAGCCCCTGGATCTGGATATGGCCAGAAAGTTTCTGGGCGGGTTCGGACTCAACTGCAAGTTTGCATGGGATCTGCTCGATCCTGATGTGGATCCGTATTCTCCGGATAATGTGATCTTTATGGGAATGGGGCCCATGATCGGAACCGCAGCCCCTGTTTCTTCCAAACATTCCATCATGAGCAAGTGGCCATCGACAGGCAATATCTCCACGGGAACGGCAGGAGGGGATTTTGGCTTGAACGTGAAGTTGTCAGGATATGATCAGGTGATCATCAAGGGTAAAGCGAAGAAGCCTGTTTATCTTAAAATCAGCGGAGACCTGGTGGAAATCTGCGATGCCAGCGAATTGTGGGGGAAGGACAATTACGAGACGACGGACCGGCTCTGGGAAAAACACGGACGTCACCACGCCGTTCTCTCGATCGGGACTGCCGGGGAGCGCCTGGTTAACACCACCATCTGTCTCGTAGACAAGTACACCTCGTGGGGGAAGGGTGGGCTTCCCGCGATCATGGGGTCGAAGAATTTGAAAGCCCTCGTTGCTTACGGAAACAGGGGAATCCACGTTGTCGATCCGGAGAGGTTGGTAAGACGAGCGAGTATGATTCTCGACCGGTTCAGGAAGCACCCGGATTACCAGAAGCTGGTGGACCTGGGAACCATGGATGGATTTGGCGGATGGGCCGATGTCCACGGGATGTCCTCGAACAACTGGAGCGGGCGGTTTCCAACAAAAGAGGCTTATCGTCTTTATGGAACGGATTACTACCTGGAGAATATTAAGGCGGGAAGATGCGCAGATCCGACCTGTCCCATAGGATGCAAGGATCATGTGAAAATTAGAAAGGGAGATTACGCCGGAACAGAGGCATGGGTGTCCTCTTTTTATGGCCGGGTTGTCCATATGGCTGCGCGCTGCCAGACGGGAAGTTACGAGAACGCGGTGAAGGCCCAGGAATTTTTCCAGCGAACCGGCCTTTGCATCCATTCTTACACAGCCCTGATTGACTGGGCCGTTGAGCTTTACGAGAGAGGGATCTTGACCAAAGAGGACACGGGTGGAGTGGAGCTGAAACACGATTTTGAGACAACGATGTTTCTCTCGGGACAGGCCGATAAGCATGAAGGGCTCGGAGGGATTCTGTCACAGGGCTACAAGAAGGCCATGAAGGATATTGGCCGAGGGTGCGAAAAGTATGCAGTACAAGTAAAGGGAATGGAACCTCTTTACGATCCGAGGATGAATCGGATGTCGAGCCCCGAGTTTAACCAGGTCGTTAACCCGAGGGGAGCTCACGCACCTCAGGGCTGTGTCACGCTCTATATGTCCCGTGGTTTGCCGGCGGAGGCATTCAGGCCCTGGCTTGAGGACCGTGGCGTTTCCGGAGAGGCGTTGAAACGGATCTTTCCCAAACCCGGGTATTTCAATGTGGCCAGGATGACACCCTACGGAGAAGACTGGGTGTTGTTCATGAATTCAGTGGGAATGGGATGCTTGAGGGGCAGGGTTGATAATTTCTTTAAGGGAGAAGACTGGTCGGACATCTATTCGGCAGTCACGGGCTTTGAAGTGACCCTTGAAGATCTCAGGAAGGCAATGAGGCGGAATTATACCCTGTATAAAGCCTTGAACGTCAGGCTCGGTTTTTCACGCAAGGATGACATATTTCCCGAGAGATGGTTTGAGCCTCTTCAGACCGAGGATCGAGGGACCATGATCCTGAGCGATTACTTTGGGAATCCGCTCAGTCGCGAGGACTGCGAGAAATTGCTTGATGATTACTATTCTGAAAGAGGTTGGGATATCAAAACGGGCATTCCCACAGAGAAGACGTTGATCGATCTGGGGCTGGAGGACGTTGCCAAAGATCTGAAGAGGAGAGGATTGATCAAATAGAAGTCCGCTTTGCCTCGTTTCTGAGAAGATTCCTTATGCATAAACATTAAGACTATCCTACACGGATGCGAATCACATCAGAGGAGAATACCATGACAGAGTGTGCAACTTGCGGATCGTTTGCGTGCCGGAGTAATCAGAAAGAAAAAGCTCCACCAAACTGCCCGATGGACCAATTTCAAGAGGTCTATGAAGAAGCCATGCAAGAATATCGCAAGCCAGAAATCAATCGCATGGCCCGGGTTGCGGCAATCATCGAGGCAACAGGATATGGCAGGTGGACGAGATTGGAAGAGATCATGGAATTTGCCTGGCGGATGGATTTTAAGAAGCTTGGATTAGTATTCTGTTATGGCCTCAGAAAGGAGGGCAGAAAAGTGGCAAAGATTCTGAAACAGGCAGGATTCAAGGTCGAATCCGTTTGCTGCAAGACAGGCTCAAAGCCGAAGGAACTATTAGGTCTAAAGGACGAAGAGAAGGTCCGTCCGGGAGAATTTGAACCGATGTGTAATTCCATCACCCAGGCCAAAATCCTGGACCGGGCAAAGACCGATCTAAACGTTCTGCTGGGCCTGTGTGTTGGTCATGACACGATCTTTTTCAAGTATACAAAAACTCCTGTGACCGTCCTTGCGGTGAAGGATCGAGTCCTGGCCCATAACCCCCTGGGGGCGGTCTATGCGGACTGGTATTTCGAAAGAAGGATAGCCAGCCATAAAAAGCCGTCTCCCCGAAACGATTGAGAAATCGTTCTACGAATACACTTCCCCAGAATGTGGTCTCCCTGCCTGAGACAGAGTAGGTGAGATCATAGGGCACGATATTTTAGCCTCCTCCCAATTCGATTCTTCTCTTTTCAATAATACTCTACTTTAAAAATGTCACCTGGGGAAAGGCCGGAAGGGATGTCTTCGAGCTTCGAAGCAGACTTGCGGAGAATTATGCCTCCTATTTCCGGAGCTTCTTCCAGGTCCAGGATGAAGGCGTCAAGAACGATGTCGAAGAAGACCTTTCGGGTGGACTCCTCTGGTCTGACCCCTCCATCCAGTTAGGGTTTGCCTTTTCATCGCTGTCGTAAGTTGGCTTCAAAATACCGTGCTTTTCCCCATAAAGTACAGTGTTAACCCCATTTCCTTCAAAACCATTAAGTGAGATAGTAGATTCAAGCGAAAAGCTTTCCACCGATCCTTGACACCTGTCCGCAGCATCGCCACATTTATATTGAAAATGCAACGTTTTCGTTTCAACGGGTGGAAAGGAAGCTAAAATGAGGATTGTTATTGCCCTAACGGTTTTTTGTATGTTGGCACTTTTGGGATGGGAGGATGTTCAGGTTTCGGCTCAGTCCATCGTGGCGGGGTATACGGTCTCTGGAGGTTCGACGGTGATCATCATAACCGACGAAAGCTTCGTCAATCTTATTTCGAAACATGACCGGCTTTTTATCAGTCTCGGTATGGAGCGGGAATTCTTCCGGCAGACTAACCCCCTGAATCAGCCAGGTATGTATCAGCCTGTAGTCATCGAGGCGCAGCGCTTCCAGGTCGAGGAGAGCGATCTCGATCGTGCCATTCAGCGTTTGGGTCAGTTGATCCGTGAAGCGGAGAAAGAGAGGAGGGAATCACAATGAGGACAAATTCTACGAGATGCTTAAGTATTTTTGCCATTCTAATCGTTCTAACAATTCTCTTGGGGTGCGCGAGCACACAAAGTGCGTCACCACCGCCTGGCGGTGCATCGATGGGTCCCGCAGGGGTAGCACCACAGTCTCAGCCCCAGTTTATGGGTCCCAAGAAACGGATCGCAGTCGCAAAGTTCGACGCAGCCGGGGCGTTTATGGCGCAGTATGGAGGATGGGATGTCGGAGGCGGTCTCGCGGCTGAGCTTACAACGGCCCTGGTCAATTCCGGGTATTTTATTGTTGTGGAGCGGGCGGAACTCGCAAGCGTCTTACGGGAGCAGGAAATGGCTCTTCAAAAGATCATATCTAAAGACACCGCCGCACAGGTTGGCAGGGTTCTTGGCGCCCAACTCCTGATACGAGGGTCGGTCACCGAGTTTGATCAAAAAGCAGGAGGGACAGGGTTAAGAGTGGGCGTTGGATCCGGAATGTTTGGAGGTGCGATGGGTGGTCAGAGCACCGAAGGTGTGGTTGGCATGGATATTCGACTGATCGATACGACCACGGGCCAGGTGATCCAATCCCACCGGGCTGAGGCGAAGCTATCGGCGAGAGGGATTTCTGCGGACATCAATGTGAACCAGGTCAGCTTCGGCGGCGACAAGTTCGACAAGACGGTCCTGGGCCAGGCAACGCGAAAAGCGATTGAGCAAGCTGTGGCATTCATCATCCAGGCGATGGGATCGGTGCCGTGGACGGGGCGTGTGGTAGAGGTCAACGGGGACCAGGTCTATATCAACGCCGGGGCAACGACCGGTTTAAAGCCCGGGGAGGTTTTTACAGTGACCACGGTGGTGAAGGAGTTGACGGATCCGAGCAGCGGTGAACTTCTTGGCATTGAAGAAGTGAAGCTTGGAGAGATCGAGTTGATGAACGTCCAGGAGAAATATAGCGTTGCCAGGATGCGTTTCCCATTCCCGACGAAGCGGGGGGATCTTGTGAAGGTTGTCGGCCGGTAGGTCAGCGACTCGACAGGTGATGGACCTAAAAATTTTCGGACGAGGTCAGGGGAGGGGAGTCAGATGAAATCAAAGAGGAAAATAAGCTCTTTTTTTGGTTTTGCATTTATTTTGCTGTTGGTCATCATTTTCGCTCAACCTGCTGCAGGCGGGGGGATGCCTCGCGTTACTGACCGGGCGACAGTTGATGGGACAGCTGGTGCAGAAAACGTGGCCGGCATTAGTGAGAATGTGCTGAAGATGCCGACCAGCCCGATGCGGGTGGCCCAGGGCCAGAACTGCTGTACCCATCTTAAGCAGAGTGTTCAGTGTCCGCAGAGCCTGCCTCCGGGGAGTCAGAGCGTGGAATTTGTACCAGGTGGCACCCAGTGGGTGACGCCCTCTGGGACAAGTGTCTTTGTGCCACAAACGACGTTCCCTGCCTGCTCTACCACCCCGCAAACCTCGCCCCAGAGTCCGACAACCCCTTCGCAGTCTTCGGGGGAGCAGCGTCCTCAGGGATACGAGATACCAGGAATGACGCCACGGGAGCGAGTCCGGGAGGAGGAGCATCGGCTCCGGGGCCTCACTGAGGAGCAGAAATACCCGCCTGTTATGCAAATGCCGTCCGAAGAGGGGAAGGATTTGGATATCCAGAGGAAAGGACTTGGGGAACTTATCAAACAACAGGAAACCGTGCCTCCAGGTCCTCAGCAGCCTCTTGTGGCCATGCCAGTTTTCAACGGACCTCTCAGCTCCAACCTCCAAATCGAAAATGCCACCCAACCTGCGTGCGGGTGTAGTGGCGATTCCACCTACAACCAGGGAATCAGCCTTGTTAGCGAGGGCCCACCATGCACCAAATGCAAAAAGACTGGGCCGTATGTCGGCATTATGCAGGATGCCGGCAGTCAGACGGTCCTTCTGCATACCGGGGAATTCTTCCTTCGCACCGTCGATCTGGAGATCCCCGGCCGAGGCTCTAACTGGAAGCTCGAGCGCACCTATCGAAGCGGCATCACATTCGATGGGCCGCTGGGACACAACTGGGAGTTTAACTACAATCGGAGATTGTTTGTAGAGCCCAGCGGCAGCGTGACTCGGATGGATGGCTCTGGGCGAGCGGACCGCTACGAGCTCGCCGGTGGACGCTACACCGCTCCCTCTGGTTTCTACACGCGTTTGGTCAGAAGTGCTAACGGATCTTTCTCCGAGGGTGATAGAAAGGAAACAGAAGTCTCGTACGCCAAGCCTGATGCGCAAGGAATCGCAAGGATGACGGAGCTTCGCGAGCGGAACGGGAACCGAATGCGGTTCGAGTACAATGGCCAAGGCCAGCTCGCTCGCGTGCTTGATACCTTCGGCCGACCTATTGTCTATCGCTATAACTCTGAAAGGCGGCTTGCGGAAGTCGAGGATTTTACCGGGCGGAAGGTCCGGTTTGAGTACGACCGGAATGGAGACTTGGTGGCGGTGACCTCTCCGGCGGTCACGGGGACCCCGAATGGCAATGACTTCCCTGCCGGCAAGACGACGCGCTACCGTTACAGTTCGGGCTTTTCCGATTCACTGCTCAACCACAATTTACTGGAACTTATTGCACCCAACGAGGCGGCGTCGGGCGGCCCCCCGCGGGTGAGAGTAGAGTACGAGACCAATTTGGCTTCGCCGAATGTGGATCGGGTCCTGCGGCAGACGATCGGCGGGGTGAACACGACGGGCGTACCGGCGGGCGGAACGATTGCGTACGACTATCGCGATCTAGGAACCGCCGCGGCAAGCGATTTCAACACACCAGTTTTCCAAAATACGGTCACAAACAAAAATGGCAATCTGACAGAATACCAGTTTAACCGAATCGGCAATATCGTCCGCATTCGCAAGTTTACCAACCGCAAGGTCAGACAAGGCGATCCTCAGTTCTTTGAGACCCACTACGAATACAATAAAGATGGCGAGATGGTCAGGACGATCTATCCGGAAGGAAACTCAGTCGAGTATGGTTATGACGACCAGAATCCGGACCGATTCCAGCAAGGCAATCTATTGTCCGTCATCCGTCGACCTGACGCGAAGCGGGGTGGTGATCAAAGTCTCATTAGGACCACTTACACGTATGAGCCGATTTACAATCAACTGAGAAGTGTGACCGAGGCGCGAGGAAACGACCCAAGCTATCTGCCTCAGAATGGAGGAGCCACCAGCCCCGCGCGCTACACGACCGTTTACGTTTTTGACTACCAGGAAGGGCAAAACTTTGCCGCCCTGGCCAATGAGCTTGGAGTGAGCCAGGATGCTGTAAGAGAGTTGCTGACGAAAACAAATATTCCTATGGGACTGGGAGATGTGAACGGCGATGGCCGGACAGATCAAATTGCCGGAAACGTGGTGAAGGTGATCCGTCCCGCCATAAACCTACTGCCCGATTCCAACACGGCCAGAATAGAAGATGGAACACACCAAGCCATTGTTGAGCTTTCCAGCTACAATCAGTTCGGGCAAATTACGAGCAAAGTCGACCCTGAAGGCAACATAGACATTTACGTTTACTTCCCCGAGAACAACCCGGGGGGCTACGGTAAAGATCTGACGCCGGGCGTGAGCACGGGGCCCTTTGGTTACGTTAAGCAGGTGACGCGTGACAGCATCAGTGCTCCGAGCCGCAACTCTCGCACGAATCCCGTTCCGACCAGGATCCGCCGCCTATATTTGTACGACCGCGGGGGCAACCTCACCCGAGAAGTGGACGGCCGTGGCATTGCTATCGATTACGCAGTGAACCAGTTGAATCAGATCGTCCAGATTGTTCGCGCCGCCGCTCACAACGTGTTCGCGCCTGACCCGCAGGAACCTCTCCCGCTCACCGACTTTAAATACTTAGAGCGCATCTCCTACGACCTCAACAACAACGTGATACGCCGCCAAGTAGAGGATCGCGGCAACACCAGCAACGTCGGCGCCAACAACACGGGTACCAACACGGTGTTTGTCGACTATCAGTATCAGTACGACATCCTGGACAAGCAAATCGAAAAAAGAGAGGAAGTGGGCGATGGCAATTACCTCGTCACCCGCTACCGGTATGACCGGAATGATAATCAAGTGATGGTTATCCAACCTGAAGGTAATACTGTCGCTTCCGTCTTCGACGAACGTGACTTGATATTACAGACGACTCGTGGCGCTACTCAGCCGCCGCCGCTCGCACTCCTGGGCGCTGGCGACCCGACCAACTTCAATGTCCGGGGCGGCTTCCCGTCGACCAGGAGCCACAAGTACGATCTCAACCACAATCTCGTCCAGACGGTGACCAGTGTCGATCCCAAGTACTCCACTCCCGCCGAACGAACTCGCTATCTTTACGACGGCTTCGATCGCCCCACGAGTACCGTTGACGGTGTAGGCAACCAAACAATTACTCAGTATGATCCGGCCGGCAATGTGGTTCGAGTCAGCCGCTTTGGTCCGGTAAGCGGCCGCAGCCCGGCCTCCGATGGCCCTGATATGTTGGCCATGCCGGTATCGTCGGGCGGCGTGGTTCAGACCGCCAGCTTAGTGAATAGCAACCTGCTGGCGGCTACGGAAAACAGCTACGACGAGCTGAGCCGAGTCTTCCAAACAGATAGGGTGCTATTCGTGAACACCATCCCCACCGTGCGCCCCCCTAATGTGGCCGACGGTGCTGCTGACATTGGCAAGGGCAATCTTACGCCCAGGGACAATCAGGCTATCCCCGGTATCACTAATATCACGATTCTCGGGCGAGTGACCGCCCGCACGGAATACGACCGCAAATCCCGCCGCACATTCACCGTGGAGGATGACGGAGACACATCCCGCATTCTTTACGACGGCGCCGATCGGGTGATCAAAACTTTGGACCCCGAAGGCAACGTTGTGGAAACGGCCTACGATAACAATAGCAACGTTATCGAGACCCGGGAGACGGATGTCTCGCAACTCGCGGCTGTTCCCAACGAGGTATTCCTTACCACCAACTTCTATGACAGCCTCAACCGGTTGCAGCGGCGCGTGGACAACATCGGCCAGACCTTCGATTATCGCTACGACTCACGAAACAACTTGGTCGCCATAGCTGACGCGCAGGGACCCAGCGGGCCAGCCATGACCCGGCGCGCCTTCACCGGAGGCGCTCTCACGAATAACAGAACCAACGGGTTCGGCAACGTGACCCGCTACTTTTATGACGGCATCAACCGCAAGACGCGGGAAGACAAGGTCCTGACCGCATCAGGCCAGGGGGACGGGGTCAACATGGGTGCCGATATCTTTGGCGTTAAGACTCAAATGCCCGCCCCCGACGCCTCTCAGGGTGGCGGCGATGGACTCATCACCATCCGGTACGAGTGGGATCGAAACTCTTCACTTATTAGTCTAACCGATGATAATGGCAACCAGACGCGATATACCTACGACAACCTAAACCGTCGCCTCACGGAGACCAAAGGCATTTGTGCGTCACCCAAGTTGGCCGATCGGTGTGATCCGCCAACGACGATCAACTACGAGTATGACCCGGACGATAACGTTGCCCGCCTTACCGACGAAAATGGCTCAATCGTCGCCTGCGATTTCGACGCGATCAACCGCCGCACCGGTTGCAATATAACCCGTGGGGCGGGTGTCGCAGGCACAACCGCTACATCATACGAGTACGACGGCCTCTCTCGCTTGACCCAGGCCACCGATAACAACGGACCGGCTGTAGCCAGCGATGACTCGAAGATCACCTTCGCGTACGACAGCCTCAGTCGGGTGATCGAAGAAACACAGCGGATCGGCGCGTTGCCTCCGAAAGCCATTTCATCCGGCTGGAGAGCCGAGAACCTGCGCTCGAGGCTTACGTACCCAAACGGCCGGGTTGTGGATTCCACGTACGACAAGCTCGACCGCCTCAGTGCAGTGACCGACCGCGGCGCTCCCCTGCCTATTGCCAACTATGACTACATTGGAAAATGGAGAGTGGCTCAGCGCCGCTACCCTATCAATGGTACACGAATGACCTTCCTGAATGATGCGGGCACGACTGACGTAGGCTACGACGGTCTACGCCGCGCGTTGCAACTTCGACATCTCCGCAATAACAATTCCCTGATCGTTGGATTTAACTACAAGTACGACCGCATGAACAACAAGCAGATCGAGGAGAAGCTGCACGCACAGAATGACAGCGAGTCGTACCGCTACGATTCAGCTTATAGGCTTATCAAGTTTGACCGGGGCGGTTTGAGTGCTACGGAAGACGCCATCACCGTGCCGAGTGCCAACGTGCCGCTGCACAACGACTGGACACTGGATGGTGTTGGCAACTGGAAACAGGTAGACAATGAAACCCGCCAATACTCCTCTGTTAATGAGATCATCGGTCGAAACAGCGGTGGCACTCTCACCAGTCTTCTTTTCGACGGCAACGGCAACGAGACTAATGACGGCACCTACCTATTCGAGTGGGACTACATGAACCGATTACGCAGAGTCAGTCGCAAGGCTGACGGCATTCTCATTGCGGTCTACTCCTATGACGCCGTAGGACGGCGCAACCGCAAGGTCACCACTAACTCCGGCCCCTTAAATGGAACGACCGACTTCTACCACGACGGCTGGCGGCAGATTGAGGAGCGGAACGATGTTGAAGCGCTGATGCAGCAATATGTCTATGGAGTTTATCTCGACGAGGTGCTGGTTTTGAACCGCCATCTAAATGCCGACAACAGTGCTACCAGCCCACGTGCCCAGAAGTTATTCTACCACCAAAACACGCTTTATCATGTGTATAGCGTCACCGATGAAACTGGGGCATTGAGGGAGGCCTATCAATACGATGCGTACGGCAAGACCACCGTCTTTACGGGGTCTGGCCCTGATGGTGTCTGGTTCACGGGGGACGAGCCCCAGGCTAATAGTAGCAACGTTCACAACCCCTTCATGTACACCGGGCAGCGATTGGATGCTGAAACGGGTCTGATGTACTACAAGGCACGGTATTACAGCACTGGATTGGGAGCGTTCTTGTCCAGGGATCCCCTTGAGTACAATAGCGGGCTAGGTCTGCATGAGTACGCCGGGGACACGCCGACAAAATTCGTAGACCCACTGGGATTATTCATCGCACATGGTTCTTGGCCCCTTTCTTCATTGGGTGTCGGCGTTCCCATCGGCGGGTTTACGTACTCGTTTAGCGGTAACTGCCTGACGTGCACCAATAATGCTGATCTTACCATACAACCCTACGGTTTGACTGGGGGTGTCGGTAGCATTGGCCCTATAAGCCTTGGGGCGTCAATTTCAGCAACAGGAAACGTGGATAATACTTGGGAGCCTTGTTCTATGCGCGTCGCGGTGCAAATGGCCGTATTTGATGAAAATTTCGAACTGTGCCGATATGAAACTATTTATGTCGACAAGCCAGGCAAACGGTGCGTTTTCACCGTTGAACTACATATACAGAAGAATTTTGGACTCTTAGTATCGTTTTCGACATCACCGAGTAATGTTGTCGTTGGGTATTTCAACTGTCCATGTCAACTTTCGCCCTGAAGCCTACGGCATGCGCCTGTGAAGTGGGAACAGTAGATGGTGTTTCACAGTAGGATTCGCATACTGGTCGCTTCGGATGTGTGGGCGAGCTGGATCTCCTCCAAACCCCCAGGGTCGGCGATAGTGCGGCTGACCTGGAGCACTGGGATGCACGTTGGGGCGTTGGCTGCAATCTTCTCTACTAGCCACGTTCAGATGCACTGCGGACAAATTTGATCCGATTTCGCACCGTTCTATCCTCATGGCAGAATCCACTTTCTCACCAAGAAAGCGCCGGCGCACTTTGATGAAACGCTCCGGCGCGTCGGTGACGAAAAAGCTGTGAGCGCCTCTGCCTTTTTCGCGCGCAAGTGATTCCTTTTTTAAGATCTCCCGCACGGCCTCGGCGGTCTCTTCGGCTGAGTCGATCAGCCGGACATCGGACTTCATGAATCTTCCAATCGCCTTTTGACGATAGACAACGCAGACAACGGGACGTAGGTTCTAAAACAACTTGACAGTTCGAACGAAAGGAGGGGAGATTATTATGGCATGACCATGCAACCAGGATTGGAAACGGGGTTTTCAGAGAGAGAACAAACCACAGGCTAAGGAGTCAATCCATTGTGAACAGATAGCATGCGTCCGTTTTCTTTTTTGCGTTATTCGTGCCTGGACCCGCGCACCGTGTCGCAGCGCAGGAACAGGATATTCCCGGGAGCCCCGACCACCCCGCCATCGCCCGGTTCCATCCGGGCCTGCGCGCGGATCACCGACCCCTGAGTACAGATAGGTATGTCGTTTGGGTCTTCACAGCATCTCAATGACGTTCTTCAGCGCCACCAAGGATGCTTCCGAACCACTTCTGGAATATTTGACCGTTCTCGGTCTTCCAAATAGTCGGCCATGTTCAGCGCTGATTTATTCCCATCGTCCCTCTTCCTGAACATTGGGATTGACAGAGGGTGAGACATTCAAACATAATTAACTCTACATCGTTGATTTCCACGGAACAGGTGAAAGGAGGATTAGACAATATGGAGCAGTGGGAACAGTTTTATCGGGAGAAGCAGGCGGAAAGGACAATCGAGGCGTTAAAAAAGAACAGATTCGAGGCGGTGTATGTCCCGGATGGAAAGGCCGCCGTGGAAGAGGTTCTGAAGCGGATACCCGAGGGAGCTACCGTAGGGATGGGAGGATCTATCACCCTGAACCAGATCGGGTTGCTCGACGAGCTGAAGAATCGAAAGATCTCGTTTATTTACCCGCAAGTACAGGGGAAGACACCGGAAGAGGTGCATGGGCTGATGCGGAAATGTTTTTCGGCCGATGTCTTTCTTTCAGGGACGAATGCGGTAACCGAAGACGGGAAGCTCTTCAATATCGATGCCGTAGGAAACCGAGTTGGCGGTACGTTTATCGGACCTTTGAAGACCATCATCGTTACCGGAGTGAACAAGATTGTGAAGGACCTCGACGAGGCGGAGAAAAGGGTGAGGGAATGGGTTGCCCCTCAGAATGCGAAGCGTTTGAAGCGGAAGACCCCCTGCGTTGAAACGGGTGTGTGCAGTGATTGCAGCTCTCCGGACCGGATCTGCAACGTCTTCGTATCGCTCGTAAAAAAACCAATCCGGACGGATGTGATCGTCATCCTCATCGGCCAGAACCTCGGTATATGACGATTGTTTCATGACGGAGGTGCAAGGACCTTCTGAGGGGAGAGAAGCGGCGGAATTCCGGGCCGATCTCCGGACGGCACGCGTGTGGCATCACGAGTGATTGGGTATGTCCGTTGTGCGGCGCGTCAAAAGAGATGTTCGAAAAGGTGGGTTAACGAGATGAAATTGAAAGCGGAGGTGTTCCATGTGTGCCGAATTGAATCGTAAAGCGTTTGAGAATTTGAGCTACGGTCTTTATATTCTAACCTCCCGGAATGAAAATCGGCTGAATGGCCAGATTGTGAACACGGTGATCCAGGTGACCTCTGAACCGCCTCGAGTGGCAGTCATTGTCAACAAGAAGAATCTGACCCACGAATACGTTTCACAGAGCCAGTTGTTTGGAGTATCTGTGCTCGAGGAAGGTGCTCCCCTGACCTTTTTCGGACCTTTTGGCTTTAGATCAGGGAGAGACTACGATAAGCTTGCCAAGGTCCAGTTCAAAGAGGGAACAACCGGTTGTCCTCTCATAACACAGCATGCACTCTCTGTTTTAGAGGCCAAAGTCATCGAACGGATCGACGTGGGAACCCACACCGTCTTCATTGGCGATGTCGTAAGTTCGGAAGTCTTGAAGGAGGGAGCGCCACTGACTTACCGTTATTATAAGGAGAACCTGAAAGGAAAGCCATCACAAAATAGCCCTACTTACACGCCAACGAAGTGAACGGGATGGGAAGTGTTTTTCGTGTTCAGCCCACTTGCTGAAACGATTCATCGAAACCTTCTAAGCTGCCCGAAGGAACGCCGGAAATTCAGTTACCAAAAACGCATTATTCACTCGATCACTCAGACCTGACAGCGAGGGCATCGATCACAATGGAAGCAGCGGCCTGAAAATCGAGACGCTCCGTATTGATCACTAAGTCATAGTACACCGGATCTCCCATCTCCGCTTTAAAATATCTTTTGATAAATTCATGAATGCCGTTGTCGAAACGGGCGATCTCAAGCCTGGCAGCCTCTCGGCCGGTCTTGAGATCCTGCATGACGCGCTTCACCCGGATCTCGATCGGTGCCACGATGAGAACGTGAATGGCCCCGGGATGCTCTTTAAGGATGAATTGGCTGCCTCTGCCCTGGATCACAAGCGACTGGCTTCGAGCCAGTTCCCTGATAACGGATTCCAATGCCTGAAAATAGCGACTATCGTTCAGAGGTATTTCCCAGACGGGGAGATAGGCGCCGGCAAAGGCATCCCCCAGGGCATAGTTATGTCCCAGCGCTTCTGCGACTCGGCCGAGGAAAGTACTGGGCGGCATCTCTTTCGCTATCACTTCTTCCTCTTTCCGATGGAGTCGCGTAGCGACTTCGGCGATAACTTCCCGGTCAACGTAGTCAGCCTTAAGCCTGTCGGCAATCACTCTCCCCACTTCTAGTGCCCCACTTCCCAATTGACCCCGAATGGTTATCACAGACATTTTTCACCTCCTTGTCGAGCTTCTGTGCTCAGTTGAAGTAACCGAGTTTCTCTTACCAGCTTCTCGATCGCTCGGGTTCCATGGCCGAGACTGAGAGCCATTTCTTCCGGTAAGATTCTACATTCGATCGTTCCTGTCGAAAGATCAACCCTCAGGATTTTCCCCGTCTACCCGCCGAGAGGGTAACTTTGACCGTTACTCAATGGACGCTCCATTAGGCCCGTGTTTAGAAAATAACGCGACCGTGTCAATGGCCGGTGTCCGCACAATCAATGAAGGGGCAGGTGTCTCGCCGCACGATCGCTCTGGCGCAGCGGGTGCCCCGCCCAATCAGGGCGCAGCAAACAGCACCCCTGCGATCCATCCTCTTCGTTCGCTGGGACGAATTCGCGATAACAATTTATTACTACTTTTTTTATCTTCCCACGCAGGAGGTGGGTTGTCAAGGCAATGCTCAAGAGCAACTCAATATCAAAGGCTAAGGGCTGCTATCGAACCAGTGACAGGTAGCCCTCCGGCGTAAGCATCTGAAGGGCAGACCTCCCTTTGAAATGATCAGCGTCCCACGTGATGAAGGTTGAAACTTTCGGAAAGTGGGATTCGAGATGTTGCAACAGAAGAGCATCAGCTCTATCCCTCAGAAGTAACTGTAATTCTCATTATAGCTACCCTTAAGAATATGTCAAGTTTTTCGACAGGGCGATGGAGTAACGTCTAAGTTAGCCTCCCCTTGTTGAACTCATTTTGGAAATCAAGGAAAGGGGACGGCTCGAAAAATACGGTACTTTTCCTCTCCAAATACACACTCCACCCCATTCCCTTAATTGTATTTTCTGCTAACATAGAAATTGGAACCCAAAGCCATAGCGGGGGGTTGGAAGGTGTGGACGAAATCTCCTCATCAAAAGAAACGGATTCCGTGGGGGATACTTGGATAGACGAAGTTTTTGGTCCAGAAGAACACAGTATGATGATCTGTCCTTGCCGCGATGGGTTGCAGTCTTATGTGTCCTGATCACGCTTGCTGAACAGACAGGCGATTTGGATTTATCAGGGAAGAAAATGAGGATTTTTGATTAGCAGGGGGTGGCCAATACGTTCAGGATCTTGGTTGTAGAAGACAACCCCATTTTTCGACAGTTCCTGTGGGAGATCTTGCAGACTCAGTTTCCCTCAGATGAGCTGTTTGAGGCAGCAACCGGTGCGGAAGGTCTGGAAAAAGTCGATACTCTAAATCCCGATCTTGTCTTCATGGATATCCAATTGCCTGGAGAAAACGGTCTTTCTCTGACTCGAAAAATAAAGGCAAAACATCCTGGTATCATTGTCGTGATTCTTACGAGTTATGACTCGGAGGAATATCGGAGAGCTGCTTTCGAATCAGGGGCTAACCATTATGTTCCGAAGGACTCGTTCCTGTCGCTGATCAAATTAATCTCGAACGGTCTTCATCCTTGAATCTGAATCATTTTAGGAATGATTTACGCCGGTACGGAGAGAAGGATTCTATCAAATCGTTCTTTCGGAGAGATCGGTCATCTCTCGAATCAGGCCGTCCTTCATTTCGAATAACCGGTCAGCGTGTCGGGCCAACTCCTGATTGTGGGTGACCATAATGATGGTCAGGCGCTCGTTGCGGTTGAGTTCCTGCAGAACGTGGACGATTTCTTCGGACCTTTTCGTATCAAGGTTTCCGGTTGGCTCATCGGCCAGAAGGATTTCAGGCCGATTTACCATGGCCCTGGCGATGGCAACTCTCTGCATCTCGCCTCCCGAGATCTGGCCTGGAAGGTGATGTTTCCGGTTTTCGATTCCCAGGAGCTTCAGGAGCTTAGCCGCCTCATTTTCCGAGCCCGCCTTCCGGTAAAACGTGAGGGGCAGAACGACGTTTTCGATGACCGTCAGGGTGGGGATGAGGTAGAAACTCTGGAAGATATATCCGTATGTCTCCCTCCTGATCCGGGTCAGTTCCCGTTCCGATAGGCGCTTGCCACTGTTGAAGATCGATCTGCCCCCCAGGGACAGTTCTCCGGAAGTCGGGTTGTCGAGACAGCCCAGCAGGTTGACGAGCGTCGTCTTTCCAGACCCGGAGGGACCGATGATGGAGATGAAGTCCCCTTTATTGATCCGCAGTGAAACGGAATTCACTGCCGGGATCTCCTCGCTTCCCCGGAGATAGATCTTTTTCAGGTTTATGGCCTCTATTGAGAGCGCATTCTCATTCATCCGATATCACTCCTGATGGCCTCCAGCGGCCGGATCCTTCCTGCCTTCCAGGCCGGATAAAGTCCACTCACAAGTCCGATGCAGAGGACCGTCGCCATCGTCAAAAGGACGAGTTTCAAGTCTATGAGAATGAGACCTCCGCTCGGAGCATACGGAAGTACGTAACGGATAACCATGCCCGTGACTTTTGAGAGGATCAGCGCCAATCCAATCCCGAGGACGCCTCCGATGGCACAGAGGAGCAGGGTCTCGATCCAGATCAGCTCGAAAATGTCCCGAGGCATGGCCCCGATCGTCTTCAGGATGCCGATTTCCTGAAACCGTTCGTGAACCGACATCAGAATCGTGTTGATGACACCGACCATGGCGATCAGAATCGCGATGATGGCGATCGAAAGAACCATCACCTTTGCCGTCGAAACAAGCCCCATGATCGTCTGTTTCACCTCGGCCAGGCTCACCACCTGGACATCCGGGAGTTTATACAACTTATCTTCAAGACGGGTGATGTCAGCATCCTTTTTCACTTTGATGCCGATGGTGGTCAGCGTATCGGGTCTGTTAAAGATCTTCTGCAAGGCCTTGAGGGGCACAAAGATCGTCCCGTCGTCCTGGGTGCCTGTCCTGGCCAATACACCCACCACCTTGAACTCGACGTTTTTCTCCGCCATGAGGAGCTTGTCACCGACCTCGCGCTGTTCGAGTTCGGCTGCCTCATAACCCATGACAGCCTCATGGCTGTTTTCGTCGGTGAACCATCCTCCCTGTTTGAATTTGAAATAGGTCTTCATCGCGGCGAAGCTCTTCGGTTCCACACCGAAGTAGGCGGCGATCCCGCCGCTTTCGCCCTTGTTCGGGTCGAAGACAGCCTGCATGAGAATGGGTGTCGTCTTCTCCACTTCAGGCTCTTTTCCGATGGCCTCGATGACGGACTCCGGCATATACTTGAGCCCTGTTCCTCCCTTGAGCATCATGGTGGCCGCCTCGTACGGACAGCCCTTGGCCATGACCATCATCTGAAAACCCATGTTGTCAATGTCCCTGTTGAGGGCGGTCTCATAACCGTGGTTGAACCCGAGAAGGCTCACCAGCACCCATGACGAAAGGGCGATGCCGACGAGGGTCAGAAGGCTACGGACCCTTTTCCTGAGCAAGTTCTTGTAGGCGATCTGAAATTTCGTGATCATATTCGTTGCGCTCCTATGACCAGATTGAAAATTGGAAGATTGGAATATTGGAAGAGTGGACCATTGGGAAAAACTTAAAAAACCCGAGTATTTTTTCAACCCATCATTCCACTATTCCATTTTTCCATCATTCCGGTTTTTGCCACTACTGTGGCAGATAAACAAACTCATCCATCAGCACAAGGTTTTTTTTTGTGGCCCTGAGGGCGGCCTTGAAATCGTCTTCGGCCTCCGGGGCAGGATTCTTTATTGCCGCGACCTTCCCGGATGCCTTCCCTGAAACAACATCGTAAAGATCAAAATCCTTGAGCGTCAAACCGAGGAACTGTTTGCCGAAACTTGCATCCCGTAATTTCCCGGCATACTTGCTGGTCATTTTCTGTATGTAGAAGGCCTTGATCCGTCCCTCAAGATCGAGGGCGAGGAAGACCTGAATGCCCCCGAACTGGCCCTTCTGGTTGACGCCGTGTATGTAGCCGACCTTCTTCTTATTGGTAACTATTTCGTAGATGGTATAGGGAACGTCGATCGTCTCATAGATGCCGTGGAATTTGTCTCCCAGCCTCTTTTCGATCTTCGCAAGGAGAGGCTCTCCGCCCTTTTGTGCAACAGAGACATAGAGGGTCTTATACCCTGTTGACTCCGGGAAGAGCCTTGCCACGTCACGGTCAGGATCGTTCAGATCGCAACCCACCGCGCCCCACGCCGTCGTGTATCCTGTCACGACGATAAGCGCCAGGAAGACCCCAATGCAAAATGCAAAATGCAAAATGCAAAATGAAAAATGAATGGATCTTTTCTTTGGAATTTGCATATTTATCCTTTTTAAGAAGGTGGATTCGCTACGCTTAACCCACCCTACTTCTCTTTCACCCATCACCTTTCACCTTTTTCCCAAGTAACTTGGACAGCCACGATACCGGCCGGTAGTAATAAAGCTGCAGGAGAACTTTGTTGTCATTTGTGCTCCCGTTATCATTTGTGCTGTGGTCATAAAAATACCCTAAGCGGACCGTTAAATCCGAGGTCGCAAGTACTGAAAAGGAGAGGCTCAATTCAAAGGTCTTTTCTTCACCGGACTTCCAGTATGCGGGCTGGGCCTCAATCTTCAGCCGTCCTTCCGGGTCCAGATTCATGCCGAACCGGTAGAAGAAGGCGTACGTATTCTCACCGAGCCACTTGCCCCCGAGAGCTTCGAAGCGATGTTCAAGATTATTCCTGAGGAGAGTAAAGTCAGCTCCCGCAAGCCTCATCCGCAGGGGATCCGGATTCCTTAAATCGTAACCCATCGTGTCGAGTGTCTTGCCGTAACCCATGGAGAAACCTAAGTTCATATTATCCCGGCTCAGCACTCCATAGGAGGCCCTGGCAGCGGTCATGTAATTGCCCCTGAAAGAGACCGGCATCCCCGAGCCGGTTGTGGCGCTGGCTGAAATGTCCCCCCACGAGTAGTCTTTGTAGGCTCCCACACCCCAGTCCCGGTCATAGCCAAAACCCTCTATGGCAAGGGTCCTCAGCAGAAGAGCGTGGCTGTCGAAATAGGAGGAAAGCCCGAAGGCCGGACGGTTATGCCCGATCCATACATAAGGCCCGAGAATCTTCGATTTCAAATAGGCATTGTAGATCTGGGGCTCCAACGTTTTCGTATTCCCATTTTCCGCATCGACCGTCAGGGCGAGACGGCCCTGAAGGGCAAAGGTGGCCACGTCCCCGGATTCGCCTGAAAACCGCTGTATGTAATCAAAACCGACGCTCGGCTTCTGCATTTCAGCATCCGGGTTCATGGAATAGAAGATCCCCTTGTGAAGCTCGGACGAATAGCCGCCGATCCCCTGGGCCTCGAAATAGAGCAGGTGGTCATCGGCCTGTGCCATCTCGGCCACACATAAAAAAAGGAATAATGGAATAATGGAATAATGGAATATTGGAATATTGAAAGGGCAAAAAGAGAAAAGAATTGGTTTTTTACTCATTGATTCGTCCTTCCATTGTTCTACCGTTTTTACCCATTATTCCAGTATTCCAGTATTCCAACATTCCAGTACACTTAGACATCAAATTGATAGCTCCCCCTGAAGACGACCTTTCCGTCTCTTGAGAAGGTCAGCCTGATTTCCCAATCTCCGGGCATGACGACATCGATGGGAAGAAGATAAGCGCCGTTTTTGGAGAGCTTAAGGGGGCGATCCCCCGTATCATGGGCACCTCTCATGGAAGGCATGCCGGAATCGGCCTTGACCTCCATGGAAGTCTCCTTTGTCCCGGCCTTGGTATAAACCTCGACCTTGAGGATGACCGTACCCAGTTTTGGCTTCTTGTCAAAGCCATAAACGAAGTAATAGTCGTTACCGATGGGGACCTTTTTGCCAGGTCCCGGGATTGCAGAAAATTGCTCGGCCCCAGAGGGGGCTGAGCCCTCTGCGACCGCTTTAGGTTTGTGGCCCTGCTGGCTCCCGGCATTAGGAGGCAGGCACGGAAGAGAAATGGCCACCAAGATCAGAAGATAGAAGAACCATCTTTTCATAGTTGAGTTCCCCCCTTTGAGGAATAAGGTTTATTGTTTGAGCCGATATAACATTATAATACAGAATGTTAGAAATTGCCCTTGGAGACAATAAGGTGAAGACTGTATTTTGCAGAGAAAAGCGCCCTATTTCGAAGTGGGTGTGATTGCATGTCCACCTTGGCTCGACTCCCCAAGCGCTCCCTGAGGTTGCCCGGCAGTTCAGCGGTGTTAAAGGAGAGAACGAAGAATTTGGTCTCCGGTGTCTGTAAAGTTATGCACCAATTAATAATTCTATAGCAAAGGTAGTAATTTAGGACACATGATCTTACGTAGAGCGGGCCTTTAGGCCTGCTTCCCGCAAGGCTAAAGCCTTGCCCTACAGGAATAATACGTCAACTTATTTTTTGCTTTCACTCTAAATCCCAGACCATAAACTTGCATCAACGGGAAATCGTGAATGGGTCGCTCATGTCTGTATAAGCCGGATCACTTTTCTCGGTGATCTGGAGCGTGTAGTCAGTTCTGGTTTTCAACTTGGCGGGAATGTGCCATGAGTAAAATCCTTCACCGCTGCTCCCAATCGAAGCTTTCCTTGTAATTGTTCGAACGGGTTTCCCACCTTTCAGGAGATCGATCTGTACATAGGGGCCGATATTACCCGCATAGGTCCAGTTAATGGTCTGGACCGTTCCTGTCCGCCAGTTTTCTCCTCCCACCGGAGAGGAAAGGGTGATTCCCTTCTTGAAAAAAGCTGCCGTCACTGATTTGTCGCCGTCCATGGTTCTGTCCAATGGATCCTTAAGGGGCCAGAGAAGTAAATAAGGTGAAAGAAGTATTTTGGGGGGGAAAGATGCTGTATTTGGGTCCTGTTGTGCGGTAAAAGGACTTCGACGATGGCAAAGAAAGACAATCCCCTGGGCTGAAGACGGGGATGGAGGTTTTGTTGCCGCACCCGGGCGGGTCAACTCCCGACTCAGGATTGACCTCAGTTCCTGTGTAGCCGTATGGCGTACTTACGAGGTGAAAATGAGATAAGATTTCCGGGGTTGCCGATCTCGCCATATTCGGTCAAAGCGGCATCGGCAACCCCGTTTTAAGCGGCCTTCCTGTTTGGGTTTATTCTCTTCGCTCGCCTCCCTCTTTCAACAACCACACCGTGCATGTTTTGGCAGTACGAAGCAAACGAGAATCCACTCAGCTATCAATTCATTAGGGCGCGACTGGTTCCGCCGTGTAAACCCCTACAATGTCAAGATCAAGCGGACTTACAATTACGACAAACCCTTTGACAAATTCTTTCGTAAGATCGGGATGAGGGGGCGGGACAGGGAGGAGAGAAATTACATCACTGCAGTCAACCTCAATCCCCTGACCCGGTCCCAGAACAACACTCTTAAAGGGCCCGAGCTGCCCTTGGTCCAGGTTTTCAGGTTTCGTCTCAACTGCCGTCTTCCGAATTGGCACTTCTATAAAGTTATAGTTCCGGATATTGATCGCCGTCAAGTAAGTCCCGGGCAAAAGCGGACCACCCAATCCCTGGGTTGGGGGGATCGTCCCGCAGAGGAACTTTGCTGAATAAGACCAAAAATAACCTTTTTGGATGTTGGTGCCGGGGTTGGTGGGGAGGAAAACCCGTTTACCAGGAACAGGCAACATCTCAAGGCTTCCGCTCACTCCGAGGCCCTGGGCTAAGGCCTCGCTTCCGAAGGCAACCACCACAGCTAATACAATGACTAAAATTAGCGTTCTCATATCATGTAACCTCCTTTTCTTGTCTTGTTAGGCTCGATAACTCCTGTTTTAAGCAGCCGTTCTGCTTGGACTTGTTCTTTCTGCTCCCCTCGCTTTTTCCACAACCACGCCATGCATTCCTCACAAATGCGATGGCCCCAACTGTACTCTCAGTAATCACTTTACAAAGTCTTTCAATGTGTAAACCCCTACAACGTCAAGCGGTTGTAGCTTTCCCGGAGCCGCAATTACAACAAACCCCTTGATGAAGTCTTTCGCGAGATCGAAAGACTGAGTTCCAGCGGTTGGTGGAGTCGGAAAGAAGAGATTAATGATATCTTGGCAGTCAACCTCAAGCCCCTGGTCTGGCAAAAGATCTTCAATAACAGGCTTCCCGACCTGCCCTCGTGGCTCACGCTGCGATCTCGTCTCTACTGCCTTCTTCTGAAATCTAACCTCAGAACCCGAGGCGTTGTGGATGTTGATTGCCGTTAAGTAAGTCCCGGGCACAAGCGGATCACCCAACTCCGGAGAGACTGCTGAAGGGAAGATCGTCCCGCAGAGAAATTTCGCAGAATAAATCCATGGACCTGCGAGGTTCAAGATCGTTCTAGAATTAGGAGTAACAGTCTGCACCGCGAGGCTTACCCCGGTACCTTGAGCTAAAACCTCGCCTCCAAAAGCAACCACCACAGCCACTGCAATGATCAGAATTACCGTTCTCATATCATGTAACCTCCTTTTTTTGTCTTGTTGAGATTGGCCCACGCGTTTCCCATTCCCATATCTTCAGACACCTGCAATCAAAAGACACCACCTCCTTTCTCATATCTTGAAAAAAAACCTGGCCCCAGATAAGCAAAATCATCAATACATTTTGTATGGACCTGACACTGACACTCTTAGGATCCCCAAAGCCAGACGGAGGCCCTCTCTGCCCTTGGGGATTCAATTTTACCGCACCCCATCGTTCAATGGAAAAGTTTCATTGTTCGGGCCGCCATTTCCTATAAAAATAGCTGAAATTGCCCTTGGGAACAATAAGGTAAAGGCTGTATTTTGCCTGGAAAAACACCCCATATCGAAACTGTAGCCAGCATCCACACCGAGACTGTAGCTGACCTTGTCTTTTTGGTCTTGGACGACGATGTCTGATTGCTCTGCGTTGTATAGAACTCCGTACTCACTTGACAGCGAGGAGTTCGATCTCAAAGATGAGGGCGCTGCCGGGTGGAATGGGCCCCGCGCCTTGCTCGCCGTAACCTAATTGGGGCGGAATGAAAAGCTGCCACTTCGAGCCTTCCTGCATCAACAGGAGGGCTTCCTTCCAACCTGGGATGACTTTATCGATCTGAAACGCTAATGGTATCCCTCGTGTGTAGGAGCTATCGAATTCGGTGCCATCAATGAAAGCGCCCCTGTAATTCACCGTAACCTCATCGGTGGCCTTCGGCGTTTTACCGGATCCTTCCTTAAGTACTTTATACTCCAGACCACTCGGAAGGGTTTTCACTCCTTCCTTCTTCGCGTTTTCCTCCATGAAGACCTTGCCCTGGGAAAGGTTCTTTTCCGCCATCTCCTTCAATTCCTTCTGACGGATGGCCATGGCCCTGCTTTGAATTTCCGAAATGATTTGTTTGATTTCTTCCTCACTTAAAAGAGGTTTCGTTCCCTCGAGACCATCCTGGATTCCTGAGGTGTAAACCTCCAGGTTAATTGGCAATCCCTGGTATTTCAAGTTTTGTCCAAATCGATACCCGAGGCTGTAGCTCTCCTTATCCTTTTGGTCCTTCAGTTCAACCTTTTCAGCCCCAAAACAAAGAGTAAATAAGAAACCAATGCTCAAAATTGCTGCCAGAATATATTTCATTTCGATCTCCTTCCTCTTGCTTGTGACCTCGTTCGTAAAGTCTGTCTGTTCTGTATCACGCTTAAAATCTACTGTCCTGTCGCTTTCCCGGATTCAGGTCTGTCCTGGATGGCGAGAAGCTCCACCTCGTAGATGAGCGTGGCATTCGGCCCGATGTATGGCGCCCTTCCCACGTTCAGGTAGGCGAGTTTAGAAAGAATGAAAAGCTGCCACTTGGAGCCCACGGGCATGAGTTTCAGGGCCTCCCTCAAACCCGCGATGACATTATACGGGTCGGAAAGTTTGATCGTTGCCGGCTGGCCGGTGTCATATGTGTCCACGAAGACGGTCCCACTGATAAGGGTGCCCCTGTAATTGACCTCCACCGTGTCCTCGGCAGTGGGCTTCCTGCCTTCGCCGGCTTTGAGAATCTTGTATTGCAGTCCGCTCGGCAGTACCACCACGCCCTCCTTGGTCTTGTTGGCAGCGAGGAACTCGTCCCCCTCCTTCTTGTTATCCAGGCCGGCAATCATCCTTTCTCCGCGCGCCCTCGCCATCACTTCGCTCCTGAATTCGACCAGGAGTGAAGCGATGGCGTCATCGGTCAGCAGAAGCTTGCCGCCCGAGGCCGCATCCTTCATCCCTCGAATTATCAAATCGATATCAACATCTACCCCCACCCGCTTGTAGCTTCTGATGGTTTCTACGCCCAGGCTGTAACTCATTACATCCTTCCGCGTCTTAAGTGCCTGTGTCTCTTCGGCGCTGCCCGTATCAGGTGGTCGATTCGGCGCTACCTCTGCAGTAAAGCCTGTCTGCGCCAGGATCACTAACAGCAGTCCAACTGCCAGGACGGCCATCCGCTTTATGCATTCCTGTTTCATGAGTCCTCCTTGCTGAAGTTCCGGTCAGTACATCCAAAAAAAGGAGGGCGGAAGTTCTTCCGCCCTCCCACAACCATAAAGCAGTGATTGCAATTTTACGGCATTGTGACAGGCGCCACGTTGCTCCAACCGCTATTGCCGACTGCAATTGTTGTTGCCACGCGGAAATAGTAGGTTGTTTTCCGTTTTAAGAGAGTGATGTTCCTCGTGGTGAGGTTCGGCGTATTGACGTTAACCGTTTTCAGTCCAGCCGTGAATGCCGCATCGGTCGCGTACTGGATGGAGACGCCGCTTGTGCCTGTGGTGGTATTGTTTACCCAGGTAAGGACAACGGAGGTGTTGGTCCGCACGGCGGCCGTCAACCCTGACGGAGCCAGGACTGTGGCCGCAGGCCCAATGGTGGCCCATGCGGAGCTGCCCCATACGTTAGAGGACTGCACCCGGTAATAGTACGCCGTGCCCTGTGCGACGGTGTTATCCGTGTACGAGTTCGGCGGCGGGGTGCCGGTGGTTGTAAATGTCGTCAATCCCGTTGTGAAGGTCGAGTTCGTCGCCCTCTGGATCGTGAAACCGGTAGCCGTTGCGAAGCTTCCGGTCCAGCTCAAAGCAACCCGAGCCGTGGTCGGGGTCGGGAAAGTCACCGCGGCAGCCAGTCCTGAGGGGGCAGGCGGCACCGTTCCGGTGAACACGATAGGCCGCATAAAGTCGTTCTCTTCATGCGACAGCATATGGCAGTGGTAGACGTATTCCCAGCCGAAGTTGGTCATAATGTTGCTGACCTGGGGCACTGCCGCCACGCCTGCCGGTGGCGCTATGGGAAAGAAGTTCGTAACGGAGTTGACAGGTGTTGTCGGATCCAGAAGCCGGTTGCTGGTGGGTACCGTAAACGGAAGAATGGTCGAGACCGGACGAAAGGCCACAACAATGTCTTCCATCGGGTTCGTCCGGATGGTGTCCCTCCAGCCCAGCTCGTCCGGGTAGGGTGGCTTCACGACATTGGTCCAGTCAATCCGGTTGATCACCTGTACGTCGAACAGGTGGAAGTGGAGAGCATGAGAGTCCACGCCGAGGTGCGTAATACGCCAGAGCGTGACCTCGCCGTCGTTCAAGATCTCAGTGGGCGGGTCTATGTAACGTGCGAGGCCCATAACCATGCCTGCGCCCACAGTCGGTGTCAGGGGGTTAGGGGTCGAGCCCATCCTGATGTCCAGCCTGCCATAGTCCGGATCGAAACCCTCTGTGATGTTCTCGTAAGTAAATATTCCGGCTCCATTGAGCAGGGCCACTGCCGAGGCACCCATGCCGCCGGGGTTATTGGGCACGATGTAGACGCGTGGCTCTCTGCTGTAAGCTACGCCCGGGGGGTTTGTGACCGTGATGGAGCCCATAGTATTGGTCACTGCTACAAAGGTCGAGCATGTGGCGCCTGTACCGCCGCCTCCGGTTATGGTGCATGTGGCAGCCTTAACCGTGCTGTAATTGGAACCCGGCTCATCTATCTGGATGGCATTAACGATTCCGCCTGATACAGTTGCGACGCATGTCGCCCGTACACCGCCTGCGCCGGGTGCGCCTATCGTACAGGTAGGAGCCGAGGTGTAACCGCTGCCTGCGGTCAAAAGTGTAACGCCGCCGCAAGGGTTAAGCCCTGCCGTAGCTGTGGCTGCAACCGGCGAGTCGCCGATAATCACGACCTTGGGAGCGACCGTATAATTGTTGCCGGGCGCTGTGGACTTGATCCTGGCGATCGTCTGAGCCTTACCGGTGAGATTCAGGGTACTGTCAGGCGCCTGAACATAGATATCCTTGGCCGCAAAGCCCGGGAAGGCGTCATTATAAGCGACCTGGGGCACGATGGGCTTAGGCTGGGCCACTGCGAAGGCCTTCGGAATAGCGGTCTTCAGAGCGTTCAAATCGAAGTTGAAGGGTGATGTCTTGGTTCCCTTGATCCGGACCTGCATGATGGTCCGGGTGTTGGGGCCAAAGCCCGGCGGGGTTGTGGGCTGTGCGCCGACTGCCCTCTGGTCCGGGTCGTCCGTGTAGTAATCGTTGTTCGGCCAGAAACTCGGCATCGGTGCGGGCGCGTCGTTATAGAGGATGAACGTCGTGCCGTCCGGGTAGTTGCGGAAGTCAACAAGGACGTCAGCGCGGTGGTCCGGCAGAAGAAGAAGCGAATGGCTGGTGACGCTTGAAAAGGGGATATTCTGGCGAATATATTCGAAATCAACCGGCTGCGGTGGAATAACGCTCGCCTGCGCCAGGAGTCCGCCTTCGTTTCCGATCAGGATCCATGGCGGGCCCTGCGTGGTCGGATCGGGGACGCCGCCGTCCCTGCCGTCCGTCGGCCAGGTCGGATACGCCGGATTCGGGGCGGCATCCACCATCTTAACTTCGGTATTTGCCCAGGCAACCACAGTAGCCCGCGTGCCAGCGGCTGGAGCTGCGATGGTCACAGTAGGAGCGGCATGATAACCCGTTGCGTCTGTAACCGTGATGCCAAGAAGCTGTCCCGGAGGAACTACGGTCGCCGTTGCATTGCAGGTGACTCCTCCGCCACCCGAGACCGTCACCGTGGGAGCAAGCGTGAAACCTGTGCAGCTATCAACCCCCTGGAATCCTGTGACTGCACCATTGCTATTGGACATGATGACTGCCGTAATTGGTAGAGTACAGGTGGCGGTGGCCAGGTCAGCGGCTTGAGGCGTAAGAGTGACGGTAGGAGGAGCCGTGAAGTCTACGCAGTTCCGATCAGGTGCGATGTCCGTTATTACACCTGTAGAAACTGTTGCCGTTGCTGAGGTGAAGGTGCCTGTATCACCCGGGGCATTGGTGATGGTGACAGCAGGAGGCAAGGCAGGAGGCACGGCATAACCGGAGCCTCTGTTTTTGATGCTGATGGTCAGGGGATCCGCCTTATACCACTGAAGGTTGGTCACGCGGTCGTTGGGCACGCTCAGGATCCTGAACCGGATGACATCCGGCGGCAGCTCAATGTATGGGAAGGCAGTGCCATTGACGATCATGGTGTCCAAGAGCGCCTCAGGAGTGATGGTAGGGCTGGGAAGAACGAGATTGGTTGGCATCATCGGCGGTATCAGGAATGGGCCGTAGTCCCACCTGCCGTTGGTGAGATTGCCTGTCGGGTCGTAGATGTTCTCGACCGGCATGTACTCGTGGGGCATCCAGAGTTGACCGCCTTTTGACCCGACGTACTTGTACCAGAGAGGGTCCGTACCGCATCTTGAATCGCTCACTTTTAAGTAGTAATTTGCACTCACTGGATTCCAACAATCCCCAGTTGCCGCACCAGGTGTCACCGCTGTTGTTTCATACGTATGGGAGGTTGGATCGTATGTCCCTATCGGGAAATTCGGCGACCGGAGGGCATCCGTGGAGGCGTCATTGACAAAGCCCTTGTCCTGGATGACTAAGGGAATGCCGTAGCGGTAAACCCCGCCGAGGTTGGGAAGGATCTGTTTAGCCGCGGGATTGCCGCCCGAGTAGTTGCTGCCGTCGATCAGGTCGTCCTCGACCTGGTCGATGAGCAGATAGGGGGCTGCCATGCCCTTATAGACGTTGAGCCGGGTGATCCCCCAGACGTGGTCGTGCCAGAACAGCAGTCGGGCGCTCTGCTGGTTGGTATAGTAGTTTGTCGCCGTCCCGTCGTTGGCAGTATTGGGGACATGTCCGGCGCCCGCTCCGATCATGTCAGGCACGTTCGTTAAGGCTGGCCCCTTCTTCATGCCCCATGGATACCCGGTAATCGCAGTCCCGGGAATCGGGTCCCCTGCCGGGGTGATCCACTGGTGGGGCGTGCCGTCACTGATCCACGGGGTCCTGCCGCCGTGGAGGTGAGGTATGGTGGCGCGATTCTCCGTAAACGTGTCGCAATTCATTTGCACTCCCATGTCGCAGGTCGTTGTACCATAAGGAGCGGGTCCCAGCGGCCCCATCCCTGCGCCCATGAGGGTGGGGTCCACCGGCAGGCATAGCTTGGAGGAATGAGCTGGATCGGTAGCACAGGTGGCAGTACTGTTGGAAAGCGGGAGGGTATTGTCGAACTTAAGCCGCACCGGCCAGCCGTTGCCGCCGACTCCGAAGGGATTGAGCGTGGTAGGAGCCCCGGGAGGCAGGGTAGGATTGTACACCCTGGCGACGATCGCCGGTCCAAGGTACTGGCCGACACCGCCGATCGCAGGGTCAGGCGTCTGGCCTGGGCCAGTTCCTTTAACCTGCTGATAGCCTCTCAGCGCGGTTCCGGTTGGGGGCAGGTCCGAGTGCATCTGGACAGCAAAGTTACCCACAGCCACATTGTAAAAGACCGAACCGGGATAGGTTGTCGTATCCGGAACGGCGATGGGGATATACTGTCCGAGGTTATTCTGGTTGCAGGTACCATCGGTATAGTTCAGTGACGGAATACCTGGTGTACATCCCGTCAGGCCCAGGCCGGGCAGCGAGTCAACGAACTTGCGCAAATTCGGGCTCTGACTGAAATTGGGCAAGGTGTAGTTGACATTCGGGTTAAATCCCATTGCCGGGTTTGGCACGATGTTGGGTGCGTATGGGACGACTGGGGCCGGTTGGGCAGCGACCTGGCCAACGCCGCAGCAAAATGCGGCTATGGCCAATCCCATAGTCACAAAGATCAAAGATTTGCGTTTACTCATCTTCTTCTCCTTTCGTATCGATTGTGATGCCTCGCTAAGGCGTGGGAGTGGAGGCTTTAGCCGGTCCAAAAATGGGAGACCGAAACCACCCACTCCACGGGAGAGTGAGGGTCGAATTACTGATCAGATTGAGTCTCATCCGAGCATTGCCCGTCCAAGCATTGCGCATCTTCCAGGTCGGTCAGATTCTGCTCAAATAGCGCTTCCCCCCTCGCGTTTTGGGCGTTTTGGGAATCTACGATGGAATCCACGGATCTCTTGAAGAGCGGATCTACGCTCATTCGCTCTTGTATCGCCTGACCAAGATATTCCCGGGCCTGTTGCCTCCGCGATTGATAAGGGTTTTCCTGCGCAGTGGCTTGACCGATGCCCACGCAAAGGGCGGCTATTACCAATACAAGCCACATAAATATTGATTTTCGTACTGCCATGTTGCTCCTCCTGTTCTTAGTCTGATATGATGATGTTGCTTTTTTCTGTTGACCATGACCCGAGTACAATTTTTAGTTCTTCTGCTTCATCACCTTCTTTTCGTAACCCTTCAACAGAATGATTCTCATCTCTCCATAGGTATTCTCTGTTTGGGATGCCACGGTGATCTTATTCCTGTTTGCTCTTCACTCTTCCAGCATCCGGGACGGCATAATTTGGTTCAATTGAAACCTTAATCATCTTAGAAAACCTTCGTCTCCAAACCATGCAGGCTCCGGTTTATCGTCCTCATATGAAAGGGTGTTCTGGGGGACTGTAAAGGCGTTTCGAAACATAGACTTCCCCCTGCCTGATCTTTTCAATGGCTGGGAAAAGCTCGGCGTTCATATCTTCTTTCAGCAGATAACCTCTGGCACCCATGGCTATGGCATGACAGACGAACTCGTTATCGTTATGGATCGTACAGATCAAAGCATTTACACCGGGATGGGCTTTATTAATGAGATGCAATGCCTCAAATCCTCCGACCATCGGCATGGAAATATCGAGTATGACCAGATGAGGGGTCAACCCGCTCAGGGCCAATCTGTCGAGAAGGCTGAGGAGATCGAGGCCGTTTTCAGCCTCTCCGACAACCTCCAGATCCGTTTTCTCCCCGAGAAATCTCTTTAAGTCCTGCCGAAGCAGGGCATGGTCATCGGCCAGTACGATGCGGAACGGGTTTGCCGGCAAGATCATCTGAGCTCCTCTAAGGTCTAGCATATCACCTTAGACGTTCCGGATCAATGGCCGGAAATTGCTATTTTCGAATGGTAAGAAGTTGCTATATGGGCCGGGAAGACAAAACACTGGAACACTGGAATAGAGATGCTGGAACAATGGAATAGTGGAATAATGGAATAATGGACCGAGAATACTGAAAAAATGGAATCATGGAAATGAAAAAGCGGAATAATGGAATACTGGGATAGAGATACTGGAAGATTGGAAAGAAGATCTGGAAGATTGGAATAACGGAAACTAAAAGCCGGAATAATGGAATGATGGAAACGAAAAGCTGGAATAATGGAATACTGAAAATTGGAATATTGGGACAAATAAGATGGAATAATGGGAAGCCCAAAAACTACGGGATGACGCACAAAGACCTTGATAAGTACTGAGATTTATGGGATAAGAGCTGATATGGAGAGGAAAAACATCAACAGAGGCTTTAAACAGCTACGTGTATGGCAGGATTCGGTGGCGCTTTATATTTTGGCTTGTAAGATATTGGGCGGGTTCCCCTTTGAGTTGAAGAAAGTAGCCTCAAACACCATTGACGCTGCCCACAGTATATCGAGGAATATCTCGGAAGGTTACTGTCGCCGCGGTCTTAAAGAGTACTTGAATCACCTTAATATCGCACTTGGTTCCTGCGGGGAATTTTATCCGTGTTACGAGAGCTTCAACCTGGCAGGTCAAATAACGGCGGAAGAATACGAGGAACTGGACCGGCTCCACTACAAAGTTGAAAATGGATTACTTAAATTGATCGGTTCTCTTCAAAAAAAGCAGACGACTGGCGATTGGGAAGACACATTCAAAGAAAAGAAATGATCCTCATCTTTTTTTGGCTTTTCCCATTCTTCCATATTTTCTCTTTGTTCTTCCCATTATTCCAATCTTCCAGTCTTCTAGAGGTAGCCCTTCTGGATGGCGTATTTGACGAGGTCTGCGGTCTTCTTCAGGTTTAATTTGTCCATGATGTTGACGCGGTGGCGGACGACGGTGTGAATGCTGATACATAGAAGGTCGGCAATCTCTTTGTTCGTTTTTCCCTCTGCGACCAACTTTAATACCTCCCGTTCACGTGTCGTCAAAGATTCGGCAAAAAGGGGCTTGCCATTTCCACGGTGGATCTGTGCCCAATCATCGGTCAGCTCCCGGGAGAGAAGGGGAGATACGTACATCCTTCCTTGTTGAATTGCTTCGATCGCAGAGAACATCTCCTTGTCCGCGTCTCCCTTCAGGAGATACCCGTGCGCACCCGCTGACACAGCCTGATGGAGAAAATCGATATCCTGGTGCATGGTGAGGACCAATATTTTTACGGCCGGATGGGCCCTCCTGATCTCATGGATGGCTTCGATTCCCCGGAGGTTCGGCATGGAGATGTCCAGGATGACCATATCAGGGGTCAGTCTTTTCAAGAGATCGAGGAGCTCGAGGCCATCCCCTGCTTCCCCAATGATCTCGAAGTCAGGCATCTGGCCGAGGATCATCTTTAAACCCTGACGAAACATGGCGTGATCGTCAGCGACCACAATGCGGTAGGGACTCATTACGCATTTTCTCCTTTGGCTGTGGGGATCGTAAAAATGATTCGAGTACCCTTCCCTTCTTCACTCCATAAATCAAGCGTACCGCCCAGCATCCTCACCCGTTCGTCGATGATGGCCAAACCGATCCCTTTCCCGCTGGCATCCATCGTGAGGATCCGATTCAAATCGAATCCCTTGCCATCATCTTCCAACTGGAAAGAGATGCTGCCGTCCAGTCTATTCGTGGACACAGACAGATGGGTGGCCTGGGCGTGCTTCCCGGTATTGTTGAGGATCTCCTGGAAGATACGGTATATGATGATTTGGGCATCCTGCGGAAAGAACTGATCAACTTCCATGATATCCAATCTCAGCTGAACATTATAATTCTTGGAGAAATCGGTAACGAGCCTTCGAAGGGCAACGGAGAGGCCGAAATACTCAAGGACGTAGGGGCTCAGATCTCTGGAAAACCGACGGACATTTTCGAGAACCTGGTCCAGGTAGTTCAGGGTCTCTTCGCATTCCTTTCTGAGTTCCCTCTGTTCCTCCGGCAGTTTTTTTTCGATGAGACTTAACCGGAACTTAATTGCGGCCAGGGCTCCCCCCAGCTCATCGTGCAGCTCTCCGGAGATTCGTTTCCTCTCCTTTTCCTGGGCCGTCAGAAGCTGGGAAGAAAGATACCGAAGCTGTTTCTCCGACTCTCGCAGCACGTTCTCTACACGCTCGCGCTCGGCGGTTCTCTCCTGCCAATGCCTTGCGTCTTCCTGGGCTCTTATCCTTAATCGATCATTTCGGATGATGAATACAGCCCCTGCGATCATGGATAGGACAACGATCACAAGATGCACTAAGTTTTCCAGCAAATCCTTCCTTGTGAAGGCTGTCACCTCGTCATAGGTGGAATTTATCACGACGATCCACGAAAGATTCGCAAACTCTACCGGAGCGAACGCAACGATTTTCTTAGGAGAGTTCCTTAATTTGTAGTCCCCGGTGCCCTGTTTCTTTTTCAACACCGCTTTAGCGTAATCGAACGAGACGTGACACTGAAGGCAATTTTCATCCCTGATATAAATGTTGCGAGACACCATCTCCGGGTGCTCTGAGTGGAAAATAAGCGTTCCCTTCGTGTCGATAATCCAGATCTGGTGCATTCCCATCCTGGAGTCCTTCAGTTCGTTATCAAGGAATTCTTTCAAATCCAGCGTGAAGCTGAGGACGCCGATGAATTTCCTTTCCGGCTTGGGATGCTTTGTACCGTTCATGTCTTGATAAAGGGGAGTGGCAAGGAGAAAACAGAAAGAACCGGGGCCGGGATTCCCGGGACAATCAAGCAGTGGGACGGATGAAACAAAGAGTTTTCTCTCGTTCTCCTTTTTTTTTGCCCAGGCAATGAACTCCTCCTGGCCTACTTTTGAGCCAACGGATTTGCTATTCGTAGAATAGATAATCGTTCCGGTATCATCATAGATGGAAATCGCCTTAACATAGGCCTTCTGGACCTGTTGGAAGTAGGTCCGGGCATCGGCTTCAGTTTCTTTTAAGACATCGGTTTCATAAGGGGAAGGGAGGGCTCTTAGACCCTGTGACTGTCCCCAGAAAAAAGACAGGATTCGATCAGCGTGATACTGGGCATGTAGCAACTGGTATGCCTGAAACGAGGAAAGGCCCCTGTTCCTGGAGGAATAGTATTGCCGGATGGCAAGGAGAACCACCACCAGTAAAACGAAACCCGTCAACGCGATAATTATTGAATTTCGCTTCATTTTTTCTCTCTAACGGTGCCGATTGATGGTTCCATTCTGAAACGATTTCCCTGAGCATACTGTGCTCTTCCCCAATTCTAATAAAACGGTCTGAGAAGTAAATAAGGTGAAGGGAGTATTTCGGAGCGAAAAATGCTGTATTTGGGACCTGGGGGGCTGGAAAAAGGGGGACAGTCCCGTTGCACTTAGATCCCTGTTATAGCGGGAAAAGTAAGTAGAATCAAGATATTGGAATTCAGAAATGGAAGCGGACTGAAAAACTTATCAGTCAGTCCATAATTGTATAGACACTGGAGACCAAATCCCTCCTTCCTTCCCTTTACAAAAGGGAAGAATTCCCCTCTTTGGAAAAGAGGGGTTAGGGGAGAGTTTCGGAAAAATATGTCTTCTCAATTGTGGACCCTTAGTAAGTTAGATGGTCGGTGGAAAATCTGCAGAAAAAAGGATCAGATATCAGAGTTGAGGCCTGGTCTCGACCTGTTTTCTCCACTCCTGCAGTTCCTTCAGCTGTGATTCCACGGTAGACAGCCGCTTATCGAGCTCAGAGAAAGAGAGTTTAACAAGGGCCCGAGTCTCCAGATGCTGCCGCTCGTTCTCTCGTTCCATCTGATCGAGTCTTGAATCCACCCGGTCCAGTCGCTGTATAATCCCCGAATGTCCTTCGGCCAAGAGTTTTATTTGATCGATCAGATTCTCGGAGATGATATGGAACTGGTGAATCATTTCTGTCTTGAAGTCTTCCAGATCCTTCTTCGTTAGGCTATCTTTGCGAGTTGGCATTGTACGTCTCTCCCTCATGGAATTAACCAGAAATGAAAAATCATGGGTAAAGGTCAGGGTGAGGGTGCCGTAGAGAACGGTTTCAAACCGTTCCCTACGGCACCTAAAGTGCCACAAATTCCCGATTCAGTCAAGAGAGTCGCCCCTACCCAACCAAGTTCCCCATTATTCCATCATTCCGACACTCTATTCTTCTATTCCCATTAACCACCTATTTTCGCAAGGTATTTAGGAGATTCAAAAACGTCGGGGTTAACGATATTGGCCGGCTTTTTCCCCTTCAGCATGGCAACGGCATTCTTTGCGGCCACCACAGCCATCGCGTTTCGTGTATCGTGTGTGGCGCTCCCGATATGGGGCAGGAGGACAACATTATCGAGTTTCAAAAGGCCGGGAGGTACCTTGGGTTCCTTTTCGAAGACATCCAGTCCTGCTGCGGCAATCTGCTTCTTTTTAAGCGCCGAGAAAAGGGCCTTCTCGTCGATCACAGGGCCGCGGGAGGTATTGATGAGAACCGCGGTCGGCTTCATCAGTCCCAGCTCCCTCGCCCCAATGAGATGATGGGTCTCTTTCGTGAGAGGACAATGACAGGTGATGAAATCGCTCTCCCTGAGAAGCTCGTCAAGATCTCGATATTGCACGCCCTTCATTTTTTCAATCGTTTCCTTTACAGGAGGGTCATAGGTGATCACTTTCATCTTGAAGCCCCGGCTTCTCCGCATCACCGCCTGGCCGATCCTGCCGAAACCGATGATGCCCAGGACTTTTGATCGATTGAAGCCTCCGGGTCCGATATCGAGTCCCATGAAGGACCTGCTGCCCCCGCCATCCCATTGACCGGAAATGACATAATTGTGGCACTGGGGAATCCTTCTTGCCGTGGCCATGAGAAGAGTCCATGCAAGGTCTGCCGTCGTTTCTGTAAGAACGCCGGGGGTATTGGTCACCGGAATTCCAAGCTCAGTCGCGGCAGCCACATCGATGTTGTTAAATCCAACCCCATAGTTGGCGATTCCTCTGAGGCTCGGATTGGCCTCCATCTCCTTGCGCGACATGGTTTGGCCGCCGCCTCTTACAAGGACAACATCCCCCTGGCGAATTCCTTCAATAAGCTCCTTGGTATTCGGAAGTTCGCCTTTGGGCCCGTGAAGCATGGTGAAATCCGCCCTGGCTTTCTTCAGCACTTCCCTCCCGATTTCAGGCATGAGCCACGGCACCAGAATTTTCCCTGTCATAAGAACTCCTTTCGTGCCTCCCTTTTTCGAAGGGAGAAATTTGAAGTCTCTCTTTGTAACCCTGAACCCTGAACCCTCTCAATCAATCAGGAGCATTCCGATGCCTTCGGGGCTCCTCTCAAACGGAAAACTGACAGATATCCCCACGTTCTTGAGGGTTTTTTTCACGTTGACTCCGACCGCATGTTCAGAAAACCGGGCCATGGTCGAATGGGTGCAAGTCCCCTCCGGATTACATTTCTCACACAGGGAGCAGGCACCGGCTGTCAATGCAAAGGCGAGCGTATAGCCCCGGTTGAAGGCAGCTTTTTCGAGGTCGAGCATGGCAAGAAGGATGCGCTTCTTATCATCATTCCAGGTATCCCAGAACATCCTGGTCCTCTCCCTGATGTCAGGTGCGGTATCAGGTCCGAATTGGTTTTTCAATAGACTCCTGCCCACATCCTCCCTGGCCTCGGCCCTGGCCGGAAACTTGATGATGAGAACGTTTCCATACTCTTTCAGTATCTTTCGGAATTCGTCGGGCGTGGGTGTATAAGGGGGGCAAACGAACTTGTGTCCATAGCTGTCACATCCGTACTGGCATTTGAGCAGTACCCGATTCTCAACTACAATCTTGTCCGGGGTGATGAGCTTTGCCTCCAGTGCGCCAAGGCGTTTTGCTTCTTCAATGAGGAAATCAAACTCTTTGGATCTTCCTTGGGCTGTCTGCTTTATCATTCTCGTCCTCCTTAGAAAATGATTACACAGATTCAAAGAACGATTACACCGATAAGAAATAGACCTTAACGTTGCAGAAAAACTATTCCAACAGACCCCTGCCATGGGGGCGCTTTTCTCCCAGCGACAAAGGCCCCGAACGAATCTTAAGCCGACCACCAGAATTTGGCAAGTCTTTTCGCCAGGCTTTTTGATCCTCCGAAACAGATGGAGGGATGGGCTGAAGAAGAAAAAAAGAAAAAAAGTTCTTGACAGAATTCTTGGCAGTGCTAAAATACGGAACAACATTTCGCATTGCGGTACTCCCTTATGGCGATTTCGCACCCATCGAAACCGAGCAATCTCGTTCGGACGATTGAGGATAAGGAAGCCAGGAACCCAGGAGAAAACTGTGACGCGAACTGCAAGACCGAGCAATCTCGTTCAGGCGATTAAAGATAAGGAAGCCAGGAACCCAGGAGAAAACTGTGACGCGAACTGCAAGACCGAGCAATCTCGTTCAGGCGATTAAAGATAAGGAAGCCAGAAACCCAGGAGAAGACCGTGGCACGAGCCGCAAAACCGAACAACCTCGTTCAGACGATTGAGAAGGTCTCTTCGATCCTCGAGGTCCTGGGGCAGAATCCCAATGGGATGAGCATCCGGGATTTATCCGCCGGACTGCACCTCCCCAAAGGGACGACCCACCGCCTTCTTTCTTCCCTCAACTATTTTGGCTATGTACGTCAGGATTCGAGGACAAAGAATTACCTTCTGGGCTTTAAGCTGGTGGAACTTGGCCATCTCCTCCTCAGCCAGGTCGATCTCCGGAAGGAAGCAGAGCCTTTTCTAAAAGATCTCGCGGAACAGACGCAAGAAACGGTTCACATGGTTTTCCTCGACCGCAACGAGATCGTCTATATCGACAAAGTGGAATCGGATCATAATGCGAGCGGCCTCCGGATGGCTTCGAGAATAGGTCTGAGGATTCCTGCCCATTGTTGCGCCGTTGGAAAGGTTCTGCTGGGCCATCTTTTGGAGGAGGAACTCGATCTGCTCATCGAGAAGAAAAACCTTCTGAAGAAAACTGAGAACACCATTACCGATTCCGTGGAACTGAAGGAGCATCTGAAGTTGGTTCGGCGCCTGGGATATGCGATCGACGATGAGGAAAACGAGAAGGGAATTCGATGCGTGGCGGCACCGATCTATAATGAGGTAGGTAAGGCGGTCGCTGCCGTCAGTGTCTCGGGCCCGGCCTTCCGGGTGACGAAGAGGGCGATCCAGGAGACCCTGAAAAAGGAGGTGATGGAAGCGGCCCTTAAGATTTCGGGAAAGTTGGGATTCAGAGAAAAGGGATAATACCATCCAGAGGCCTTCGAAAAATTGATGGCGAGCGAACATGAATTCTACGGTAAGCTGGTCAAGGAGATCAAGAAATAGTGGGCAAATGGAATGATGGAATGTTGGAATATTGAGAAAAGATCAGAGACAAAAAGTTACTGGTTTTTGGCTGTACCCATTATTCCAGTATTCCATCATTCCACTATTCCATTATTCCCGATGTATTAGGAGAGATCATGTCACTGAACGATGAAATCAAGGAAAAAGAAAGAAGGGTGAGGGCGTTCCTCCACTCGAAAGGACTGAAGGCTTTGCTTCTCAAGCGCCAGGCCAACTTTTCCTGGATGACCTGCGGCGGCCTCAACCTTGTAGGAATTACGGCCGAGGTCGGGGCCACTTCGCTTCTCATCACGGAGAATGAAAAATTCCTCATCTCCACCAACATTGAAGCTCCCCGCATGGTCGAAGAGGAAGGGTTAGAAAAGCAAGGGTTCGTTATCAGAACCTTTCCGTGGTACGAGGAAAAAGAACCCTCTATTATAAAGGAGCTGGTCGGGGATGGCCCATTGGGCAGTGACGTTCCCTTTCCCAGTGCTACGACGCTGTCAGAGGAGATCGCAAGGCTTCGTTACTCCCTCACACCGGAAGAACAAGAGCGCTATCGATGGCTCGGTGAGAAGGCTTCTCTTGCTCTTGAGAAGACGGTAATGGAAACGAAGAGAGGAGAGAAGGAATCGGAAGTTGTGGGAAGACTCTGCCATGAGATTTGGAAGAATCGGATCGATCCCATCACGTTGATGGCTGCAGCAGATGAAAGGATGTTCAAATTCCGTCATCCCATCCCCTCGGAGAAGAAAGTTGATCAGTACCTGATGGTTTCCGTCAACGCCAGAAAATGGGGTCTCATCGTGTCCCTCACCCGTTTCGTCCACTTCGGAGCATTGTCCAAAGAATTGAGGGAGAAATACGAGGCGAATGTATTGATTGACTGCACGTTCATGGCCCATACTCGCCCGGGAATTCGAGCGAGGGAGATTTTTCAAAAGGGGATTGATACGTATCGCGAAAAGGGATACCCTGAGGAATGGAAGCTTCACCACCAGGGCGGAGCAATCGGTTACACGGGAAGAGACTACAGGACCAGTTTCAATACACCTGATGTCGTCCAGGAGAACCAGGCCTTCACGTGGAATCCATCGCTTACGGGAACGAAGTCAGAGGATACGATCCTTGCCACGTCAAGGGGTATCGAGATGATCACGAAGCCTCTTCTTTATCCGGTGCTGTCGATGACGGTCGAAGGCATCTCGTTTACGCGCCCCGCCATTCTGGAAAAATGAGAGAAGAATCAATGCTCAATGATCAGTGGTCACTGAACAATGGCCATTGATACATGACGACAGAGATCCTATGCAGCTTGTCATTCCGGGCTTGACCCGGAATCTCACCAAATTGGACCAGGATGTGAGATGCTGAACCGAGTTCAGTGAACGTAGGGGCGGGTCTTGCGCCCGCCCAAGGGCAGGGTCCATCGGGTTAAAATCTGAAATCTCAGATAGAGTTTTGGAGTAGGAGGGTTTAGAGATGATCGAGAGGCATGTTACGTTCAATGTGATTCCAGGAAAAGAGAAGGATTTTGAGGATCTGTTCCAGAAAGATTACAGCGTTGCCATGTCCAGGCAGTCTGGATTTGTGTCGGTGACGCTCCTGAAGGCACAGGAAAAAGAGGCGGTCTACCAGATGGTCATTCGGTCTCAGTCCCTGGAGACAGCAGCCGCCTGGAGGGATTCGGAAGCCCATAAGGCCCTCTCGCCCAGGATCAAGACCCTTTACGGCGCAAGCACGGTCCAGGTTTATGATGTGGTTTCTCAAAAATAGTCGTCGCTTCAGATTCCGAATAGGGGATTGTCATTGCGGGTGAAACGAGCACCTCACTTCCGTGAGACAGGCCGGCACGTTTTTTCGCTTTCAGCGGGTCTCGCAATGACAGTCCGGAAAATGTGTTTGCTTTCTATATCGGGATTTTGGGACGCTCCCTTGGTTGACTTTTAAAGAATTGAAAGCTATAAAAACAATCTGTGCGGGAATGGGTTCACCAGGTTGTTGAGAAGCCGGAATCAAGAGAAGTGAGAGTAAGGAGAGAAAGGATGAAACTGGAAGCCTGGGAGCAGTTCAAACGAATTGCCTTGTCGGGTCCGTCTCAAAAAGGGTCTCCGGGATCGAAGGAGCCAGAAAAGGGACAAAAGGTCGTTACTGCCTTGATTGTGGACAGTCCCTGGATACCGGGTTTTGTGGGAATCCCTACCCTGGACTATTTCACTCTGTCAGAGGAATGGATCAAAGCCAACCTTTATATCGAGGAACGTTTCCCGGAGGTTGTCTTTCTTCCCGGATACTGGATGGAGTATGGCATGGGAGCAGAGCCTTCCGCCTTCGGATGCAGGATGAAATGGTGGACAAATAGCCCGCCTTCCGTTATCCCTGCCATACATGAGACCTCTGAAATTGCGCGACTCAAAGTGCCCGACCCTGAGGCAGATGGTCTGATGCCTCTCATCCTTCATCTCTACGAGCACATCGAAAAATCGGTCAATAAGCAGAAGAGTCATATCAAGATGGTCGCCGCGAGAGGCCCTCTCGCCACAGCGGCCCATATCCGCGGGGTCACAGAATTCTTAGTCGATCTCAAGCTTTCTCCGGATGAAACAAAGAAATTGCTTGAAATCACCACCGAGACCGCGATCCGGTTCCTTCGGGCACAAATCAAACATCTCTCTGAAGTTGAAGGGATTCTGCTGCTCGATGATATTGTCGGGTTTCTTTCACCCCGGGACTACCTCGAATTTGCCCATCCTTATATGAAGGAAATTTTTGCATCCTTCGAGGGAATGGTGAAGGTGTACCATAATGATTCGAAGATTGACCACCTGCTGGAACCCCTCGCTGAGACGGGATTGCACGTTTTGAATTTTGGCTTTAATGTGGACATGGAAGAGGCCTGGCAAAGGGTAGGGCACAAGATCCGCTTGATGGGGAATATTCCCACCATTGAGGTCCTTTCTGATGGGACTCCCGAGGAGGTTAAATCCCATGCGGCCGAGTGTATTCGTAAAACAGGAGGTGGCCAAGGGCTGATCTTGTCAGCAGGCGGGGCAGTGCCGCCGAATACGCCGGCGAGAAATATCGATGCACTGGTGGAGGCGGCAAGCAGTTCATCTTAAGGCATCAACAGCTAAGGGAAGGAGGGTTGCGAGTTAGGAGGTCGCTTTAGAAGAAAGGATTTCAAAAAACATGAAGGAGGTCAATGATGAAAAGGTCCAGAATAGTATTGGTATCGGTTCTATCAGTGATGGTCTCTCTGGCATTTGTCTTCGGAAATGTTCAAGCTCAGGATAAGAAGATCGCGGCCAAATTAGGGGACATGTTATCCCCGGAACATCCTCATACGAGAACCTGGGTCTATTTTGCGGAGAAGGTGAAGGAGAGGACAAAGGGGAAAGTGGAAATCCAGGTGTTCCATAGCGGACAACTGGGAGGCCAGAAAGATATGTACTTAGGGATGCAGACGGGAAGCGTTGAAATGGCAAAAATCCCCTTTTCGGTCGCTACGGAGTGGATTCCGGAGTGTAAGGTATTCGATCTTCCCTACCTCTTCAACAGCAGGGACGAATTGTTGAAGGTCTATGAGAGCCCGTATGGAAAGAAGTTCTTTAACGAAAAATTCCTGAAGCAGGGTCTGGTTGGATTGACGTGGGTCGATGACGGCGTCAGGAGCATCTACACCAACAAGCCTGTCCGAAAGCCGGACGACATGAAAGGACTCAAGATCAGGACGATGAGTAGCGATATCATGCTGGACACGATCAAGGAGATGGGAGGAATCCCGAACAACCTGTCATGGGGTGAACTTTACCTGGCTCTCCAGCAGAAGGTCCTCGATGGTGCGGAAAACTGTCCGGTCCTCTATTATACCTCCAAGCACTGGGAGGTGTGCAAGGTGTTCTCTTTGACCGAGCAGTTCTGGGTCGTCCTGCCCCTGTTTGCGAGCAAGAAGTGGTGGGATACCTTACCTCAGGACATTCAAGGCCAGATGAGAGAGGCGGCTCTCGACGCGGAAAAGTATTTCGTTAAAATTTACTCGGAAGACGAGAGCAAGGCGATTGGTTGGCTCAAAGAGAAAGGGGTCCAGGTGGTCGCGGATGTGGACAAGGCAGCCTTCGAAAAGAAAGTGCAGCCGGTCTACGACAATTATGTGAAGAAATACGGAAAAGATCTTCTCGAAGGGATCAAGACAGCGGCAAAGAAAAAATAGTTAGAAATGAACCTCAATAATGCGTGAAAATGGTATTTTGCACTCTGAAAGCCTTATAAACACTGAATTGTTGAGAGCCGTGTATTTGCAAATTCATGAATTTAACGGGATTTTGAGTCTGTCGATTCTTTTTAGAGCGGTTTCGAACTGCATCCGGTAGTGATAGCCTTGAGGCAAGGTTAGTACGTTTTGACTTCCATCTTTGGTCAACCTCGCTGGCAGCACCAAGAAATCGGTCCGAATGGTATCCAGCGTCGTATAA
>Ga0209777_10000582_pt1 | contig 58949 bp, 57 predicted proteins | sample FrelakmetHBP12HB_FD_187147 | JGI IMG/M metagenome (GOLD analysis project Ga0209777, IMG submission 187147) | Freshwater lake sediment microbial communities from the University of Notre Dame, USA, for methane emissions studies -HBP12 HB (SPAdes)... | ecosystem: Environmental > Aquatic >...
CCGCAACCGGCGGACCCAGCGGGTCTTTGCGACGAAGGGCCGCGCAGGAGAAGGCCTGCCGATCGTCTCATCGCCATCACGCCGCCGGAGCGGACGCAATCGGCGCCCCGTCGAGCTCTTCACGATCGGGGTCGATGCGGCAAAGGGGCTTATCTATTCGCGCCTCAAGCGAACCGAGCCGGGCCCGGGGTACTGCCACTTCCCCATGCAGCCGGAATATGACGAGGAGTACTTCGCGCAGCTGACGGCCGAGCGGATCCAGACGCGGTATCACAAGGGATTCCCGCGGCGTGAATGGGTGAAGACGCGCCCTCGAAACGAGGCGTTGGACTGCCGGGTCGGCGCACTCGCGGCACTACAGCTCCTGAATCCAGTATGGCCCGCGCTGGCGAGACGTGCGGCCAGGCGAGCCGCGCAAACCAGGGAACAGACCCAACCCATGCGGGAACCGCCAAGGCCTCCCCTGTTCCGACCCCGCAGGCGGAGCTGGATAAACTCGTGGCGGTAGGTGGCAGCGCCAATGGGATCAAGCCTTCACGGCCGTTTCTGTGCCGGATCAGCGTCCGGAACGGCCCGGGCTACTGTGGATCCGCCCATCCTGCCGCTTGGATATCGTCATTAGCACGGAACCCGACGCGATTGTATAAGTGGAGCATTGTGCAAACTGCCAGCGCATAAACGGCACGGACAATCTCAGCAATGGGAACAAGCCGCGTTACAAGAGCGCTGAGCAAGTGCAAGCGGTTGTTATGCAGAACATGATGCTCTTCCGTGTCGTCTCATGACGTCAACGAGATAGGTTCTGGCGCTTGTAAGCTGCACATTGTCCTGCGCGGTCCATTGTGAATTTGCGAGGTCCTGAAAGCTCACGGCCCATCCGGGACCGCGCACGGAGAACTGACGAATTCTCGTGAGGGAACCCCAGTATCGTGACAGTCCAGACTGGGTTGACCACGCGGGTGAGAACGTCAGGTTGTCGACGTGGAGGCGGAACTCCTGCAGGGGCTTCGACCGCATTCCACCGCCAATGGCTCGCACTGCCGGGCCAGGCAGGTGCGCCAGCGGGACTTCCAGCTTATGCGACCCTGGTCGCGTTAGGTCGGCGACCCACGTTCGATCATGCTTACCGCTCCAGTAGTCGTTTGGATCCGACGAGTGAACCATCAGGAGATAGCGGGCGTTCTTCCGAATTCGTCCCTGGTATTCGTTAGGGAGAAGACAGACGCGAAGCAGATCTCGAACGATGGCCCCAGCCTCTTCAGTTCGTCGGCGCGTCGGGCCCGTTTTCCGAGTCGAAGACACGTAGGCCTTGACTTCAATCCAGTTCTCAGATCTGCAGCCGTATCCCTCAAGTCGATTGGACGGCAGGGAGCTTCCTAAGTCGACGAAGAGGTCCACCTGCGGAGGTCGACCCTTCGGTGACTCGACGAAGGGCTTCTCCAGTGTCACATGCTGCGACGGGAACGGGACATTGCGGGCGTAAAGCTCGAGAAGAACACTCGTGGCCATCGCGTGCGCGACCATGGGTTCATAGAGGACACGGCCGCCTGCCATCGTCTCAAGCGTCTCCGGAAGCTTGAGGAATGCCCCTTCGATGATCACCGCATGCCCCTCCGACTCTGCATAACGTTGCCGTTGACCGGGTGGGACCGCGAAGACCCGAGCCGTGCGAATGGCGTGTTAGGCTGTTGGCCTCGATTTCCAGACACGTCCATCGACCTCCAAAGCGGGAATGGCATTCGCGGCAAAGGGGACGAAACGATCGCACACTCTCTTCAGGTCATCGGAGACATGAGCGGGATCAGCGGCAAGGACAAGATGAACCCCCCGCCGTCGAACTTCCAAGAGAAGAGGTACAAAGTCAGCATCACCGGCGACCAACAGAACTAGATCGAACAGCTTGTCGAAGGCTCCCGAAAGCATTTCAACGGTGAGGAGGGTGTCGACACCCTTCTGGCGACGTATCCCCCCCGGAGTCCTCTTCACGGACCCAAAACCAAGATGAGTGTCCGGTAGAAGCTCGATAGCTTGCCAGTAAGTCCGCAGATCCTCATCGATGTCGGCCTGATCATCCGCCACGCCATCGTAGTAGACCGTTCGTTGAAGGAGCAGAGCATCATTGCCAAGGGATGGATTCTCCGACGAGCGGGCATCGTTTCGGCCGCAGAGCAGCATGGCGAGCCGGTGGGGATCCGCCCAAGGGAGCCCCGCGGACTTTGAGCGTTCCCGCAGATAGCCGCCATCGAGGAACGCGTATGTGCTGAACTGCCGCATGCTATATCAACCTAACGCTGCGCTTCACCCGCAGCCACGCGGTGGCTGCCGGCTCGAAGCGCCTGTTGTCTGGGCCTGGCGTACTACCACTTGTCGATCGCGATTGCATCGTATCTGGCCACCTTCCAACCTTTAACATCGTCGTCTCTTATCATGACCGCTTCAACAAGCATTCTCTTCCTCGTGGGCGGCGTCTCGCCGCAGCTGTCCCTTCCATAGATCGCGTCTGCGTTGCCTGATTTGCAGTTAGCGTTGGACCCGCGATAGGTTCACCGCAATGCTTTTCACCATGTTCCGCACCCTGAGCTCTGCCCTTCAGTCGCAGCATACTCTCGCAATGGAGAACTTGGCACTCCGCCACCAACTCCTCATCCTGCAGAGGACCGTCCGCGCGTCTACCACACACGGACCTGGTCTGCTGGGACGCGACGGCCCCGATGCGACACGGTGACGTCGCGGGGGTGCATGATCGATCCCAACCGAGCCTAGCCGCCATGGGCCGTTGACGATCGTGGGTTCGTCGAATCCACCTTTCGCTGGGTGTGCAAAGTCTCGATCCCCGCCCCGTTCTCCGCGACAATCCCCTCCACCATCTTGCGATGGCAAGGGGCTCGAACCGGACCTTGGCTGTGGGCACGGTAGTCGGCCAGTCGAGCCCCCTCTCTGGAGGGGCCCCTCCTTGTCGAGATCCCATACCAGACGTCGGCGCTACCAATCAGCGACTGCGTGCTCGCCTTGCCGAGGTGTCCCTGCGGATATCCGTTCGCCTCGCCAGGAGCAACACCTCGTTAGCACACGTGAGCCAGTGCCTGGCGATCAAGTATGGACTATCGGCATTGTTCCACAATCGCGCTTTCGCGCGAGCCGCGCACGGAGCGCCCATTCCGCGTTGGTCCGCACCTCGGCCGAGCTGTCAGCGAGAGCGACCTTAAGCGCTGCAACGATTCGGTCGTCATCCTCGATTAGGGATTTCGTACCGAGTGAACCAAGAAGCGTGATCGCCTTGGTCCGTAGCCACGGATCAGGTAGCGCAAGGAGGTGAAGGAACGCGTCCAGACATTCGCTCGATCCCGGACACTGATTCCTCAGGACCATGTCCGCCGCATTACGGACTCGCTCGTCCGGATCCGAAAGGGCCCGGACCGCTAACCGTACGGCGGCCGATGAATCGCGAGCATTTCGGAGAATTCCCACGTATACGGAACGGACGGACTCAGACGAGTCCCCGAACGCGAACTCCAGCCTGTCGAAGGGAAGTGGACAGGCAGGTGCTAGCCTGCAGGCCCACGGCCGCGACGAGGCGCATCCTGGAATCATGCGCCAAGCTGACAAGGAACGGGACGGCTGCGCACGAATCGACTCCCGCGGATCGCCTCCAGGTACGCGAGCGTTCGGGAATGCCCCCGACCCGGAACTGGTGCTTCTCGTGCGCGGCTTTCCCGAGCGCGACGGCGAACTCTCTCCCCTCGCGAGCGAGAGTCCCGCGGACAGGCAGCACGTAGCCGAGGTAGCTATGCGAGCGTTGGTCGCAGCTCCGCGTGAGCCGGATCCGTCAGCCGACAGGATCTCGCCCTTCCAGCAGATCTTCGAATCCTTGCTGATCACGGCTTTCCCTGTTCTCCTCCCGACCCTTTGTCCGAAGGCTTCCGCGCCCGCTCAGCGGATCATGTTTCTCGTGTCCATACTGCTTGGCTGGGCTCTACATCCTCGGCCGGGTGTTCGTGAAGTCGCTGCCGGAGCGGGCGTCGGACATGGCTCGGACGGTTCAGGTACCGACCCAATTGGATTCCGCTCCGGGGCTCCCACTCCCAAGGCGTTGCGGGTGGATCAAGGGATGCAGAGGTTGATGTTCCTTTAAGAACTCAGACCTGCCCCGAGCCACATTCCAATAGAGCTTCCTCCTCAACTCGATGCAGATGCACTCGATCTGGTAGGCCGGCCGTGATGGTATCACAGAGATCACGCCCCCCGGCGGCTACCGCACCCACAAGTACAAGTCGAAATCTATTGAATCCTTGCTCGTCTCTTACCCGTTGACCACTGCCCAGGATATTCCGTATCTCGGCGGCCGGCTCCATCAACGCCGAGTACGGCACCACCGTCACTAGTAGTCGTTCCCCGACTAGCAGTTCGAGTCCTCCCTTCACGCTGTGCGTTCCAAACAGAGATGGACGCCCAATCCTAACATCATCGAATACGGACTCTGGACACCCGCACTGAAGGACATCGCGAACGAATACACGGATAGCTCGCGTTGAAAGGAAAAGGTCCTCGATCCTCATGAATCCTTCCTCGACAAGGCATGGGCGCAGCACATCAACGACTGTGCGCCCGTGTATGGCTACAAGGCTCCCATGCCTCAAAGGCATGGTGAGCGGGTTCATGACCCTCACCCGCTGGCCGCCCACCCGCAGAGGCTCACACACCAACGGCTCCAGGCCAACCACCCGTCCAACGAACACGCGGCATAGGGCTACGATGTGCCCTGGAATCCCTGCCGTGACAGCCGCATCAAGGTGTCTGTCGTGAATTGTCAAGAAGTACCGTTGTACGGCCGCGTGACTCCACCTGGCGATCCCAAGGTCCGTGGAAGCGACTCCGATACCACGATACGCATCAGGGAAGACGAATCGCAGTAGACTTCGGCGTGGCTGCTTGTTGTCTCCGAGAAGATCTGTGATTTCATCGATATGCGTCGCGAGAACCTTTTGACCATGGCCTGCCCGATTGCCAAGGCATGGCCAAGCGTAGCGGAGGAATCGCAATTCGGGCGTCGCACCGAGCTCGGACACGTTCCGAGGGTGATCTTGTTGGCGTGTCATTCACCCTTCTTTGCCACGAAGTTCAGGAACAAGCTGTAGATGGAGGCAAGCGAGCCAAGGAACGCGATCGCCGCGATCACGCGTCCCGCTGCCGAAAATTCGGCTCGTGCTGAGGTCAGGGTCAGATAGAGAAACACGGTCAGCGGCAACGAGTAGAAGAGGGCCATTGCCACGGCCACGCCGACAGGCACGAGCCAGCCAAGCAGATGCCGACGCCTGTGCATCGGGGCTGACCTGGCTGTCCAGATTGCCCAATCAACGATATTGTCAAGTAGATGGGCTGCCTTTCTGTGTGTCGTCTCCACCGGTTCTTCGGCCGGACCCGGGACCGGAATGGATGTGTGGTAGTCAGGATCGAGAGTTGTGACAAGTAGCGTGCCTCGACCGGGCAGATGACGGACAAACATCACAACGCGGTCCTTGTCGTCCCAGGCCAGCCGGGTGTCATCCCGCGCGACGTGGATGCGTATGCTGCCGTGTCCTACATACTTGCTATGGTACTTGAGGTAGCTTGGGTCGGTGATGCCTCTGAAAATCAGCCCGCCATCAGGTGATTCCGTGTCGAAGGAGATCGACTGCGTGAATTCCTGCTCCCATTCACAGAAGGGCAGCCATCGGCGGCCCTGGGTCGTTGCGCCCAACAGGACAAGCACCCCTCCGAGTTGGACGTAGCGAGTGAGAGGCTTCTTCAGGTGCTGTAGCATTCCTTGGTCGGTGTGGGTCAGGACGATTATCGCGTCATACCGTAGAAGGGAAGTTGGAAACGATCGAACCGATCGCAGCAACGTAACTTCCGGCAACCGGTCATTGAATGCATCGTCCGCGTGGATGCCATTGTGGATAACCCCCACTCGGACTGTTCGAGGCTGTCTCGCGCGCTGCGCGCGCTGAGTGGTCTCTGCGCCCTCCCCGTCCATCTCCTCCTCCTCGATCGGACACGCCGAACCTGGCTGCCCCTTGGACAGCACGAGCCCAAACAGGCCTGACCCACTTCGAGCCATCGAATAGCATGCCATGGGTCTCTCGTGGGGCAAACACCTCCGTTTCCACTCCCAGAGAGCCAAGCAGTTCGCCGTTGCACGCGATGTCAAGACAACATCGCTATCCCGCTCATCGCCTGGTTTGCGCCCCCGCAACGTCTTACGGCCCAGCGGATTGCAGTCAGATTCCCCTTCCCATCCGGGCCTGAAAGCTCGTCACTGTGACTGCGCGCCGGGCGGGGCCCGGCGCCAAGGAGGACACGATGACCAGAAGCACCAACCAGAAGGCGACGGCGGACCGGGCTCTCCGCAAGGCGGTCAAAGCCTCGCGGCTCCTAGCCGACGCCGCGCGCTTGATGCGCGAGACCGCCACCGACACCGCGACGACGATCGATGGCCACTACGACTACCTGCACTGGGCAAGCCAGATCGAGGAGCTCCTGAGCAGCGACCACGGGCAGGCCGGGATCGGCCCGACGCTTCAGAAGATCGCGAGAGAAGACACGCTCCGGGTCGGCATCCCGACCGACGAGAAGGAGTAACAACCCATGGCAAGCGAGAAGAAGACGTTCGATGCGGAGGACGTTCGGGATCTGATCCGCGAGCTCGTGACGGAAGAGGCACTCTGCGAGGCGATCGATGAGAAGACGACCGGCGACGAGGACCTCACCGAGCTTCCGACCATCCAAGACTTCGGACCCGCCGGGGTCCTCAGCAACGACGCCGGGTTTGTGATCGAGTTCAACGATCGCCAGTTCCAGGTGACCGTGGTGAGGAGTCGGTGATGGACGTCACCTACCACCAGACGATCGGGCGCGAGGAGCTCGCCGCCAGCATCATGAAAATCCCAGGCGGACACCACGCCGCCGAGATCACGTCGACGACCGCCGAGACGGGTGAGGCGGTCCTCTGGTCCAAGGTCTTCCCGAACGAGACGATCGCCGTTATCACCGCCACCGTTGTTCGCCAGTGGGATTACTTCACTGCTTGCCGCATGGGTCACGGACCGGCGAACAGGCCGAGGGATTGATGATTCACCAAGCGGCGATGAGCCGCCTACAAAAGGCCGCAAGGCCAGAGAGAGGGGACGCCATGCCGTCGAAGAAGACCACCAGCAAGAAGACCACGAAGAAGACCCAGGGGGCCATCGAGGTCGGCGGACGCAAGGTGAAGGTCCGGGATACGAAGAAGGCCGAGGAACTCGTCGCCAAGAAGAAGTTCGAGAGTGGCACGACCCCGGAACAGGACAAGGCCGCCGATGAGTTGGGACGCCGCCTCCGGAACCCGAAGGAGAAGAGGGGTCTGAAGGCCATCCGCGAGGAAAAGGCAGCCGAGGGCGGCGACGAGCACCTCTGCGTGTTCGCGTTCCGCCTGACCGAAGAGGAGCGCGACGCGATCCACAAGGCCGCCGGACCGGCCAAAGCCTCGAAGTTCGTGCGATCGCTCGCCGTGGCCGCTGCCCGAGACGATGAGGCAACCGTGAAGGCCATCATGAAGGCGGTCCAGGCTACCGCGTAGCTCGACACCCGAAACCTCAGCCCGTCGACCTCTCGGGATCGGGAGGTCTTCGGCGTTATCATCCAAGTCTCTGAGCCCCCCCAACCTACCCCGCTCGGGAGACTGGATGAAATAAACTCGAAAACGGTAACTACCTAATCCCGCTATAGCTTAGAGGTGAGAGTGGTCATCCTTAGCGCTAATAGCATTGAACAAAGTGGATCCTCGCTTGAATTAGAGTGGGGGCCCTCTCTAGCGGCTTCCCTCCTGCCGACCAGATGGAGCGGTCGCCGGCAGGAACAAGACTTCGCTCACAGGAGATCTGGACAATGGAGGCAGACGAACGTTTTATCACGACCGATTCTGGAGTTCTCGTATATCGAAACTGGCAGGAAGCTGTCCGGGGTATCGACGTGGAGTTTCCGGCAATTCGCATGAAGGGGGATCCCAAGCACGCGGACCCGAAAGATGTGTTCTGGATCGGCAAGGCCCTTGGCTTGTGCAAATTGTGCTCTGTGCACTCGGAGGACGCCTTAACGTGGGTCCTGTTCCGGTGCCTCGATCGTGCCGGGTGCCTCTTGGACTTCCTTGCCTGGTGCTTTCCCCAGTGGAGCGAGCTGAGACTCGCGGCGGTTCGCGAAACACTCTACTGGGGTCGAAAGGCCGACGAGTGGGCAATCGAGAACCAGGTGGAGCGTGGTCTAGCAGAATTTGAGCCGTACCATGCGGCCAAGGGGCGGCAGCACACCGAGACTGACTTCGCCGCTCTGCTATCTCGTATGCGAATGCCCGTCGAGTCGAAGCTCGGAACGGGGGTGGGGGCGAAGAGCGGATGGGAAAAAGGGAAGGGAGAGATCCGACCCGAGTACGAGGCATGGGTGGGACGCATCTTGAGGGAGGAGCACCGTTCACAGTGGAGAGAGCACATGCTGCCGCTGTTCCAACCGCTCCGTCAGCTCGCGCTTGCCGCGCTGATTGAGGGAGGCGATCTTGAGCGCGTGGGACTTCTGCTCCTTGTGAACGAGCCCCTTGGTCCGCAGGAACACTTGAGCCACCGCAGGGCCTTCCGGGTCCTGACCACAATCACCGCGGTGTCACAGTCTCACATATCCCTTACCAGTTGGCAGGACATACTAGCATGGTTACTCGCCGTGGGAGACGAGCGGCTTTCGTCGGCAGTGGCTGCACTGTCGGAGAACCCACTCGTCCGACCTCCTGGTAGAAGTGACCGGACGTGCGTCTGAGCAGATCCTTGGTCCGTAGTGTCCGACCTAGTTCCCGCCAACGGCCCACTGCCGCCAAATCCTGGCCTGACACGCGTCCGAGCGATACGGCTTCTGCTCCCCGTGCCGGATCCCGTGCCGGTCGAAGGCGCTTCCACAATGCTCACAGAAGGGAATGCCCCGCCGGCATTTCGACCTCGCGACGCCGCTGGTCCGGGGTCAGGTCTATGGGATGGCCAGGCGAATGCAGCATAGTTGGCCTCGGGATCGCGGATGCGTCCACGGCTCGTAGGCAGCGCGACGAGCTTGCTGTCCGGCTGGACTGGGAGTCTCTGATGCTGTTTACTTACCCGGCGGGAGTTCGAATCGTCGGAGTGGTGGCCCAAATGAGAATTCTCGACTAGATACTGGACGCCGCATGGGCCAGCGGCGGGCGAGGAGGGGCATGTCGACGTTTCTCAGTTGGGTCCTTGGGTGCATCACAACGATCGTGGTCGCGCTGTGGGTCGAGAATCTAAGGCGACCCCGTCTCCGCCTGTCGCTCCCCCCCCCGCATGACGTGTCCTACACCGATCGCCCTGCACGAAGTGCAAGGTACCTCGGGATCGGCGTGTCGAATGAACCCGCCTGTCCGCCTCACGAGGCAACGGAACGTTGCACAGCAGTGCCAGGCGCAGCTCACGTTTCATCGGCCGGACGGAACCGACGTACTTGGGCGACCCCTGACGGCCAGGTGGTCTGCTTCACCCGAGCCGGTCCCGATTCCGGGTCAAGTCGAGGGAGGTCCCAGGATCCTCATTCTTGATCCTGGTCGGCTGGTGCTCGACTCCCGCACGGAGATCGTGCCGGGGGAAGGTCTCCAGGGCTTCTCGGTCACCGCACGTTTCGACGGGGAGTCCGAAGCGTACGGTTGGAGTAATGAGAACTACTTCTCCGCCCCACTGTGGCGCGACTCGAATTGGAAACTGCTCCCTGGCGTCTATCTGATCGAGGTCTCGGTCCGGAGCGGCGGGGAGCGCCTGAACGGCCGCTACCGTCTGTATAACGATTGCCCCCAAGCCAGCTTCCGTCTGGACGCATCGACCGACGAAGATCGTGCGGCCATTCGGAGACAGCATGAACATTGAGCCTGGCTGGTTTGCATATTCCAGCGGCGGATTGGCTGCCCACAGCACCGAGAAGGACTCTGGGCGATGAGATTCGTGGAGATCCTGTCCCACCTGACGGGCCTGAGATCGCCGGTGTTCGGGGTTTCCTGGAACCCGCCAGAACCCCACGTAGGATCGCGCGGCGCGTCACCGGATCAGGGAGTCCACTGTGAAGTGGAGTGACAGGCGCGTCGTAGGGACCTCGCTAGTGATAGTCGTGGGCTGCGCTATAGCTGGGCTCATGGTGGACTGGAAGGCTTTCCTCGTCAATGTCCTCGCGGGACTAATATGTCTCGGCATTGGTTTCGTCGTTGCCATCTTCATCGTCGACCGATTCGCGCGTCGCCTGCGCGAGAGGCAGTGGGCACGGACGCAACAATCCACCCTCCAAGCCATCGCGAGCCATCTATGCGAGATCGCCGGTGGCACGTTCCAGCACTATTCCGTACCGTACGATATCGTGGCCCCTTTGTTCGCGGCTTACTCCTCGCCGGTGGATACCTCGTTGATCGACTGCTTCAAGAAGCTCGAGGTACATCTCGCGTCGCTGCCGGCAGCGGTCACCAACTTCCGTTCCACCTCTGACGTAGCCGTGGAGTACTACAAGGCGCTCCGCTGGGATCTGGACCAGATTCAGACCGTCCTGACTCCCCGGGTGATGGAGAGCCCCGCCCACCAGACTCTAATCGACCGCCTTGCCGACTTCGACCAGCGACGGCGGGAGCTTCACCACTCGATCAGGGCCCACAAGCAGGCTGTTACGCACAGCGTTCATCCGTGCCTCGTTTCCCTCATCGGTGCGGCCGAGGCGCTCTACTCGGAGGTTTGCCGGTACTATGTGCCAAACCTGACGCTCAATCGTCCGGTCAGTCCTCAGCGTGGCCGTCCCGATGCTGAGCGCCAGCGTGAGAGTGCAGAATACAGTGGGAGGTGGCGGTTCAACATGCAGCCGATAGGATTCACCACGGACAAGGTGTCTTGGACGCTTCTGCTGTCCGGCTTTCGGCGCATGCAGTCGCCCGAGGCCAGAGACGCCACCGTCAATCTAAACAGCGAGGCTGGAACGTGTGTCGTGTTGTCCTGTACGGCCGCGGAGTCGTTCGTGAACGAGGTATCGTCTCTCACACATTCCTTCATATTTGATCGTAGAGACGACACTCGTGGCCAGTCAAGCCGAGGGGTTACGGACGAAGTACTCGCGAAAGTGGCCTCGATAAGACTGGACAAACGTGGCTCCTTCTATGTTCGGTATAGATGTCTCCTTCGAGCGCTTGGCATAGGGAAGCCTCGTTTCTTGTCCGACCTGTCGGCACTAGGCAAGCTGCGAAACTCGCTGGTCCATTTCCGCGACTGCGATGTGCCCATCATTGATGACCGTGGTGTCATCAAGCACGGTCAGGAGCTGCCGCCTGCGGCCGCTGCCATGCGCTCGAAGAAACACGACGGCGTGGGCGTCCTCGCATCGGATGCTGGCACCGCATGGACATTACGGTTGGCGACTGATGCCATGGCCGCATGGAGTCTGAGCTTGGCTTTCGACGCCGCGATGCACGTTCTTGACAACCTACCGCCCGGTGAGTATCGCGCCTTCCTGTGGAGGGCTTACGCGCATCGCAACACAACCCTCCCTCTAGTCTTCCTACACGGCAAACGCGATCTCGCTACATGGTGGCAGGCGAACGGCGTTCGGTCGTGACGGCCGCCGCAGCGGGCGTGGATTGGAGCGTCGGACCGACCCTCAATGGGAACAGTCGGGTTGACGGGAGAGTTGTGTTGAGGAGAGAAGCCGAGAGTTTTCGGCATTTCTCTCCAGGCCGCGATGGGAATAGTGACGTTTCCCATCGAACCCAGGCGCCCTCTGCCGAACCAGAGAACACGGACCTCCAGTCCGCCCTACTCAAACCGCCCCGCCCACGGCCGGTTATTTAGCAGTGGAGTTGACCCGGTTTCGTGGACACCTATCCCCTGGGGTACCCTGGGGAGCGAGAAGGAGTATTCACGATGCCCGGTCACGATCCGTACCCGCCGGGGCTGCGCCGGCGACTTGTTGAGTTGGTTCGTTCCGGTCGCAGTCCCGAGGAGCTGGCCAAGAAGTTCGAGCCAACGGCCCAGACGATTCGCAACTGGGTCCGGCAGGCGGATCTCGATGAGGGCCGGAAGGAGGATGGCCTGACGACCCAGGAGCGCGAGGAGATCCGCAAGCTCCGCCGCGAGAACAAGCGTCTTCGTGAGGAGCGAGAGATCCTGAAAAAAGCCGCGGCATGGTTCGCACGGGAGACCGACGCGACGTCGTCCGAATCTTCGAATTCGTGAAAGCGCACCAGGCCATGTTCCGGATCGCCACGATGTGCCGCGTTCTGGGTGTCTCCTCCAGCGGGTACTACGCGTGGCTCTCCCGTCCTCGATCGAAGCGTGCCCAGGAGGATGAGGAGCTGATCGAGCGGATCAAGAGAATCCACACCGAGTCCCGGGGAACCTACGGTTCGCCGCGCATCCTCATCGAGCTGATCACTCACCAGATCCAAGTCGGGCGGAAGCGAGTCGCTCGGCTGATGCGTGCGGCCGGCTTGGTTGGTGTGAGCCGGCGGAAGTTCGTCACGACGACCGTTCGAGACCGTGCAGCGAAGGCGGCACCCGACCTTGTGGATCGGGACTTCACGGCCGACGGTCCTGACAAGCTCTGGGTGGCGGACATCACCTACGTTCCGACCTGGGAGGGGTTCCTCTACCTCTCCGTTGTCCTGGATGTATGGAGTCGCCGGATCGTCGGATGGGCGATGGCGAGTCATCTCCGCACCGAGCTGGTCCTCGAGGCTCTCGACATGGCTCTTCGCCAACGGCGCCCGACGGATGTCATCCATCATTCGGATCACGGGTGTCAGTACACCTCGATCGCCTTCGGGAAGCGGTGCACCGAGGCGGGGGTCCGTCCGTCGATGGGCTCCATCGGAGACTGCTTCGACAACGCGCTTTGCGAGAGTTTCTTTGCCACGCTCGAATGCGAGCTCATCGACCGGGAGACGTTCCGGACCCGGGTGGAGGCGCGGCTGAAGGTGTTCGAGTACATCGAGGGCTGGTACAACACGCATCGTCGTCACTCTGCCCTGGACTACTCGTCCCCAATCGAGTATGAGAAGAGGCGAATCGTTGCAGGTTGAACATTTCCGGGGCTCGGAACATCGAATCCGGGGAGCTGATGAGAATCTCTACGCGCCAGGAACGCGCAGAATCGACAATCGCGAGCCGGTCCGATGTCCGGTGTCCCCCTTTCAGGGGCTCCTCTCGAGCCTCGGTTCACCTCGGGTTGCCCTCCATCAAGAGGCAGATCCGATCTCAAGCCCTGACCTGTCCACGGAAGCGGGGCAACTCCACAGGCTTCCCCTTGGCGACGGGAGTCCAGACATGTCTTACAACGGCCGTTGGCCAATCCAAGTAGAGCGGAGCGCCCTCTCAATGGAGGACAAGTGACTTGCGAAAAGCCATCCGGATGGGGTGCCGATTCACTCAGCCAGTTCCTTCAAGTTGCGGATGATAATGCGCTGGCGACTTTCGCCAATATGAGACCCTTCTTCGACCGTCTGGCGCGCATCGACGCCCTGTATCGCAGACTCATTTGCGACCTGAACAACAATCCTCAGTGGTTTGCCGGATTCTTCTTCTTGCGGGCGCACGGCGCGTATCTCGGGGCCTGCAGGCTGAGCGTTAGTGGTCAACTCGCTGAATCGTTTATGGCCCTCCGAGGCTGCCTTGAGAGTTCTCTTTACGGTCTCCACGTGAGTAAGGACCCAACCAGAGCGGAGATCTGGCTCCGACGGCACGAAAGTGACGAATCTATCACCGCAGTTCAGGGCGAGTTCTCTATCCGCAACGTCATGCGCACTCTGGAATCGGCGAGCCCCGAGTTGCGCATTGAGGCGAAGCGCCTATACGACATCGCGATTGACTATGGTGGCCACCCAAACGAGCGGGCTTTCACCTCGAGTACCTTAACGAGGAGCACTGAATCTGGCACCGAGCTCGTGATGGCCTACCTCAATGTGGTCCCTCCAGCGCTCCTCTTTGTTCTTGGGGAGGTGGCGCGGATTGGTATCTGCGCCCTTGAAGTGTTTGGCCTGGTTCTGCCGGACAGCTTCACGACTCGGTGCAGCTCCGATGTAGAGATACTGAAAACCCAGCTCTATTCGAAGGAGAATGGCTGAGATGCGGGTACCCGGTGGTCGGGGTTCTCGGCTAACAGGAACGCCGTGGATAGTCCGCAGTTTTCAAATAGCTCCCCGAATGTAACCCTCTACGGAACCAGAGCACGGGGTTGTCCGAAGTGGAGGTCTGGTTCCGAATCGTCCATGTTGCCATGGACGGCCGCGACGGGTCCCGAATTGCTCCGTACCGCGACCAGAGGGTCGAGATCGCCCTGGGCCTAATGTGGCGTCAGAGAACGGCAACGCCGGTGTCGTGATGGGTGCTGCCAGCTACCTCAGGCGTCGCAAGAATCCCACTTCCGCTGCCATGGCCTCCGCTACCGTTCGGATCTCGCCTTCAGTATTTAGACGTCCGACTCCAAACCGCACCGACGAGAATGCGCGGTCATCATCCCGTGACAGCGCCATCAGAACATGACTCGGCTCTACCTTTGCGGAGGAACACGCAGCCCCAGTAGAGAACGCTGCCACGTCCTTGAGTCGCACAACGAGAGCCTCTGCATCTATGCCACGGAAGGAGACGCTGAGGTTTCCCGGGAGCCGGCTGTCCAGAGAACCGTTCACAACAACCTCGCCGACCTTCTCACGCAGCAACTCCATCAGTAGGTCGCGAAGTCCCGCTACGCGCTGTTCGACTTCATTCATCTCTCTACGTGCGATCTCGGCGGCAACACCGAAGCCGACGATCGCGGGAACGTTCAGGGTTCCACTACGCAAGCCCCGCTCATGACCGCCGCCGAGTGTCTGCGGCTCCATGCGTTGACGCGCTTTGCGTCGAGCGTAGATCGCGCCAATTCCCTTAGGTCCATACAGCTTGTGCGCAGAGAAAGACAGGAGATCCACCCCGAGTGACTCGACATCAACGTGGATGTGCCCGACCGCCTGCGTTGCGTCGCTGTGCAGCAACGCCCCTCGCGAGTGAATAGCCGACGCGTAAGAGCCGACGGGATTGATCGTTCCAATCTCGTTGTTCGCAAGCATCACAGTTACCAGGAAGGTCTCGTCATCTACAAGCCCAGCGATCTGCTCAACCGAGATGACCCCGGAATTGTCAGGTGCCGCATACTGGACTACAACGCCTTCTGCCGCTAGGGCTCTCGCTGGTTCCAGAATCGATGGGTGCTCAATCTCGGTTGTAACGATTGTCGTCCTGTTTCCACGTCGCGCAGCCGCGCCCCTAAGGACGAGGTTATTCGCCTCTGTCGCCCCACTGGTGAAGAACAAATCCTCAGGCTGTGCATTAATGAGGCCAGCAACAGCCCTGCGGGCTTCCTGGACCGCTCGGTCGGCGCGCGCACCCACTTCGTGGCGACTCGCCGGATTGCCGAAGTTGCTCCGCAGCACTTCAGTCATCGCGACTACAACGCGCTCCTCCACGGGCGTGGTCGCGTTGTGGTCCAAGTATATCGGACCGGACATAGACACATCCTCTCTCGCTAACGCCAACGTGGTCCAGCGAGATTCAAGGACGGCCTGGCGTCGATTCCTAGGTAGTTGGTGATCGCGAGGGCGAGCTGGCACCCATAGTTCCGGGTATTGTCGGTCACAACGTGGACTGCTCCTGATGCCCTGACATACTCCAGTGTTCCATTGAAATCCGCGTGGTTCGACAGCGCAACCTTATAAGCCCGATCAGAATACCTCACCAGCGGATGACGTCGATCAGCCATGTATGCGCTGATCGTTATCGATGTTCCTTCAATCAGTTCCTTTCCGAAACCGTCTCCTTTTGCATAGAGCCGTACGTATGAGTGGTCCAAACTCGCCGAGCGCCCCTCTGCTGAATCCACTGCTACCAGACCCTCCGGAGCGAATCCATGATTCTGGTAGATCGCAGCTTCGCGGATGAGCTGTTTGCTGGCCAGGATCGGGACTCCTACGTTGCCGCCGACCAGATGAAGCACGCGCTCGATTGTTCCCCTATATGCATTGATATGGACCGAACCGTAGCGCAGTCGCTCACAGACGAGTCCAATCAAACATCGTTCCGCCTCGTCCTGGCTGTACTCGCGAATACTCTCCGGGCTTCCGTAAGTACTGTCTACGACCAGCTGGTCAACCTGTATCACCTCATTGAGCGGCCAGCTGAAGTCGCCCGAATAGCCAACCCGCAGGCCATCAGGCAGTTCCAGAGCTACCTGACACGCCCCCAACATGTGATTGGAGGGTAGTAGGGAGAGTCTAGACCCGTCTGCGAGCTGCAGCGTCGTGCCCCGCCGCACAGAGAAGAAGTTCGAACGGTACTCGAGATCCGCATTCCGCTCGGCCACAAGGAGCGCGAACGACTCAGGGCTCAGAAAGAAATCTTGGAGGCCCTTGCTCCGATCAAATTCTCCCATGTGGTCATCATGCAAGTGTGTCTGTACGCGGAACTCATATCCCCGCACGAAGCCATCGCATACGAGGTTCTCACCTAGGCAGACGGCGCCTGAACCGAGTACGTCAATTCTCCCGCTTGACATTCCCGAGATTCCCCCTGATATGTGCGCCGAGCTTCGCCTCGACAGCCTCTCTACCAAGTCTCTTGAGGTCGCTATTGAAGTGTTCGTCTCCAACAAGCGTGAACAACTGCTCTCCAAGTCGCCCAGATGAACCCTGGAGGCCCAGCGCCTCGAGGGCTGCGAGCAGGATTGCATCCCGCTCGGTTTGTGTCCGTTCGGCGAGTGCAGCTCGCACGGTTCCGTCACGAATCGCGCCGATGAAGACATAGCGTCGCTCGACCGTCGGACGCATACCGAGGACTTCTTTCAGGCAGACGTCAATGGCGTGTCCAGAGCGTCGGCGAATCTGCGCGACTTCACGCACCTCTGCCGTATTCAACCCCTCCTCGAGGATGGCCGTAGCGACAGCGCGTTCGTCATCTGCGTCCGGAATCCGGACGAGTTCTACCGCGGTCGTAAATCCGATCGAGTCCCGGCTGCGGCCCCAAGCGACTAGATGGCGAAGGTCCGGCGGAAGACTCAGTATGCGGAGAAATCGGCCAAGCTGACTAGTCCCCTCGAGGTTCAGGGCCCGCGCGCAGTCATCAAGGGAGGCACCGGCGTGGCGAGCTTGCTGCAGCAGCTTGCCCACTTCGACAGGAGAGAGAGGTCGCCCCTTCTTGTGCGTGTTGTATCCAACGGACATCTGGAGGCGCCCAAACTCGAGGGGGCTAAGACCTGAAAGCATCTACTCCTCCAAGAAACCTCGTGCCATCAATGACTCCTCGATGATGGTCGCGGCCGCTTCATCCTGCGTCGTATCTTGGTCCTTCGCGAAGCGTTGAAGGCCCACATGCGCCGCTGCAGTCAGAGTCACTATTACCTGGGTGATCTTAGACCCTGTCCGCGCCTGCTCGATCGCGTCGTCAACGGTCGTCTCCGGGCTGTCCTTGCGCTCCTTGACTAGCTTCCTCCGCTGCGCGTCCGACATCGATTTCATTTCTCGGGCAAGCTTAACGGCATCTTCCTCCCTAGGCTCTCCGGCCCCAACGTCAACTGCATCCTGCGCTTTGACAGCAACCTTGACGTCGACCTCGCCCTCGTCAACCAACTTCTTCAGTGGTGCCATCAGACGGGGGTATTTCACGTAGTTGCGCACATCATCGTAGGGGATGCCCGTCGCCTCGTGAACGGCTTTCGCGGTCCCGTACTTGTTGTAGAGGAATGTAATACCGTCGATGAGCTCGGTCCCTGAGAGGTTTCTCCGGATCAGATTCTCCGTGATCGAAATCGCCTTCGCTTCCGTCTCGTCAACCCTCTCATCAAGGACGGCCGCGGTAATAGTGTCTCGCTTTAGCATCTTGTGAGCCAGAAAGCGCCGTTGGCCCACAAGGATCTCCCACTTCCCTTTCTGCGTCGCTTCGCAGACGACGATCGGCTGCAACAATCCCTGCTTGTCGATGCTCTCCGCGAGCTTCTCGATGTCCTTGCCAGGCTCGAGAGTTCGAACTTGTCCTTTCCCGATGACGAGATCCCCGAGGGGGATATCCTTGTACTCAACTATCTTGGCCATGACGCGACTCCTCCTCTTTGCGGCCTGACGCCCGAGGGATCTCCTCGGGGCTGAGGTCAAGAATCTTCAGCAACTCTTCACGCGTGAATCGCGGACTACTCGTGCTGATCGACTCAACAACCTCATCAAATAGATCTCTCTTCCTCACGAGTATCTCCGCAATCCGTTCCTCTATCGTGTCCAGAACGAGAAACCTCACTACGTGTAGTGGGATCTCGCGTTCGAACCTGTGGGCACGGTAGATTGCCTGAATCTCGACAGCTGGATTCCACCATCTGTCAAACAACACTACATGCGTCGCCTCCCCGAGGTTCAGACCAACGCCGCCGGCTCGCAGCGAGACAAGGAGGGCGCGTGGAGGAGGATCATGATTGAACTGCTCAATCACAACCTCTCTGGCTTCGATTGACATCGAACCTGTAAGAAGCGCGTGTGGCAGTTCAAGTCGGCGCGAAAGCCAGTTCAGTGTCTCTACGAACTGCGAGAACACCAGGATGCGAGCAGAAGCGCCAGCGCCCTCGATCAAGGTTCGGAGCGCATCGAGCTTCGAAGACGTTTCGGTATCAGTATCGAAATTGCAGAGGATCTTCAACCGGGTGATAAGTGCGAGCAAAGCAGTACCCGCATCTTCGTCTCCGTAATTCCTGATAGTCGCAGCACGATCAATCCACAAGTCATCGTAAGCACTGCGCTGGGAGTCCGTAAGGTCCAATTCCAGATCCTGGATGAGAACCGGCGGCAGTTCAGCTCGAACTTCTGATTTCCGCCGTCGGAGCATCATCGTTTCAAGCTCGGCCACCATGCTTTTTCTTGGCAGCGCGATCTCGACCAATGGATTGAGAAAGCTCAGGATGGAAGCAACATCAGCCTCCGCATTCTCAAGGGGCGTTGCAGAAAGTGCCCAAGCGCGGGTGCGGGGAAGCAGGCGACAGGCGAACGCGGTGGCGGAGTCCCTGTTCTTGATTCGCTGCGCCTCATCGAGTATCACAAGGTCGAACGCATCTGGAGGCACACGGTCAAGGCTATCGAATCGGATCTGCTCGTATGACGCGACGAGCACTGGAATCGGCAGGAGGTAATAGGCTTCGCGCGCTCTTGCATCTCCGGTCACTCTGCGCGCTGTGACAGAAGGAGCCCACGCTGCGATCTCCTTCATCCAGTTCACAGTCAGAGATGCTGGGCTAATGATGACTGCCCGACCGATGCCGTTTTGCGCCTGCAGTAGGAGAGCGAGAGCCACAGCGGCCTGCGCAGTTTTCCCAAGCCCCATTTCGTCTGCGAGGAGTGCAGCACGCGATCGATAGAGGAAGGCAACGCCGTCCCACTGGTAATCGTGAAGGGTCGGAGGAACTCCTAGTTCCCTCTCGGCGAGTTGGCGCAGCTCTGTCAGGTCCTTGTCTGCCGTGGTCATGACTAACCGGCCCGGGGCCGAGCCAGTTCGGCGAGCAGATCTGGAAGAGTTTTCGCTCGGGCAGCTAGGAGAATCACGCCTCGGTTCATGTGCGCTCTGAACTGGGCGTCAATATCGGGGTCCCCAGTGCTCTCTTCATCGCTCAAGCGCTGACGGAGGAGAGCTACATACGTTCCATCATGCTCTCCCAGGAGCGTGTATCGGTTGATCTCGCGGTCGGAATCCTCTGGATAGGCCTCTGGGTTAGGGATTCCGGGTTCATCCAGCGAAAGTGTGAAGCCAAGTCGACATAGGATATTCGGGGTCACTCCTGTACGGGACTTGAGCACGCGCAACCAGTTGTCCGCCTCCCGACAGAAGCGGAGGCGTCTAAGCGTGAGCGTTGACATGCGCCCCCTCCCAGAAGTAGCCCTCTTCAGCTTCCGTCCATCCCCGTCGATCGACGAGTCGGTAGGTGTGGGAGGTCTGAGACCGCAGCTGGTCGTAGTGGTCGCGGTCGACTTCAGTGTCTGTTGACAGGACGATAACCTGGTGAGCTGCAGCCGGGAAGTAGTGCTTGACCAGGTTCGCGCGATGGTGTGAGTCCAGTCGCCCGAGAGGCGTATCGATGATCATAGGGAGAGGCCGTCCCGAGACCCGTGCCATTCCCCACAGTAGGGAGATTGCATAGATTTGTTTCTCGCCTGCGGAGAGTGACGATTTCGGAATTGGTTCACCCCTTGAATCATAGAGTGACACCGCGAAATTCTCGGGGTTGATGTGGAGCCGCTGAATGAAGTTGTCCTTTCGGGAAAGCCGTTGAAATGATTCGAGAGCCTGACGCTCGAGCTCGGTTGTCTTGGCGATGGTAAGTCTCCGCAGGTATTCAGCTGCCGCTTCTCTCGCCTGAGCGGCCAGGACTAAGCGAACGGTCGCACGCTCCGAGGCGATTTCCGCCTCCTGCAACCTGCTACGTTCGCGTTCCCGAACACCGATCTCCCTCTGGATTACAACTCGTCGTTCGGTCAGAAGCGTGAGTTCGAGCTCGGCCTTCGCCTGCTTCTCTTGGAGGGTAGACATTTCGGCAACAATGGGCGCCAGTTCTGCTGTATCCGGTACACGGTTAATACGCGTGCGACACTCCCGCAGCTCGCCCTCAAGCGCTACCAGCTTCTTCGCATGAAGGGAGCACCGACGTGCGAGTGCTGGTGCAGCCACCTGGATCGCCTGGACGCAGTTCTGGCGATCCAATTCCGACATGCCATGCAGAATGACAACCCCTCGGATCTGTTCAGGCGCTTTCGCCAGTTCGCTCTCAACCTCTCTGATGGTCTGGTCGACCCATTCTGAGGAATGATCGTCCAAGTGGTCTCGGCGGTTCGCTACTGCGGTTAGCCTTGCCCGAACTGTCTTTATTGCCTCCTCCGCACGAGTGCGCCCGATCTCCCAATCATGCCGAACCCGCTCAAGTTCGAGTTGCCGAACAAGTCGGCCGCCCGTCCGCTGACATAGGAGGAACGGCGCGGCGCCATCCAAGAGTTCCCGAGCGCTCTTTTCGGTTGCGCTGAGCTCAGCCGACAGGTTTGCCTCTTCCTGCCGAAGGTCCTCGCGTCTCGAAGCAAGACCCTCTCCACCCTGAGCAAGTCGTTCCTCGACCTTGAGGATTTGAGCCTCTAGCGTGGCGTGTTCCTCGCCAACACGAGTTGTGTCCTCCTCTATCTTCTGATGCTCGCCATGAAGGCCTCGTAGCTCCTTGTCGAGCTCCCGCAATCGCCGTGCGGTCTTGGCGCGAGCAGTACGCTTGGCCTGCTTGGCACTGAAGACGTCGAGGTCTGCCTGCAGCCTCTCAACAAGGTCCAAACCCAGCAGGGCCTTGATTGACTCGCCGAGCGCAAGCGCCTCTGTTTCCTCCTCCGCCAGGCGTTTGATCTTCTCGCCATCAAAGAAGAAGAGCTGCGCAACCCCCGGGGGGACGAGTGACCGTACGAAATCCGACCAAAGCTCAGAGTCGACATCATCAAGCGGTTCGTCGTTTCGTAGGACGCGTATGCCTTCCTTTACGCCTGCACCACCTCGCGGCTCCCACCCACGCTGAACAAAGTAGCGGGACTGCTTTCCAAGATGGGAGTACTCAAACTCCAGTCCGACAGAAGAATACGTCGCTGCTGAATGCAGGTCCGCTGCGCGGTGCATTCGCTCGCGGAGGTAGCTCTGATAGGCAACGTCGGTCACTCGCGGTCCGAGCGCAAGTCTGCCGTGGAGGCAGATCCGGACGGCCTCGAGCAGGGTCGTCTTGCCTGCTCCATTGTGACCTCCAACGAGCACGATGGGACGGTGCTCACCTCCCCCACGTAGGCTGAAGTCGAGAGATTGCTCGCCCCGGAACAGGCCGAAATTTCTGAGGACGAGACGGTTAAGCATCATCCGCTGAATCCCCCCCGTCAACTTCGTCAACCGCACCGTCCGCCGTCCATCCGATTTCGGTCAGAACCTGCTCCGGGTCACGCCAATCCTTCTTGAGGATCCTCTCAATTTCGTTCTGAACTCCATGACGACGACCAAGCCCCTGGAGCTTGTGCTGGAGATCCATCAATTCACGCATCAGCCCACTGGGGATTTCGTGCTCTTCGCACACCTCGACGAGTACGCGTTCGTCAAGCTCGCTCGAGGCCGGAGCATCTTCTTGAACCCATTCAAGGTCCCGGCCCGTCACTTCGCGATAGATGCGCGGCATCGAATCTTCCCAGTCTCCTTCCTCAACCCGCCAGATCCGGCGGATCTCGTGGAGTTGCTCGTGGCTGATGAGTTCTATCTGCGAATCTGGTCCAGTTCGGCGAACCTTCTTCTGTGCCTCAAGCACCCGGCGGAGAATGTCACGGCGCACTTCGAGTTTGTAGGGCCCCCAAACAATGCGATTGTTGTTCTCCCCCCACTGCCTAATCTGCCCGTTTCTTCGGCGGACCTCACGGTACTCGTGCTTTGACTCCGGGTTGCGCGTGCTCGCGAGCCAGTCGCGGAGCTCCAACAGTGGCTCTAGCCACTCGTCCCCACCTTCGATCATCGCCTCCATGGACTTGTCCCGCTCGACGACAGTGCAGGTCCAGCACCCAAACCTGCTGTTTCCGCACGAAGGCGTCGTCGTGTCCACGACGAGAGGGCACTCGCCTGCCTGGGCGTTGCGGTACATAGTCAGAAGTTGTCTGTTGTCCGCCCCCCAGGGGGATTTCACTGAGAGGAGATAGCTCCAGACATCGTCAGTCGTGAAGAACTCGATGGGCGCGTAAACCCAAGCACTCCGAAGCGTGGAATGCCGCGATAGGAGATCACCGCGCTTGTGATGGAGGCTCATGACCTGGGCTCTCGTGGCACTCTCCGCACGGCGGACGCCGAGCGCCAGAACGACCTCGCCGTAATGATCGACCTGCTCTTCGATGAACCGGTTAGCCGGTTGTATCTTGAGTCGGTCCGTGCACCATCGGAATCGCCGATAGGGAGCGGGGTATCCGCGCCCAATCATGTTGACCCAGAAAGTGTCCTGCAACAACGGAAGCACGATTTGGGCCGTGAATGGCATGTGCTGTTGTTTCGCCGCGGCATTGATCTTAGCCAGGACGCCGCCGATATAGGCTGTGATGACAGGCGACTCGACGAGAGTATCACTGGAGATGACGTGGACGGGCTTCGTCCGCTCACTTTCTGGAAGGCGGACAAGCGCCTCCCAGATCAATTGGAGGGTGACAGTAGAGTCCTTTCCGCCGCTGAAGCCGACGACCCATGGACGGCTGTCGCCTTTGTAGAGAGAAACAATCTCGGCGTAGATATCATCGATGGAGCGGGTCTTGAACACGCTCGCCTGCGTCTTGCTGAGTCCGATTGGCTGCTCAGACTTCGACTCGGGATGCTCGGTGGTCATTCCTCCTCGATCCTGGGGCACGCCCCGTTTCTGCGGCTCAATCCGGGTTGCGGAGGTCTTCTCAACGAGCCACACATCTGATGCTGGCCACTCCCCGAAGGATCGTTGATGTCTCGGAGTTCAAAAGCCCCGCTCACGAATTCTCCTTTACCCTTGGCATCGTGGGTTGGGCCGACTGGCCTTGAGCGTCTAGGTACTCTCGAACAAGGCGGGCGATGAGGGTGCTCTTCTTAAAGCCGCGCTCTTCGCAATAGGAACTGAAGCGCTGGGCCTCCTGGAGGTCCAGGATCACGGTGATCTTGGTGCGCTCCTTGGGTGTCCGACGCTTCCTGACCATGATCTTCATCTCTCCCTGATTCATCCGGAGCGATATGAGTTCATGGGGGGAGAAGGAGTCAACACTTTTCCACTTTTGTCAGCACAAATCCTCAATTCTCCATACTTCTCTAGACTGGCTGCAGGAACGAGCACTTCCAGCGTAGCTGAGCGGCCTCGTGCGCGTGCCCATCCAGGCAGCCTCAGGCTCCGGGCGATTGGGCCGCCGTTTCGGCGACACGGGTTTGCCATTTAGCAAGACCCGCGCCGATCGGGGCGGGCCCCCCCCAGAACCGGGGATCTAGCCTGGCTTCGAGGCGAGATTCAACCCTTCCTGAACGAGTCGACAAGGCCGGGAAGAACCTTTTCCGCTGACCGTCCGATGACGTACCCGCCGAGACGTATCTCCACGATATCCCAGAGCTTGAGGGCCCCGGCCCGGCTCAGGTTCGGGGCCGACCAGCCGAGCCACCGGGCGACGATCAGGGCCACGAAGACGAACATCGTGATCGGGCGCCAGGTGCGCTGGAGCCAGATCTAGCCCTGTGCCTCGGTCCGCTCGAGGACGGCGGCCTGGAGGGCCTGCTGAAGTTCCAGGCGCTTCAGCTCGTGCTAGATCAGACCGCAATCCTCATCGATCCATTGTGGATGCTTAGCATCACTGAATGCCAGCGAGGTGACACAGGCCCTCCTCCGATAGAATCCCCTCTTGGTTGCGATCCCTAGAGCCACCCTCAAATCCGAGAGCAGCAAGGCGTACAGATCGCGGGGTAAGCTCCCAGACATATGAATGCCACCGCGAAGTCCGGACTCCTTGTCATAGCTCAAATCACCGGCGATACCTCCGTGCTCCTCAGCGTCCCACTCGGTAACTGAGAATTGCAGTCGATCATAGCCCCGAACCGGCTCGCGAAGCGCCACATCCAGTTCAAGACTGAGGTGATCACTAACGGCCCGACGCGTGTACGAGTATCCGCTGTCACGTTGTCGTTCTTTGTATTGCGCCCGTTCTCGTGGAACTTCAATCGTCATGTCGTGGGCCACCATGAGCACATGCCATGATTCCACTTCCCCCTGGACGTAAAGTTCAGTGAGGGGTGGCTCCTTTCTCTTCGTCGGTCGCCCTTTCGGCATCTCGAGCTCCTTTCGGCCTCACCATGGCACAGAATCCGACATGCCGAGTCAACTCCCCTATTCCTTTCGCAATGGGCATACCAGCCCAGGCAGCATCTTCTCGGCCGATCTTCCAATGACGCATCCCCCGCCCGATCTCGACGATGTCCCAGCGCTTCAGGGCCCCGGCCCGGCTCAGGTTCGGGGCCGACCAGCCGAGCCAGCAGGCAACGATCAGGGGCGTGAACGTGAGCATGTGAGCATCGCTGCCGAACGCTCCGCTCTCTGCAGACCGCCAGGCAGGCCTCTGCGGGGTGGCCGGCTCTTGTTCCTTGCGACTTTGACAACTTGGACAAGAGCTGGTCGACACCGGCGGAGCTTGGTCAATGACTCCGGCACCGCGGCGGCCGGCCGCCTCGTGCCCGACCTCGTCGCGACCCTGAACCAGATCGAGGTCAGGGGAGGCACCAGCGCGCAGCCCGTGAAACACCTTCGGTCACGGACACCCAGGCCTACCCCACCACCATGGTAATTGGCGCCAGCGCCGTCCCCCTGGCCTCGAACGCCAGCTCGACGACCTCCCTCCCCGAATTCCTCTGTTCGGCCTCGTAACGGACCCCCGCTACCAAATGTGATGAGGGGCCTCGGCGATGAGCCGGGGCCCCTTTGTGCTTCTGTCGAACTCCCGTCCAAGCACCAGCATCGGAATCGCCGCGTGGTGGGGCACAGGCACGTGGACACGCCGCGCCGGCCGCTGCTAGTCTGCGGGGATGGTGGGATTGATGCCGCGCGATCCGTTCCGCGTGAGCGAAGTGTGAGCCGGGCCACTCCGAACGCGTGTCGGGAATGAACCTCGAAGTTATTCTGATCCTGCTCGCCGCCGGCGCGCTGCTGTTCGCCGCGGGGGTGATACTCCGCTCGAGCGCGCGGGCCCGTGAGCGACGCGACCGGGAACGCCGCGCCGCCGCCCGCGAGCAGGGCCTTCACCTCCCCCCATCTCTACATCCGGTGATCGATCCCGACATCTGCATCGGCAGTCTGGCGTGCGTGACGGCGTGCCCCGAAGGGGATGTGCTGGGGATCGTGAACGGCGTCGGAGCCCTCATCGTCGGCGCGAACTGCATCGGTCACGGCCGCTGCGCGACCGAGTGTCCCGTCGGGGCCATCCAGCTCGTCTTCGGGACCAGCGAGCGCGGGGTCGACATCCCGCGCGTCACCCCTCGATTCGAATCGACCGTACCCGGGATCTACATCGTCGGCGAACTCGGAGGGATGGGACTCATCCGCAATGCCGTTCGACAGGGAGAGGCGGTCATCCGCCACATCGTCGAGCAGCTCCCCGCAGACCGCACCGGCAGCGAGAGGCCCGGTGAGATGGAAGTCGGGCCCGCCGCCGGGACCGAACGAGCCGTCGATGACGTCATCGTGATCGGCGCGGGGCCTGCCGGCTTCGCCGCCGGCATGGCGGCGCTCGCCGCGCGTCTCCGTTTCCGGATCATCGAACAGGACACCTTCGGCGGCACGGTCGCGCACTACCCGCGCCAGAAGATCGTGATGAGCGAGACGATCGACCTCCCCCTCGCGGGGCGCATCGCGCAAGGCGTTCTGTCGAAGGAGGAGCTGATCGCCCGTTTCAAAGCGATCCGGCAGGAACACCGGCTTCCGATTCAGGAAGGCGAACGGGCCGAAGACATCCAGGGCAGAGACGGCGATTTCCGCGTCGTGACGAACCGGGGCGTCTATGCGGCGCGCAAGGTCGTCCTCGCGATCGGCCGCCGGGGGGTTCCGCGCCGCCTTGGCGTTCCGGGCGAGGACCTGCCGACGGTGACCTACCGATTGATCGAGCCGGAACAGTACGCGGGCCGCCCGGTCCTCGTGATCGGCGGCGGGGACAGCGCCGTCGAGGCCGCGTGCGCTCTTGCCGATGCAGGGGCGCAGGTTACTGTCAGCCATCGAGGTCTTTCCTTCGATCGGTGCAAGCCCGCTAACCGCGAACGGCTCACGCGACTCAACTTGGAGTCGCGGATTCGGCTGTTTCTCGGGACCAGGCCCTTGAAGTTTGAACCGTCCTCCGTAGTCATCGCTCCGGCGGAGGCGGCTGGATCTCCATCCACAGAAACCCAGACGCTCCCTGCGGATTACGTTATTATCTGCGCCGGCGGTGATCTGCCCACGGCCATGTTGAGCCGAGTCGGCATCCAGGTCGATCGCCATTACGGGGAGCCGGGATGATCGAAGATGGCGCAGGAAAGATGACCGCGAGCGCGACGCGCGGCCCTGATCGTCCCCCGCGACCTGTCTCCCCGTTCGCCGCCGAGATCGCGGCCATCTACCGGAAGCGAAGGCGCCTCGCGTTCCTGCTCGCAATCCTCGGTCTCTGCACGCTCGCGCTGCTGGCCTTGCGCGGCGGGACCTACTATCTTCTCGATTCCGCGGCTCGCCTTGCCCGGCCGCAGGACCATGAACTCCGCCCCTCGGGGATCTGGGGACACGCCGTGGGGATCGTGGCGACGCTGGTCATGCTCGCAAACTTCCTGTACCCCCTGCGCAAGCGGGCGTCGTGGATGCGCCAGATGGGGCCCGTGCCGATGTGGCTCACGTTTCACGTGGCGGTGGGGCTCATGACGCCGCTCGTCATCCTCTTCCACGCCGCTTTCCGCTTCAACAACCTGGTCGCGACCTTCACCTACGGCAGCCTTGTCGTGGTCGTCACGACGGGACTGATCGGGCGCTACATCTACTCCATGGTTCCGGGAACGAGCGGACTTCGCTCCGGCGAGCTCGCCGACCTGCAGCGCTCCTGGCAGGACCTGATGGCGGGGGTCCGCCGCGACGTGGGCGAGAGCGGGGCGCCGGCATGGCTGGAGCGCCTCCTCGAGCCGCCCGTCCCCGCCCGCGAGTCGTCCCTCGCGGGCGCGCTGGGCGCGGTTCTCGCCTGGCCGTTCACGGCGATGCGGGCGCGCGCCGGCGCGGGATCCCTGGCGAACCGCCTGTCCATCGAAGGGGCAAGAGACCTGCGGGAGGCGGTCGGTCAGATGGTCCGATTGCGGCTCCAGATCGAGTTCTTCGGAGGGATCAAGCGCCTCCTGTCCACGTGGAGGTTCGGGCATTCCCTGCTCGCAATCTTCCTCGTCGCCGTAATCGCCGCGCATGTGGCCGTGAGCCTCGCATTCGGGTACCGATGGATCTTCTGATGACTCGATTCGGCGCGGCGCGCGCCCTGCTGCTCGGAATCCTGCTGGTCCCGCTCGCCCAGTGCGCCGCGGCTCAGAGCGTCTCGCCGGGACCGCTCTCGCAGGCGCATGCGGATCTAGAGGGGATCAAGAGCTGCACCCAGTGCCACGAGATGGGTCAGCGGGTGATCGATGCGAACCGCTGTCTCGTCTGCCACGCAACGCTGCAGGCGAGGATTCTGGCGAGGCGCGGCTATCACGGCTCGGTCGATGTCCTCGGGAAACCGTGCGAGGAGTGTCACCACGAGCATGCGGGGCGCGAGACACCGCTCGTGAACTGGCCCGGCTCGCAGAATATGTTCGACCATGCGAGCACGGGGTGGCGGTTGGTGGGCGCGCACCACGAGGCAGCCTGCGGCGATTGCCACGACGCGCGGAGGATCCGGGCGGAGGAGGTCCGCAGCGATCTATCGCGGCATCCGGGCGCGCGAACGTTTCTCGGGCTCGACACCGCATGCGCCTCCTGCCACTTCGACGAACACCGCGGTCAGCTCGCGGCTGATTGCGCGTCCTGTCACGGCCTCGATGGTTGGAAGCCGGCCCCGAGCTTCGATCACGATCGGAGCGGATACCCGCTGCGCGGAAGCCATCGGAGCGTGGCCTGCGAGAAGTGTCACTCGAACGCCGTCGATCCTTCCTATTCGGTCGCTGCGTTCCCGCAACCGCGGGCGGCGGCGTATCTGAAGTTGAAGCCGGTCGACCACGGCGAGTGTTCCGCGTGCCACAAGGATCCCCATGCGGGGCGGTTGGGCGCCGCGTGCGGCTCTTGCCACTCGGTCGATTCGTGGACGGCCGTGGCAGCGGCGGGCAAGACGGGGGCGTTCAACCACGACCGAACACGTTTCCCGCTTCAGGGACACCACCGGGATGTCCCGTGCGGCAACTGCCATCCGATCGGCGCGGGGGGCGCGCCGGTGCTGACTGGTTTCGCATTCGCCAATTGCGCCGATTGTCACGAAGACGCCCATGCCGGACAGATCACGCTGACGGACGCCTCCGGCGGCGCGATCGATTGCGCCGCCTGCCACACAGTGGATGGATTCACGCCCGCGCGCTTCACGCTCGAGGACCACGCCCGCACGCGTTATCCCCTGGCCGGGGGCCATCAGGCGGTCCCGTGTCTCGCTTGCCATCCCGCGGATTCAACGCTGCAGAAGACCGCGTCACGCCGCCCCCCGCATGTCTTCAAGGCGGACCCGACGCGCCTTGCGTACGGCGACCGCGATCTGAGGGACTGCCAGACGTGCCACGTCGACCCGCACGGCGGCCAGTTCCGCGCAAACGGACCCGGTCATCCGGCGCGCGCATGCAGCGACTGCCATCAAGTCGGGTCCTTCCGTGGCCTGGAGTTCGATCATGGGCGCGACACGTTGTTTCCTCTTCGTGGGAAGCACGCGCAGACCGCGTGCGCTTCCTGCCACCCGGCGAGGGGGGAACACGGCGAGACCACGGTGCCGGTTTATCGCGGGACGCCGTTCGCCTGCGATGGGTGCCACGCGGACACGCATCTGGGTCAGTTCGCCTCCACAGGCGCGACGACCTGTGCGGATTGCCACACCGAGGACGCTTTCGTGCCCGCATCGAGATTCGATCACGGGCGGGCGCGTTTCGTACTCACGGGCGCTCACGCGAAAGCGAAATGTACAAGCTGCCATCGACCGGTGACGGTCCTAGCGGATCGACCGCCGGCCGTGCTCTATCGGCCCCTCCCGGTTGCCTGCCCCGATTGTCACGAGGATCCGCACCGTGGCGCGTTCCGTCTCGCCGGCGGCGCGCTTTCCTGCGAAACATGCCACAGCACCGCGGCCTGGGAGCGGGTGGGATTCGATCACGATCGAACGGCCTTCCGGCTCGGAATCGCACACGCAGGCGTCGCGTGCGCCTCGTGCCATCCAGCAGGTCAGACTTCGGCGCCGCCCCGCGTCTGCGCCGGATGCCATGCCGATCCGCACGGCGGCGCGCTCGGCACCGCCTGCGAGAACTGCCATCTGGAAGCAGCAAGCTTCCGCGATCCCGGCGCCGCCGCGTTTCACGAGCGCACGAGCCTGCCCCTCCTCGGCCGCCACGCGGCGATCCCCTGCGAGTCCTGCCATGCGGATCGGGTCACGGCCAGCTGGACAGGCCTCGATCCGCGCTGCGGTTCCTGCCACATGGGCGACTACGACCGCACGAGCACGCCGGGGATCGACCATCGGGCCTGGGGCCTCTCCACCACCTGCGTGAACTGCCACGACAGCTTCCGATGGGATCCGGCGTCATTCCCCGAACACGAACGCTGCTTCCCGATCCGAACGGGGCGCCACTCCGGAGTCCCGTGTCTCGGCTGCCACACTTCACTGCCGGCGCGCCCGGTCACAGGATGCGCCACGATGACCGCCGCCTGCACCCGCTGCCATGACTGCGACCACCACCCTCGGGTCGCCGGCTTCGAATGCAGGGACCGCAAGTGCTACGAGTGCCATCCGAACGGAGGAGGGAACTGATGCCGCGGATGCGCGTGATCGCGATTGCGCCCGCCCTTGCATCGGCGCTCCTGGGCGGCCTCGTCTGCACGACGTGTGCAACCGATCTGGAAGGGCACGTGATCCAGGTCGCCGCCGACGCGATCTATCTCGATCAGGGTGCGCTGGATGGCCTGCAGCTCGGTGACCGGATCGTGCTCCGTGACAAGAGCGGGACGCCGATCGAGATGACCGTCGCGCGATTGGCGGATCATCACGCGGCGGTGATGCCGGTCTCGGGAGATTCATCGTTCGGCGACAGATTGACCGGGGGCGATACATGGACGGCCACGAGCGTGACTGCGAAAGCCGGGGGTTCCGAGAACACCCCGAGGACGTTGCCACGCGTCGCCCCCGTCGATCTGACAGACCTCGACGCCGCATGGAAAGCGGCTCTTTCCGCGCCGGCCGCATTGCGTCCATACCGCCCCGGCGATCGAGCCGCCTACCCGGCCAAGCTGAGAACGGAACGTTGGGCTCGCGTCACGCCCGGCGTCCTCATCGATCCCTACCGCGCCGGCGTGTCGCGAAACTACGCGGGCGGGTTCCTCACGCTGCGGGGCATGACCACGCTCTCGGAGAGCGGTGCCTTTCGCATGAATCTCGACTGCGACCTGCAGGATTGGGTGACGCGCCCGCACCCCGATCGGCTCCGTCCGTCGAGCAACGCATCGGTTCTTCTCCACGCATTCGCACTCGAGTACGCGCCCGCGCGCGCCGGTCTGAACGTTGCGCTCGGCCGGAATCGCCTCGCAAGCGCTCCCGGCATCCCGCTGCTTGACGGCGCCGCCCTCTCGTGGGCTCGCGGATCCGCTTCACGGGGCCGGTTGTCGCCACCGGTCGAGATGGGGATCTACGGTGGGTACCTTCCGGACCCGTTGACCCTCGACCCCTCAGCGGACCGTCTCTCGCTCGGCACGTTCGCGGCCGCAGCCGGATCGGTCACTGCGGGACTCGCCGGATCCGCCCGAGGCCGTCTCTCGCTCGTCCGCGCGAAGCGCGTCTCTCAGGAGGACGCGCAGATCCTCGTGTCACTCGCGGCGCCAAGCGGAACCGCGCTTGACGGCGGCGCCACCGTGAGCCGTCCTCCCGGCAAGACCCGGACGACGGGCGCGTGGGCGGGGCTTCGCGCGCGCACGGGTTCCTCCGAGGTCTCCGTCCGCTGGCGTCAGAGCCAGCCCGTGCTTGATCCGACGCAGGTCGCAACGGTTCGGGAAGTCCTGGGGGACCTTGCGACGTCCCCGGGACGAACACAGCGGGCCGAGATCGGCATCTCGGCGCCCGTGGGCGGCGCCGGAGGAAGGATAGAGGCGAGTCTCGGCCGCTCGAGCGGGACGGGCGGGTTCGATCGATGGACGGCCGACGGCCGCATGGCGTACCCGATCCGACTCGGTCCGTTGTCCCGCTGGGTCGTCGCGTATCGCGGATCGTCCGGCTGGCAGGAGGGCCAGGAGGGCGAGCTCGGTCTCCGCCTCGAGATTGCCTCGTGGAATGTGGAGGTGACCGCCGGCGGAGGCGAGATTCATGAGAGCAAGGCGGACCACACGACGGCGATCGGGCGCGGCATCGTCAGCGTTCGCCGCCCGCTTGGCTCCGCGGGGATGATCGATCTGCTCGCCTGCGGACAAGGCGAGAATCACTCGCTGGCGGCGACAGGCAGGCTCGCGTTCTCATGGCGGTTTCTCGGGGGTGGGCGTTGAGAACCCGCGCGCTCGTCGCCGCGGTTGCCGGCCTTGGATTGCTCGCGATGCTGGGCTGCTGGAACTCATCGACCTATCCACCCTTGGAACGCCACCGAATCGATGCTTCGAACCACGGGACCTATTTCCCGATCATCGGGAGCGCGGTCCACGCCGGGATGGATTGTGAGGCGTGCCACGGCGGCACACCGACGTTTCTGCAGTTCACGTGCATCGCGTGCCATGACCATGCTCGGGCCCACACCGACTCGACGCATGTGACCGTCACGGGCTATGCGTACGCCGACACCGCATGCTATGACTGCCATCGCGACGGAACGGCGAGCGGTGTCGATCACGCTCGATTCTTCCCGATCGGCACGGGGACGAGACACTCGGCCCAGCAATGCGGCGATTGCCATACGAACCCGCACAATCACCTGATCTTCACCTGCATCTCGTGCCACAGCCATGCCCAGGCTCACACCGACTCGACCCACACGGGCGTCGCGGGTTACGCATACGAGAGTCACGCGTGCCTGAGCTGTCACCCCAACGCCGAGGTGATGACGCGGGACCAGCACACGCCGTTCTTCCCGATCGCGACGGGCGCCCACGCCGCCAATCCCTGCGGCGACTGCCATCAGACCCCCGGCCGCTACGAATACTTCACGTGCATCTCCTGCCACGACCATGCCCAGGCCCACACGGACTCGACCCATGCGGGGGTCGGGGGCTACGTCTACGACAGTCCGTCCTGCCGGAGCTGCCATCCGCAGGGCACGGTCGTGACGCGAGCCGAGCATCAGATCTACTTCCCCATCGCGAGCGGACTTCATGCGGATGCGTCCTGCAGCGCTTGCCATCAGACCGCCGACTTCCGCGCCTTCACGTGCATCTCCTGTCACAATCATGCCCAGGCCCACACCGACTCGACCCACACGGGTGTCGCGGGTTACGCATACGAGAGTCACGCGTGCCTTAGCTGTCACCCCAACGCCGAGGTGATGACGCGGGACCTCCACACGCCGTTCTTCCCGATCACGACGGGCGCGCACGCCGCCAATCCCTGCGGCGACTGCCATCAGACCCCCGGCCGCTACGAATACTTCACGTGCATCTCCTGCCACGACCACAGCGCCGGCGTGATGGATCCCGCGCACGCGGGCCTGCCCGGCTATACGTATGACAGCCCATCCTGCCTGAGCTGCCATCCGCAGGGGACGTTCATGACGCGAGCCCAGCACCAGTCGATCTTTCCGATCGCGAGCGGCACCCACGCGCTCGCGTGCGGGGATTGTCACACGACCCCCCGAGATTTCAGCAAGTTCGAGTGCATTCTCTGCCACACGCATGCTTGCAGCCTCATGGATCCCAGGCACACCGAGGTCGGGGGATACTCTTGCGCGAGCCGCGAGTGCTATCGCTGTCATCCGACCGGCCAGGGAGGCGGTCAGTAGGACGCCGGATCGCTCCGCCGGGCTGGAAGCCCGCCGCGAACGGGTGATATCTCCACGATTCTCCACGATTCGGGTGGCGGGATCCGTCCCGGCACCCTAGCATGGTTCCGCGGACATTTGCCTGTCCGTCGCTCTCGCAGTCGTTCCGGTGAGAATTCGGGCAGTTCAAGCGAGTAGACCCCGCAGTGCCTTCCGCACACCGCGTATCGGCAGAGCTCGGAAAGGGGGGAGTCATGTCACGATTCAAGATGATCTGCATCTGGGGAGGGGTCCTCTCCATCTGCCTGTTCCTTCCGGCGTCGCCGGCGCTGTCGCAGGCAAGCGGCAACGCGGATGGCCTTCGGATCGATCCCGTGGATTCCATCGTGGGACCGGCGCTCGACCCGCAACCGCGGGCGGACGTCCTTCTCCCATTGGACGGGACCCTGCTCCTTGGGATCGAACCCGGCATCCTGATGGATGACGGTTCCGTGATGACGGACGGCGGCGCGAATCGCCCGCCACAACCACCCACGGCGTTCGAGCGGATCAAGCTGGAGATGGCCCGCGAGGCGGTGGAAGCGGCGAGCGCGGCGGGAACGCTCATGGTCTGCCCTGAGGGTCAGTCCCCCGTCGTCCCGCCCCCGGCGGACATCGATGCGATGAAGCGGCTGCGGGCGCTGGAGACTCCGCCCGCTCCAATGCCGCCCGAACCGGCGGAAGTTGGTATGCCCGGTCGACCCCTGCAGGAGAAGGGTCCGATGGGGATGACCGCCGAGGAGCGGGTGAAACTCAATCGGCCGGCAGCCCCCGCACCGGTGCCCGGGAAGGAGGGCAGGTAGGATGAAGCCCCATGCCCTCATTCCAGCAGGAATCGTGCTGCTGATTGCGGCTTTCCCCATTCACAAGGCTTTCGCAGCCCAACCGGTGCCGCATCTCGGCAGCATCTCGGAAGTGGCGCTGGAAAAGGCCCGCACAGATGCTCGGGCGCCAATGGCCGGTTCCCCCGCCGACTGGGAGGACTCGGCGAAGATGGAAGCGGAGCGGCAGTCCTGGCAGAACGGCCGGTACCCGCTCGGTTCCGACGACGACGCCACGCACTACGCGCGCGGCAGCACGCTCGTCATCCACATGTTCGTCAATCACACGGGCGGGACCTGGACCACGGCCGACATGCAGGCCGCCGCGGCGAAGGCGACGACGGCGAAGGACTGGTACCTGAGCATCGCGCCGAGCGCCGCGAACCTCCACTTCGACAACGAGGGGGGTTCCGGCTACTGGTACTACGTCGCCTCCGTCCCCTACGACATCAACAACACGTCCAACGACTGGTCGGAGGACGCTCTCGCCAGCCTCGGCGTGGAGGACGCCGACGGGGACGGATACCGCGTCGATGACTTCAGCCTCGCCCTCATGCGGTGGGACGGCGGCTGGGACAACGTGATCGTCGTCAACGAGGCTGCCAACGTCGAGGGTCGCGCGTGGGCATCGTTCGTGTTCGCCCGATGCTTTCTCTACACGGACAGCAACGCCAGGGTCTGGTGCCACGAGTGGGGTCACATCTTCGGGGCATGCGACGAGTACGTCGAGAACGGCCACTGCGGCAATGGAATCGATTGCGGTCCATGCCAGGGGTGGTACCTATCCTGGGTTGCAACCAACTCCAATTGCGACCTTCCCACCTGTCCCCAGGACGTCGAGTGCGTGATGGACAACAATGTCGAGGCGTTCTGCGATTTCACGTCCGCCCAGTGGAGCTGGTCGGACGACAACTCGGACGGCATCCTGAACAACACGAAGCGCCGCGTCATCGACAACAACTTCGTCTGGATCACGGAGATCCCCTACGGGAGCTACGCCTACTCCACTAACACGACCGACGGGTACGAGATCTCGCAGAGATGGAACACCTGGCAGGCCGTGGGGCTTCGCAGCCCCGCCGGAAGCGACTACAACCTCCGCCTCTACGCGGAAGACAACCACAACTATCTCCTCGCGTCCTCGTCGCAGAGCGGGGCCAACGTGGATTTCATCATGAGCGACTACAACCACGATCGCCTGGGAAACGAGCACCTCCAGGTCTCGCTCGCTTCCGGCGCCGCGAACAGCTACCGGCTGCACTGGGAGAGCGGCGCGCAGATGCTCTATCCGAACGGCGAGGTGCGGACCGGGACTTGGTCCGGGCCGTGGGTCGTCCGGGCCTGGGACGTACCCCTCTTCGGCGGCGAGACGATCACCTTCACGCTCAAGATCCTCTCGGGGGACATGGATCTCGGGATGGCGCTCTTCAGGTCGAACGGCGACTACTACCATGCGGGTCGCAGCGCCGCCCTCTGGCAGCGCGACGCCGGAGGCGCGGGCCAGGACGAATCGTGGACCTTCAACGTGCCGGTCGACGATGTCTACGGACTCGTCGTCTGGGCGAACGGCTACTACAGCGGGGATTACTCGATCCAGGTTGGCCCGTCCGTCGCCACCCTGGCCGAGGAAACCCCCGTCTACAACGGCTCGAGCCTCGGCCTGTACACGTACAACCCGAACGCGTTCTCCTGGGCGTTCGTCGGCGCCCGTCCCGATGACGGCACCGACGTCACCCTTCGAGTGTTCGGGGATGCCTACTTCCAGGACGAGAAGGCTACCTCGGCGGGGCAGAACGGGATCGAGTTCGTCGCCGCGGACTACACCGGCGGGTATTCCCAGGATTACGCGCGGGTGGCCCGCCAGTCGGGCTCGGGGGGGCATCGAATCGAGTGGGAGCAGGACGATGACCTCCTGGCGGGCTACTACTACGGCACGTGGTCCGCGGGGCACGTCGGGAAGATGTGGGACGTGCCGATGAACACGGACCAGACCTACTTCTTCCGCGAGTACCACACGAGCAGCTCCCTCGACACGGGGATCTACCTCTTCCACTCCGCCGGAAGCGACTTCTACTATCCGCGCAACGCGGCTGCCGCGTCGAGCAACACGCATCCGCCCGCCGACGGCGGCGAGTGGTTCACCTACACCGCGCCCTCCAACGACTGGTACGGGTTCTGCCAGATCGTGAACGACAACTCCTCCGGTACGTACAGCCTGTGGTTCGGGCCGAAGTACACCACCGCATCGGACGAAGAGATCACGAGCGCCAACGAGATCGTATGGATGCAGGGCTACCCACCGGCTCGAACCTGGGCGGCGTTCGGAGTCCGTTCATCGGAGACCGGACAGGCGTCGATGTGGCTCTACGGGGATGCGGCCTACTCCGACGGCACCCGCCGGGCGAGCGATCTGGCGGTGACCGGGGTGGCCTACGTGGTCGCCGACTACAACCACAACCCGCTGGGATGGGCCTACCAGCGCAACCGCCGGACCGTCGGCACCGACGCGATCGACTGCGAGTGGTCGTGCGGCAACCGGCCGATCCAGTTCGTGCCCGGCCAGGACCAGATCCTCAATCTCAACTGGCCCGCCCGCGATGTGGTCGAGGCGTACGACCTGTACGTGAACGGCGCCGTTCACGGCGGCCAGAGCGTGATCGTGGAGGTCACCGACCTGAGCGGGAGCATGAACTTCGGCGTCGCGCTGTACGCGTCCGACGGCTCCACGTACTACGCCGATCCCTCGTCGGCGCTCGTGCGCGCGAACGCGAGCGGCATCGGGGGCACGGAGCGGATCACCTACCGCTTCACGCGCGAGGACTGGTACGGGCTCGTAGTCTTCAACCTGAACGATGCGGGTGGCGACTATCAGATCAAGATCATCGATCCCGCGACGGTCGACGTCGCCGGCGTGGCTCCGGCGGCCCTGGATCTCCGGGCCACCTCCGCGAATCCCTTCACGGACCGGGCGACCCTCCAGCTCAGTCTCCCCGCGGCCGGTGACGTGGACCTGTCCGTCTTCGACGTCGAGGGGCGCGCGGTGCGGTCGCTCGCGCAGGGATTCCTCGCGCCCGGCGTCCGCTCCTTCGTGTGGGACGGAACCGATGACCGCGGCGCCCCCGTCGCGTCCGGCGTGTACTTCGCCCGTCTGCAGCATCGCGGGGACGAGATCCGCGTGAAGCTCGTGCGGTCGCAGTAAACAGGCGAGTTCGGCGGCGCTCCACGCGCGCGCGGGTCCCCGGTTTCCTTCAATAGGCCGGGGACCCCTCCTACACGGCCCGCGGCAGCACGATGCGCGGACGGCGCACGCCGATGCGGAGCTCGGTCGTGCCGTCGATGAGGACGAGATCTCCCTTCCGTTCGCGCAATACGGACAGTACTTCCGGAGACATCGGCCTCGCCTGGGCGCCGAATCCCTCCATCACCACGATCGTGAACGCTCGGGCCCGATCGATCACACTCTCGATATGAAGACTGCCGCAGATCAGACCCGCGCAGCCCTGCTCGGCGATCGCGGTGAGATCGTCGCGCCTGGCGACATCCTTGAAAAGGATGCGCCCGGGTCCCGGCTCGTCGAACGTGAGCACGCCGTGCGCTTCGCCGCCCATTCCCCAGATCCCCTGGATCTCGATGCCGTCGTTGATCACAACGCAACCGCGATCCGTGACCTCCTCGACGCGTCCCGGCACCCACGCCGTGATCTCGAGCTTCTCCAGGAGTGGTTCGATCAGGATGATGCCGCGGTCGTAGTCGATCTTCACGACCGTGCCGCGGACGGGCGAGGCGCTGAAGCGAAACGGGCTGCGGCCGGTCCTGGCCGCGATGTGCTGGCCGCGATCGACGGACTGGCCGACCTGGACCCGAACGTACGGGCGGATCGCGTCTGGGGTCATGAGCAGATCACGCGCGACGTTCACCGCTGCCAGCTCGCGCGCCTCCTCGGTCCGCTCCCGCACGACAAGCACTCCGCTCGGCAGGATCCGCTCGATCCGCCCCCCTAGCGGCGCCCGATAGGTCTTCTCCGAGAAGACGTTCATCTTCCGTTCGGCGATAAGATCCCCGGCCCGAACGTCGTCCCCCACATTCCGCAGGAGGTATCGCGGAACCTCGGAGGGAGGGATTTCCAGCGCGCCGGCGACGTCGAAGAAGAACGGACGCTGGAACTGCCGTGTGCTGCGTGCGATGAGGGTGTCGGGCGCGATGATCTCGTCGCCGACACCCACGAAGACCTCTCCCGGAATCGCCAGCTCGCGCCGCAGGCGGATCTCGCCGCGCCGGATGCGCGGGCCGACCGCGATCTCGGGCCGTGGAGACGGAATGGACACCTCGACCTTCTCTGCCTCCGCGCCCACATGCAGCTTCCCCATTCGGACGAGCCCGACTTTCAGGAAAAGATCGACGGCAAGCTCGGGCGCAACCTCCGAGAGCACCCCGAGGTGCGGCGACATGAACTCCCCGTCGAGCGCGACCTCGATCGTGCCGCGCGGGCGGAGTCCCTGCGCGAGGATCGCCGCGGCCACGCCGCGCTCGGAATGGGACAGGATCCCGCCGCTGCCGATCACGAGGTCATACCCGCTCAACCGGAACGGACCCTCGGCGATCTCCTTCCGACCCCACCCCGAAACGCCGAGGAAGCGGTCGCGAATCGAGAGATCGTCCTTGCCGCGGCTGAGGGTGAAACCCTCGAGGACGCGCATGTGGTCGCGCACGGCCTCGCGGATCGCGATGGCGGCGACGGCGCGTTCCATCATCACCTCGTCGGCGGTCGACGGGAGGCGCGTCGGCCGAAGGTGCTTGTTGCCGATCAGGTCCCACAGGGCTTCGCGCGACGGACTCCCCCCCTCTCCCCCGGACATGCCCGCTCGACCGAAATCCGCGTGCAGGACCTCCTCGATCGCCTCGATCCCGGCGGTGCGCACGACATTCACGATGCTATAGCTCATCCCGAGGTTCGCGCTCACCGTGCGAAGGACACGCCCGTTCTGCGCCGTGAAAACGTCCGTCGTTGCGCCCCCGATGTCGACGGCGAGAATCTTCCCGTCGAGCCGCCGCGAGGCCAGCGCCAGGATCTTCCCGACGGCACCCGGCGTCGGCAGGACGGGCGCGCCGACCCACGTGAGAAGCCGGTCGTAGCCGGGCGCCTGGGACATCACGGTCGTCATGAAGAGGTCCTGAATCGCGTCACGCGCGGGCTCGAGCCTCTCGCGATTGTCGGATGGACGGACGTTCGGCACGGCGTGAAACAGGAACCCGGCGCCCAGGGTATCGCGCACGAAATCGGTCGCGTTCGCATTCCCCGCGTAGATGACCGGGAGCGGCGCGGTCGCGCTCAGCTTCGGCCGCAGTCCCGCTTCGCGGATCAGTTCCGCCAGGAACACCGGGCCGGTGATCGCTTCGCCGTCGAATCCCCCGGCCAGGAGGACCATGTCGGGGCGAAGCTGCTTCAGAGCCTGGATCTTCTCGTACGGGGTGCGGCGGTCGTCCATCGCGATCACGTCGAGTAGGATCGCGCCCGCGCCCAGCGCGACGCGCTCGGCGCTGCGGCTCGTGATCTCGCGGACGAGACCGGTCACGACCATCGCGAGACCGCCTCCCGCTGACGACGTGGAGAGGTACGGCACGGCCGGCGAGGGTGACGCGGCACCGCAAGTTTCACCGGACCCGCTCAGCAGCTCTTTCCCCGTCGCCTCTTCGAGCGCCCGGAACGACTCCACCACCCCGACCATCACATCCGCGTGGGGTTTCTCGACCGTGGTCGGGACCTCACGCCGCACGCAGCTCCAATCCGCCGCGCCGGTCGTTCCCGGATTCCTCTGAAACAGAATCGCCTTCGTCGTCGTGCTGCCGACGTCGGTGATGCAGAACTCGCTGGAATCTGGGGAAATCGCCGAAGGCATCGATCTGCTCCGTTTCGAAGTTCACTCCTCGGTCGCGATGGGAACGGGGTCTGCGATCTTCCGTCGAAGGGTGCCGCCCCGCTGTCGATCGGTCAAGTCCCTGAATCCGCATGGAAGTCAGCTTATCGATCCGCTCGAAGTGCTTGATCGCGCCAGGGCTCGGTTAACGGATCCGCTCGGACGATGCGACGGCGCTCAGGGTCCTCGAGCAGATCTCGCAAGACACCGCGCTCGCGATCGAAGTCCTCGAGCAAATCTCGCAGAACACTTCGCTCGCAATCGAAGTCCTCGAGCAAATCTCGCAACACACCTCGCTCGCGGTCGAAGTCCTCGAGCAAATCTCGCAAAACACCTCGCTCGCGATCGAAGCCCTCGAGCAAATCTCGCAAAACACCCCGCTCGCAATCGAAGTCCTCGAGCAAATCTCGCAAGACACCCCGCTCGCAATCGAAGTCGAAAAGCGGATCCGCTCGACCGTTGCGACCGATCCTGGCCCCGAAATGGAGCCTCGCTCCGCCTCAGCGTGTGGAGGGCCTGCCGGAGGTTGTGTCCCGCCTTGCCCGGGCGCCGCGTGGGAGGGGCCGTCCCCTCCCACGCGGCGCCCATGCCCGCGGATCTCGGTTCAGGAGCATTGGGGAGCGGCCGACTCCCCGTGATTCTATTCCGATTCCCGCTTCCGCCGGTCCTGGATCCCGCGATAGAGCAGGTAGAGACCGAATCCGATCGGCACCACCGGCCACCAGTTCCTGATCCAGTCCAGAGGGACATCGAACAGCGTGTGCAGAAGGAAGAGGATGCCCAGTGTGACGAGCACGACACCTCCGCCGATCGAGCCTTTCTGCCCGGTCAGGACCAGCTCCCGCCGGAGGTCCTCCGGTCCCAGACCCGAGACGGCGTCGTTGTACAGGCTCGCAACCCGGACCGCGTCGATGACGTTGTACAACCAGAAGAACGCGAGGAAGAGCCCGAGGAACGACACGAGGCCCATCACCGCCCTCGAGTTCAGAAGCGTGATCACGAACGCGACCACGATCAGGTTCGTGAAGCCGCGCCGGTAGTAGCCGACATAGATCTGACCGAGCCCGGGCATCAGCGACAGGAAGCCGGCAAGAGCCTGTGATTTCCTGCGCGCTGCATGCACTCGAGTCGGCTGCCCTTCGCTCGGGTTCATGTTCATTTCCTCCTCGCTCATCGAGATCGAACCCCTGTTCGTCGACATCTGTCGTCCCTCCCTCCGCTCGATCGGGTCGCCATCCTCCCGAGCCGCGTGTTGCGAACGGGCCCACTTGCTGCCGTTCATGCTCAGGGATACGCGCGCCGCCCGAGGAAGGTTCGGTCGTAGACGAATCCTGCCAGCAGTTGCCGATGCCGTCGCGGAGATCGCGAATCGCGCCCCAGATCTCGATCGTGTCCCATCGCATAAGGGCGCCGCCGACGCGCCGCGCACACGCGCCGGTCACGTCCAGCGTGGTCACGACCCGCGCGCTCGTCCGCTTCATCCCGATGGAGATGGACTTCGCCTCCTTGGGCACCGCAGGACGGGCGGGCGCCGCGACCAGATCGTCCCCCACGCGATGGACGAGGCCGGCGAGCATCTCCGTCGCGTGGGCGAATCCGCCGGCCGCCCACACCGGGACGCCGGGATCGCGGAGCGGGGCTTCTCCCACGAACCCGGACCGCGCGCCGCCGATCAGCAGAAGAACCATCGCGGCGCAATAGGCGAGCTCCTGGGCGAATCTGGGACGACGGACCAACCGCCCCCACCACCGCTCCACTGCCTCCAGGGGCGTGGGGCGCTCGACTCTGCGGCGCGACGTCCGATCGAGTACATCCAGGACGAACCGGACATCGGGTTCGACCTCCGCCATCGCCGGCAGGTCGGCCGAGAGAGCGCGCAGCGTGGCCGCGATCTCGCGGCACCCGGCGCAGTGCTCGACGTGCTCCGCGATCAGGTCAACGTCGAGCCCGGAGAGGGTTCCGTCCACCCACCCGCAGAGGCGGTCTTCGATCTTCGCGCACACCGGCCCGCCGCTCGTCCGCCGGAGGATCGATGTCGTCAGACCCTCACTCGCGACCGCATCCAGAGCCGCCCCCTCGCCGGACAGGGATTCGAACAGGCGCCGGCATCTTCCGCATTCCGCGAGGTGCGCTTTCGCGGCCGCGCGCAGCACGGCGGGGGCAGAGTCCCCGACGAACAGATGGAGCTTCTCCTCGAAATCGCGGCAGTTCATCGTGAAACCCCGACTTCCACGCCGTTACCGGAACTCGGGCCTTCGTCGCTCGACAGCTCGATGACCTCGCGGGCGAGCTCGATCCGCGCCCGATGCGAGCGCGACTTGATCGTCCCCAGCGGCAGGTTCAGCGTCGAGGCGATCCTCTCAAGGCTCATGCCCTCGATATCCTTCAGGATCACGATCTCGCGATTGATCCGGCTCAACTTTTCGAGCGCGCGATGGATCAGCGCCCTCCTCCGCTTCCTGTGCAGGTTCTCCGCGGGATCGGGTTCCGACGAGGGCAGGTCGTACATCTCCTCCACGGGGACGGCGACCGCCGACGGACGCGCCTTGATCCGGCGAAGCCGGTCGATCGCCGCATTCCGAGCGATCTGGATCATCCAGGGGACGAAGGTCTCGTCGTTGGTGCACGCATCGAGACGGCGGTAGATCCGGATGAAGACCTCCTGCGCCAGGTCGCGCGCCTCTTCGGCGTTGCCCAGGTAGAAGAGCGCCAGGCCGTACACGCGTCCCTGAAAGCGCCGCACGAGCGCCTCCCAGGCGAGGTCGTCCCCTTCGCGGCAGCGCTCGATCAAAGCGGTCAGATCCATTTCCGCACCATCCTAAAGCAGCGGGACGCACGGGGCTTCGGGAAGGTTGCATCGAATCTCCAGGGATCCCGGCCTTGACCGAGACCATCCCCTGCCGGAATCTCGGGTGGTTCGATCGCCGGCATCGTTCGAACGGGTTACCGAAAGGCATGGTTCGCATGTTTCTCCTGATCAACTCGGCCGCGAAGGCGGGGGTCGCACCGGGTGTCGCGGCGATGCGCCGCTCGGCTCCCCTGCTCGATGTCCTGGAGACGATCCTTCGCGCTGCGGAGGAGGACCGCACGCAGACGACAGTCGGCCTGGGCGCCCATCCGAACGCCGTCGGTGCGGTCGAGCTGGACGCGAGCCTCATGGACGGCCGGACGCGGCGCACCGGCTCGGTCGCCGCCCTGGAGGGATTCCTCCACCCGGTATCGGTCGCGCGGCAGGTGATGGAGCGGCTGCCCCACGAGATCCTGGTGGGGGCCGGGGCCGCCCGATTCGCGCGCGAGATCGGAGCCGCGCCCGCGAATCTCCTGACGCCCGAGATCGAGGAGCAATGGCGGCGATGGCTCGGCGCGAACCTGACGGCCGAGGCCCGCGAGCATCTCGAGGAGATCCCGCTCGCCGAGATCATCTGGCGCACGGCGTTGCCGGGATCGCATCGGGATACGGCGATCGCACTCGCAGGCAATGGATCGGGCCTCGCATCGGGCACGAGCACGAGCGGATGGGCCTACAAGTACCCGGGCCGCCTTGGAGACTCGGCGCTCATCGGGTGCGGACACTACGCGGATTCTCGTTTCGGGGCGGCAGCCTGCACCCACACCGGCGAGATGACGATCCGTGCCGGGAGCGCGCGTGCCGTAGTTCTCGCGATCGAGCGCGGCGACTCCGCTGAGGCTGCGTGCCGGGCAGCCTTCGCGGATCTGCGGCAGCTTCGCGAAGGCTTCCTTTCCGACGTGGTCATCTACGCCTTCGACGCGAAAGGCGAGCACTTCGCGGCCACAACGGGGGCAAAGGCCTCGTACTGGTGGTGGACGGACGCGATGGCCGAGCCCGAGGAACGAACGCCAGTCATCGTCGGCTGACCCGGCTTCTACATCCTCCCCGGTCCGTGCGAGAGAGAGAAAAGATTCCCCCACAGAAGAATCGGGGCTCCCAAGAATCCTGCTCGCGATCTCAGTCGCCGCATAACGGGAGTGTACGGGGGGCTGTCCGGGCATCGTCGACCTCACCGGAGTCATCTATGTCCCAGGGCAGTACAACTTTGACCAGCAGGCTGCCAACAATTCGAACATGTTCGGCGTGGCCAACGCCGACCGCGCTGCGCATCTCTATCGCAAGTACGCTCCGACAGCTACACCAACGCGACCGCAGCCGCCCTGCAGATCGCCCTCTGGGAGTCGGTTTACGACGGTGACAACGTGGTCGATAATACGGGCAATTTCAAGTACACGGGTGGTCTTGCTACTGTCGCCAACGGCTACCTGAGCGACTCAGGAGTCGACCCGAGCAGTGGCCAGCTTTTGCGGCCGCAGCAGGGTGGACAGGTCATGATCGGCCCCGTCCCGGAACCCACTTCGATGCTTCTGCTCGGAATGGGTCTCCTTGGCACGGGCATCATCAGTCGCCGCAAGAAGTCGAAGTAGCAATCCGGCGACCGGCAAACGACCCGATGTTTGAGGGCCCCCGATTTGAAGGTCGGGGGCCCTATTTGTTGGCCGTCTCCGCGATGAACTACAGGAATCGATACGTGATGCCGATCGACAGGGTCTCCTTGAACTGTCCCGCTGTGCGGATCGCCGCCCGGACCGCATCCGCGTTCGACAATCCTCCCCCCATCGCCGCGATCGGCTTCACCGTGTTGTCGTACTTGTCGTAGATCCAGCGCGTGTAGAGGTTGACCGAGATCAGCTTCGTGATCTGGCTCGTGAAGATGTTCTCCCAGTCGGTGCTGATCATCGTCGTGAAGCCTGCCACGTCGGGATCGAGCTTCGCTGCGGTGAGCTACGCGGGGGTCATGTCACCGAGCGCCTTCTTGCCGGAGAAGAAGACGGGCTGGTAGACGGTCAGTTTCGAGGTCCAGGTGACGCGCTTCTGTAGGATCGCGGACTTCGCGTCGGTGACCCATTCGATCCCGCCGTCGGTGGTCCCATCGCTCTTCGTGGCGCGGTCCGTACCGACGGTTGCGTTGACGAAGGACCTTCGCGAGCTCTCGTGGAGCGTGAAACCGAGCCGGCTGAGCACCGAGCGATCCTCACGGGAGACGAGCACCCGCGCGCCCCCCCCGGATTCGCTGAACTTGAGCGGGTTGAGAGAGAGTCCCCTCCCCAGCGGGTCCGACCTGTCCTGGAGCTGGCTCTCGAAGCGCGCCGATGCGAACGGGTCGACAAAGCCGCCCAAGGTCACCCGAAAGACCGTCTCGGCATCGATCAGATCGGTCGACTTCTCGGGGCTATCCCAGATCCGCTGCCCGCCTGCGGCGTGCAACTGCTGATGGGTTTGACCGTATGCAAGCTTCAGCGTTCCGGTTCCATGGACCTTCGCGTTGAACCGCCTCTGCAGGCCGGCGTTCGTGATGAAGGTCCAGATGATCGACCCATTCCCCCCGCCCGCCCAGTTGCTGCTGTAGGTGCCCTGCGTCAGCGTGACCCCCGACTCCAGGCTGGGAACCCACTTCCCGATCTCGATCGCACCCTCGTCCTTCTTGTCCTGCGCGGCCGAAACGGTCGCGAGGAACGCGACAAGAACAACAAAACAAGGGATGATGATCGCTCTCTTCATGACACTCCTCCCGGTGGTTCGTTGGAGAGGAGAGTATGCGGGCAGGGCCGGGACCGGAGTCAACCCGGTTCGGCGGGGCGCGATCAGCCCTCCGGCAATCGAAGGATCTGCCCCGGCCGGATCGTCATGTTGCGCGGCAGCACGTTCAGCCGGCGCAGCTCCGCCTCGGAGACGCCGAACCTTTCCGCAATTCCGTGGGGCGTGTCTCCCGCGTGAACGATCACGTGCCGGACCGCGGCGGCGCGCACCGGGCGTCCCGACGCGGACCCCACACTGGAGAGAAGGTGGATCGGTGGGGGAGATTCGGGGGGCAGCCTCGCGATCGCGTCGGCAAGGCCGGCTCCGACCGATCCGGCGGGAAACCGGATCATGGAGTGCGATCGATCGGGGGTAATTCCGCGGACGTACTGTGGATTGAGATTGCTGACGACGCGCTCGGAGATTCCCGCCAGGCGCGCCGCCGTGCTGAGCCGCACCGGCTTTGCGACGATGACGGAATCGAACGCCGGGAATCCGGTCGTGTCCGAGGAAGACCGGAAGCCGTACATCTCCGGATCGCGCGCGATGATCGATGCGGCGAGAAACTGCGGGACGTAGTCCGATGTCTCGCGCGCGATCATAGAGGCATCCGAGAGACGGAAGAACGCGCTGTCGCCCGCCGAATCGTCGTAGAGACGGTTCAGGCCACGCTCGATCGGGCCGGCGCCTGCGTTGTAGGCCGCCGCCGCAAGGAATGGAGATCCGAACTTGTCGAGCAGGTCGCGCAGATGCCGGGCGGCGGCGTCCGTCGACTTGAACGGATCGCGCCTCTCGTCGACGAGCCCGTCCACCCGAAGGCCGTACCTGCGGGCGGTTGCCGGCATGAACTGCCACATTCCGACCGCGCCCGCCCGGCTGACCGCGCCGTTCGCGAAACCGCTCTCGATCAGGGGGAGGAAGCGGAGATCCTCGGGCAGATCGCACGACGCGAGTCGATCGCGGATCATCGGCAGGTAGGGGGCGCCGCGCTCGAGCCAGCGGCCCATGCGGTCACGTCCGGCATGGGTGAAGTACTGAAGATAGTGGGCGACCCGCGGTTGGGCCGCGTATTTCGACGGATCGCTTTCCGCGATCGCACGCGCCGGCAGATCGTCCGCGCGGACGACCCCAAGAGGCGATGCGGTAACCGCCGTCGCGCCGAGAAGCAGGATGGCGATCGAACGAAACGACATGGACATCGTCCGGGGAGATGCAGGAACCGTACCCGCGGCCGGAAAAGCATATCTGTCTGGCGTCGCAGGACTTGGGGGAACACTCTCGCCGGCGAGAGGTCCCTCCGGCGGCATTCCTTGCCGCATCGGACGCCGAACGGCGGCGAGATCTGCCGCGCCGCATCAACCGCGCGATCTCGCGCCGCCCGACGGATCAGGTCTGTTTCGGGTGGATCCCCAGATCCCTGACCATCCGAAGGAGGATCGACTCGATCACCTCCGGCTGGTCATAGAAGCCGCTTGCGATCCGCTTGCGCACGCGGCGCAATCGCCGAGGGGTGAGGTTCTGCATGGAGGAAGAGGGGACCGCCGGTTCAGGCACGATCTCCCCGGATCGATTCCGTCGTGATTGTGTCGTTCGACCCGGGGAGATCGGCTTCACCGCGCTGTCTCCATCCGCTCTAGAAGAGTTTCAGGATGCTCTGCTGCGCCTGCGACGAGAGGCTCAAGGCGACGACGCCCAGTTGCTGGCGGGTCTGCAGCGCAAGCATGTTCGCGCCTTCCTCGTTCTGGTCGGCGGCCGTCAGCAGATCCGCCCCCGTCGAGAGTGTATTGATCATGTTCGTCGTGAAGTCCTGCCGCGTCGTCACGACGCTCAGATTGGCCGACAGCGTCTTCGCGTTCGCCCGCAAGGTGCTCATCGCGCCTTCCAGGTCCGACACCGCCGCATCGATGTCGGTGTCCGATGCCCAGTTGTTCAGGGCCGCGTCGATCCCGAGGCCACCGCCGCTCGTCGCGTCGAAGCCGGTGATCGTAAGGGTGGATGATCCGTCCTCGTTGAAGTCGACCGTCAGGGAGTCCCCCGCGAGGAAGTTCGTTCCACGGTAGCTCGAGTCGCCCGACAGCTGGTCGATCTGGGTGAGCAAGTCGCCGTACTGGGCGGCGAGAGTCTGCCGATCGGCGGCGGAGGCGCCGCGGGCGGCGGCCGCGAGACCCTTCGCCTGATCGATCAGCGTGGTGAGTCCGGTGATTCCCTGAAGGGCCGCCTTGACCGTCTGGATCGCTTCACCCATCGAGTCCTTGCGCGCCGCGAGATCGCTCGCCCGGCTCATGTGATTCTGAGCAGCGAAGTAGGCGGACGGATCATCAACCGCGCTGTTGACCCGCTTGCCCGTCGAGAGTCGTTGCGTGGTGCGGGCCTGAAGAGCTGCGACGAGCTGGAGACTCGCCAGGTTCTGGCGCATTCCTCCTGCCAGGGTGATGTCGTTGATCGGCATCTTTCTTTGCCTCCCCCTCATCTAGAGGTTCATTCCTGCCGGGCTTTCTGCCCGGACGCTAGTTCCACTAGCGACTCTCTAAGCGTCGGAACGGAGGCACGGAACTTGAGGGGGGATCTCCCCTATTTGAGATAGTTGAGGATCGTGGTCTGGAGGACTCGCCCGACCACCGAGTAGGCGCTCTCGAGCGCGGTCTGTGCGGTCATGACCTTGACGAGCGACTCCGACGGGTCGGCGTCGCGCAGCGCTCCGATCTGGTCCTGCAGGGTCCCGGCCCGGCTCGCGATCTGCGTTCCGATGTCCTGGATCTCCTTGAGGCGGGATCCGACCTCCGCCTGGGCCGCCAGTGCGCCGTTCTGTCCGTCGCTCAAGCTCACCACGGCGTCGTTGATCGAGTCCGGAGTCCCCGATTGCAGCTCCTGGATGAGGTAGTCGAGCGAGTGCAGGATCGGCGAGAATACCTGGTCCCCCGTGTGGTTCGTCTTGACGACCAATCCGGTGTCGATCTCGGCGGTGCGCGCCGTCGAGTTGCCCGCGTAGGTCCCATCCGGCTGGAAGGGGGGATCGGACGTGCGCGTGCCGCCGAAGATGTACTCCTCGCCCACCTTCATGTTGCCGAGGGAGATGATCTGATCCCGGATCTCCCCGACCTGCGTCAGGGCCGCCTGGCGCAGCGGGTCGGAGGGATCGTGCCCTGCCCCGCTCATCGCAAGCTCCTTGGCCTGCGCGACCAGGTCCCGCAGGGTCGTAAGGACGGCGTCTTCCGTCGAGAGCCGGGTGTTCGCGGAGGACGAATTGCGCTGGTATTGCCGGATGTCGTTCAGGCTCGATTGCATCCGCATGATCTGCGCTGCGTCGACGGGGTTGTCGGAAACCGTCTGGACCTTGCGGCCCGTGGCGGCTACGCGTTGCGCGTGATCCAGGGCTTCGAGGTTCGTCCGGATGTTCCGAAGGGCGTTCTGGAAGAGCATCCTGTTCGAGATCCGCATGGCTCCCCCCTCCTAGGAGGCTGGCCGGGAGCGGGCGCACCCGGCCACCCCACTTATCGACACGCGCCCGGAAATCCTTTACGATCGCTCCGTATTTTGGCTGGTCTTTCGTCGGCCGGTATCGCATCTTCGCCGATAGCAATTTAGGAGCAGAGATGTCGACGATCCTCTGTATCGATGATGAGCCCGCCGTCGGAGTGGTGCTCGAGGACGCGCTGACGCGTATCGGGCATCAAGTTGCGCTCGTTTCCGGGGTGGAGGAGGCGATGCGGGCGGTCCGAGCCCAGCCCTTCGACCTGATCATCGCCGACTACCCGATGGCGGATTCCGGGACCCCCGACATCCTCGACCTCGTCCGCCAGGAGGAGATCGAAATCCCGGTCATCATCATGACCGGGTACGCGAGCGTCGAGAACGCGGTCCTGTCGATGCGGAAGGGGGCGGCGGACTACATCACGAAGCCCCTCCGCTTCGAGGCGCTGAGGATCGCGGTCACGAACGCCCTCGAGGTCACGCGGCTGCGGCGCGAGAACGAGAACATCAAGCGGGAGATCACCACGCTGCGCGGCCTGCGCAAGATCGTCGGCGAGAGCCGGGCCCTGCGCGCCGTGATGGAGACGATCGGCACGGTCGCCCCCACCCGAGCCACGGTCCTCCTCGAAGGCGAATCCGGGACCGGGAAGGAACTGTTCGCGCGGGCGATCCACGAGCAGAGCCCGCGGCGATCGCAGCCGTTCATCACGGTCAACTGCGCCGCGCTCCCCGAGGGGCTCGTCGAGAGCACGCTGTTCGGCCACGAGCGCGGGGCCTTCACCGGCGCAACGGTGCGATTCGTGGGCGCGTTCGAACGCGCCCACAACGGGACCCTTCTGCTGGACGAGATCTCCGAGATGAGCCCGAATCTCCAGGCGAAACTCCTGCGCGCGATCCAGGAGCAGGAGTTCGAGAGGGTCGGGGGGAGCCAGCCGATCCGGGTCAGCGTTCGCATCGTCGCCACGACGAACCTCGACCTCGCGGCCGAAGTCGAGGCGGGACGTTTCCGTCGCGATCTCTATTACCGGTTGAGCGTCGTGCCGATCCGCACGCCGCCGCTGCGCGAGCGGCTCGAAGACATCCCGCTGCTCGTTGCGCACTTCGTCGAGCAGTTCGCCGAAGAGCTGGGGATCCGTCCCCCGCATGCCGCGCCGGAGACGATCGACCACCTGCAAAGGAGGACGTGGCCGGGGAACATCCGTGAGCTGGCAAATGCGGTCGAGCGGGCCGTGATCCTCTGTCGGAGCGGCCAACTCCTCCCCGAGGCGTTCGGCCCCGATGGGCCGGCGGCCGGCGTCGCGCCCGCCACTTCCCGCGCGGAACCGGAGTTCGAAGGCGATCGCGCCGGAGGATCCGAACGCCACCGTGCGTCGCCGGAGGACATGCTGAACCTGAAGCTCCTCGAACAGCGGGCGATCGAGCGCGCCCTTGCGACCACGGGCGGTCATCGAACGCGGGCGGCGGGACTCCTCGGGATCAGCGAGCGGACCCTGCGAAACAAGCTGAATTCGCGGCCGGGCGAAGGCTACGACTCGACGGGGCGCGATTCTCCAGAAGACGCTTCGCGCGGGAGCAACGCTTCGATCCTGAGCCTCAACTCCTCCAAGGCGAAAGGCCTCAACAAGTAACCTGACGCGGCGGCGTCCCGCGCCGCACGCACGTCCTCTTCGTCGTCCCTCCCGGTCACGATGAGCACGGGGACCGACGCGGTCTCTGCATTCGCGCGGAGACGACGGGTCAGTTCGATGCCGTTGATTGCGGGAAGATCCAGATCTGCGATGACGAGCGCCGTGTCCGGGCTTGCCTGCGCGAGCGCTTCCTTGCCGTCCGAAACGCTCACGATTTGATCGCAGCCGGCATCACGCAGAGCGGAGGCGTAGATGCGCCGCATCGTGGGGGATGGATCGCCCACCAGGCCTCGCATCGTTGGATCCGCTTCCCCGCCCTAGTCCTGAGAGGAGTTTTTCCCGAGCGCGTCCGCGAGGCTTTTCAGCACCTGGTCACGGACCTCGGGTCGGTCGTAGTAGCCGCTCGCGATGCGGTCGAGTATCTGACGCATCCGCGCCGGCGGAAGGTCCGATCCGGCGACCGCATCGGAGCCTGCAGTTCCCTGCAGGTCCCGCGCGACCGCCGAGATCTCGATGTCGTCCCGCTTCTCCCCTAGCGAGGAGAGACGGGGACTGGACCTGTCGTCTGGGCGCACGGGCGCCCCCGTGGGCGCCCTGTCGATTCTGCCCGGACCGGTCCCGGACGTCCGACCGGGAGCAGTGGGTTGGATATCCATCGTCTTCTCCTCGCGATCCCCGCGTCCTGTGAGGCTATCCGCCTTCTACCACGTATTGTCGGTCGCTCGAGGACGAACTTGAGGAACTTTCCCCTCCAGGGGCCGCCTGCGCGAGGTCTGAACTCGCCCGGGACTGATTCTCGGCCTGGGAGGGGGCGGACGGCGTCTCGGCCGGCCGCCCCTCCAGGTTGTCCCCAACAACTAGAACAGCTTGAGGATACTCTGCTGCGCTTGCGAGGAGAGGCTCAAGGCGACGACGCCGAGCTGCTGGCGCGTCTGGAGGGCCAGCATGTTCGCCCCTTCCTCGTTCTGATCGGCGGCCGTCAGTTGGTCCGCCCCCGTCGTGAGTGTGTTGATCAGGCTCGTCGTGAAATCCTGGCGCGTCGTTACGACGCTCAGGTTGGCCGACAGCGTCTTGGCCTCGGACCGCAGAGTGTTCATCGCGGTGTCCAGGGCCGCGACCGAGGTGTTGATGTCGGTATCGGCCACCCAGGCGTTGCTGGCCTGGCCGATGTTCAGGTCCCCACCGGTGGTGGCGTCGAAGCCGGTGATCGAAAGGTTCGAGCTTCCGTTTTCGTTGAAGTCCACCGTCAGGCTGCCGCCGGCCAGGAAGTTCGTGCCACGGTAGCTCGAGTCGCCCGCGAGCTGATCGATTTGGGTGAGCAGATCGTTGAACTGCGTGGCGAGGGTGGACCGGTCCGCCGCGGTGGCACCACGGGCGGCCGCCGTGAGACCCTTCGCCTGCTCGATCAGCTTCGTGATCCCATCGATCCCCTGGATCGCGGCCTTCACGGTCTGGATCGCCTCGCCCATCGAGTCCTTGCGGGCTGCAAGGTCGCTCGCGCGGCTCGTGTGGTTCTGAGCCGCGAAATAGGCGGACGGATCGTCAACCGCGCTGTTGACCCGCTTGCCCGTCGCGAGACGCTGGGTGGTGCGGGCCTGCAGGGCAGCCACGAGCTGAAGGCTCGCGAGGTTCTGGCGCATGCCTCCGGCCAGAGTGATGTCGTTGATCGCCATGTGATTCGACCCCTTTCTAGGGAAGCGTCATGACTACCCCGAACTTCTGCCGGGGTACCGGCGGAACTTGGCATTTGCCGGCATCTCAAGGATCGGAAGACGGCGGAGGAACTTGAGGAAGTGCTGCTACGCTGCCGCGCCCGGCGCCGCGACGAGGATGTCCCGGATCGCCTCGAGTGTCTTGGCGATCGGGCCATACCAGTTACCTGGGGATTCTTGCGCACAACCGCGCGCGCTCGGATACCAGGCGCCCCAGCGCCAATCCGGGTCGGGACTTGTGAGAACGCAGGTGGGGACCCCGAGCGCGGCAGAGAGGTTCGGGATCGCGGTTTCGGTCGAGACAACGAGATCGAGCCCACGGATCACGACGGCCGTTTCGTAAAAATCCCCAGCGGTCTTCAGCGGCTGCGGGATGCCAAGCTCCTCCGCCTCGTGCTCGAGATGCCCCTTGTGAAGGGAGCACCACTCCACGTCGCGGACATCCAGGAGCATCGCGAGGCTCTCGAGATGCGTCGACCGGATCGCATCGTACGCAAACGACGGGTTGCCGGCCCAGTTGATGCCGATCCTCGGCTTCCCGTTCGGGCGGATCGCCGGCGCGGGGACGTGGAGCCAAGGCTCGTTCGGGATCTTCTCGACGGAATCGCAGCCGAGCAGGAACGGAAGGCTCATCGTCGCGCACCACACGTCGTAGCGAACGTCGGTCGCGTCGGTCGCGACCTCGATGCCGGGAGCGATCGTCTCGATCAGTCGCGCGAGGGGTTTCTGAACAACGATGGTCACGGCCGCGAAACGATCGAGGAGCATCGGGTAGAAGCGGCTCATCAGGATCGTGTCGCCCATTCCCTGCTCCGGGATCACAAGGAGCCGCCGGGCGGGCATCGGCTCGCCGTCCCATTCCGGCTTCTGGAGTCCCCTGCCGATCCCGAGCAGGCGCTTCCGCTCCTCGCAAAGGGGAAGACCGCGCGCGAGATCATCCTGAAGCAGGTAGGAGTAACCGAGATTGAAGCGGGCCATCGGGAACGCGCCGGCGTTGCGGAACGCCTCCATCGCTTCCTCGAACTTGCCCATCCCGCGCTGGGCCATGCCGAGGTTCGTCCACGCGAGCGGGTTGTTCGGCGTGAGCTTGAGAACCAGACCGGCGAACTGGGCGGCCATCCGGTAGTCGCCCGTTCGGAGGAGGGCGGCGGACAGGTTCAGCATCGCGTCGCGGCAGGCGGGGCCCGATCCGGCGGCGTCGATCGCCGCCGAGAAGCACTCGACCGCGCCTTCTGGGTCGTTCGCGTCCAGGCAAATCAGGCCGAGCAGATTGTTCGCTTCGGAGATCTTCGGGTCGCAGCGGAGCGCGAGACGGCACTCCCCCTCCGCGAGGCGGTTGTCGCCACTCTTGCGATACGCCTCGGCCAGGTGCGCGTGATAGAGCGCGTTCGACGGCGCGATCGCGACCGCCCGGCGAATCAGACGGATTGCCTCGGCGTGACTCCGCTCCTTGAGCTTGATCAAACCGAGGAGGTGCAGGGCGTCCGCGTGCTTTGGGAATGTCTTCAGGATCTTCTCGTAGAGGACCCGCGCGCCCGCGAGGTCGCCCGCGCGATGCATCTCGATCGCCTGTTCCAGGGCTCCTCCGTCGAGCCTGCGCTTCATGACCCGCTCCCGGTCGGGAAGATCGAGAAGAAGACATCGACGCTCAAGGTTCCTGTGAAGTCGGTCAGATCGTCAGTCGGGATCACGAACAAGGCGGGATCCTCCTTGACCAGATAGAGATTGTCGTGGAGGCGCTCGTAGCCTTCCTTCTGGACGGCGTCGTGCGGGAGTGTGCGGATTGTCATGGGCTCATCCTTCGCCTGGCTGCGTACGATCGCCCCGGTCAACCGGACGATCTCGCCCGGGAGTCCGATCGTGAGGCCGAACATCCGGTTGCAGCCCCTGGAGATTTCCAGGGAGAACCGGTGCCAGACCCTTCCTCTGTTGTTCAGGCGATACTCGCAGACCCTCGACTCGGTGAGGTTGAAGCCCTGGCCGGAGTCCCAGTAGAACACCATGTGCCTCGGGGGCTCGCACGAATCGAACGCCTCGGGGCCGACGTTCCTCTGGTAGATCGACGCGACGGCCTCGGCCATTCCGGGACCGATCGTTCGCGCAAAGCCGAACGGCCAGTAGACCCGCGAAGGCGGCAGGCTCGCGATCTGATGGGCGGAGATGTGGCTCTTCTCCCACTCGTTCATGTCGACGACGTCGAGGAGGCGGCGCGAGGCCTTCGAGCCGAAGTTCTCGTCATGTCTCCACTCGCCGAAGAGGCCGATCTCGACGTCCAGCGGTCGCGCGACGGAGCGGATGCAGATCGCCTGATAGTAAGCCTTCAAAGCGACCCGCCGGTCCTCGCCGATCGAGAACGCCGCCGTGTGCTCGGCCCACAACGATGCGTAGGTTCGAATCCCCTTCTGGATCGCGGCGATCTGCGCGCACTGCTCGGCCGGGACGCGGCACGCATCCAGGACCGGCTCCCCCGCCTCGGTGTACGAAAGCGTCGTTCCGCAGTCGGCCATCAGGCTTTGCTCGACGATCTCGGGAGACCGGACGAAGCTGTGCGCCATTGCGACCGGCTGGCCGTTCTCGGCGAGCCACCCCTCGACGACGGCGCCGCTCGATTGGGTCTTGTGCACTTCGCAGCCGGTCACGAGATAGAGCCCGTGGCTGCGGATCGGGATCCCCTCGTGTTCGAATATCCTCTGGAGGCGATCCTGGATCGTCCCCTTGTACCCCAGATCGATGAAGGCGATCGTTCCTTTCATCGGTACGAGTGAGGCGAGGTGGCGCAGCAGCCGCGCGCGCGCGGCCGCGCTCGAGCGGACGATCTTCTCCCGGAGCGGGGCGGACCGCGAGATGCGACGGATCAGACGGGCGGACTCGACCGGCGCCAGTGATTCGTCCGGATCCCCGTCTCCAACGTCCCCCGGGTCGAGGCCGAGCTGCTCCAGGATCGCTCCCCTCTTCTGTGGGGAAGGCCGGTACACGAAGCCTCGCAGCTCTTCCTCGGAGGCCGAGAAAATCGATGACTTCAAGGCCGCGTATCGCGACACGAAAAACTCGCGGGCGAGGAGGGGCGACCCTTGCCCGTCGATGACCTGCTTCAGGATCCGCCCTTCGCGCATCAGACAGAGGGCGGTCGTGATCCCGAGGGCCCGGCACTTGGCCGTGACCCAATCGCAGAACCCCGTGACGATCGGCCCGAGGACCCCCGCGCCCCACTCCTCGTACTGGGTGTCGCAGGCGAACATCGCCCTGCCGCGGAGGGCGGTCATGCCGCAGTCGTCGGATTCGAAGTACGCCGCCCTGCGGCTCAACGGCTGCGGCAGCTCCGACTCGATCATCCCCTCGTATTCGTCCGGAAAGGGCCGGCACCAGAAGCGCTCGATGCCGAAGACGGCGGGGCCCTCGATGTCGGCGATATAGTTGTCGCCGACGTGGAGGATCCGCTCCGGGGGAACCCCACCCTTCTCGATCAGCACCCGATGCAGGCCCTGGTACTTCGAAACCCTCTCCTCGCTCGACAGGACGATGCGGTCGGCGTCCACCCCGACCAGCGCGCGGATCTGCGCCCGGCTGAAATACGTGTCGGAGACGAACGCGGTCTTCATGCCTCGGTCCCGGGCGTGCGCGAAGATCTCCCGCATCGCGGGATTGACCCGAACGACCTCGATCTCGGTCTCGAACTCGATCCTCGCGACATCCTCGGGCACAATTCCAAGGAGGTAGCCCTTCGGGAACTCGAGGTAGATCTCGTCGAGCGTCACCTCGGGGGAAGTCCGGCGCTTTCGCGCCCTCTCTTCCGCCTGGATCCTCTCGTGGACGAAGCTCCCCGCGCTCGAGGAGCCCCCCATCGCCCCGCGTTCGATGAGCTTGTTCGCCACGAGAAAGAAAACGTCGGCGGGGGCCGGGGCCATTCGCCAGACGAACGTTCCGAAGACGTCGAGGCTCAGGAGGTCGTAGCGACCGCTGTCGATCAACCGCCGGATGTCCCGGATCCGCCGATCCCGCGCGTCAAGCCCTCGGTCTGCCGCATCTAGCGGGAGGGACTGGGCGGAGGCGGTATGCATCGGGGTCAGGATTCCGGGGTGCTGGCGAGCCCGGACGCGATCTGGCGGTTGATGTCGACCAGCGCCTGCAGTTTGTCCGGATCCGGATGGGCGAGGAGGTCGAAGCTCCTCCGATCGATGAAGGCGCTCAGGCGGAGGAGGTCGACGCGCAGCTCGGCAGGCATTTCGTGATCCGGTCGCGCGAGCTCGCTCTGGAAGAATGTCCAGAGGCGTTGGTTGTGGACCAGGGCCAAGCGAAGGCGGGCGTCCCGATCCGGGGCGTCCCAGTTGGCCTTGCACTCCTCCAGCATTCGCGCGGCTTTGAAGAGGGCGGCGGATTCGAGTTCGCGGCTCGATCCCGTCGCCTTCTTCGCCGAATCGTACGCCTGCCGTGCGTTAGCGAACATCCTTCATCAACTCCTTTTCGTGGGCGATCAAGGCGCGGGCGCTTTTCAGCGCCTGGTAGAGCCGTCCTGCGCCGACGAGCCCGACCATGTCCTCGATCAGCAGGCGGCAGCTCGGGGCCGCTTCGAGCACATCGGCGACAAGGGCACGGAACGTTTCGATGTGCGTCTCGCTCTTCTCGGGATCGACGTACATCAATTGGATCGCGAGGTAGACCCGCTCGCACGGCGTCTGCACGGAACCGGGGCTCAGGACGTCCGGCTCGCGAAGGACCGGCACCTCGTTCGAGATGAAGAGCTCGGTGCGCGATTCTCCGTTCTTGATCACCGCGCCACCGATAATGACCCGCTCGTGGGGTTTGAGCGTCAGACGCAACGCCATCGTGAACTCCTCCTTGCGAACGGCATCGCAAATGGACCGGGCGCATCCTGCCTCCTTAAGGATCGGAACGCGCGGGCAGGACTTGAGGGGGGATCCTGAGATTTCGCGCAGGACGATTACGGCCGGAGGAAACGACCGGAAAGGACGCCCCCCCTTCCGGTCGTTCTTTCCGGGCGGACCGGCGCGAAAGCCCGTCGCGCCGACAGCGAGCACTCCGCGATCGGGAAGCGCACGTCCGATACAATCGCATGCCTGCGTGGAACCTCCGCGGTCATCCGACCTCGAACGAGATTCACTTCGACTCCGCGGTACGGACCTTGCACGAGGGCCCCGCGACTTGGTGCGCCGAGGAGGATTCATGATCAAGGGGCTGTTCGGTCCAACTTCGTTGGCCCACCTCCTTCGAGGGGGCCTCGAAGAAACGATGTTGACGAGTCACCAGATCGCGGAGCGCGTCGCGGGCGCGCTCAAGGTGAGTTCGAGCACCGACTTCGACTCTGCCCTCGATGCGGCGAAAGCCAAGCAGACGGGCAAGCCGGACGAGGTCGATCTCCAGCGGGACATGGCGGAGCTGGCCGACACCCAGATCCGCTATGAGGCCGAGGCGAGGCTCCTCCGCGGGACCTACTCGAGCCTGCGTACCGCAATCAAGGGGAACACCAATGCCTGAAATCCCCTTCCCGATCACGCCGCGCCCCGTGCGGCAGCTGATGCCCTCCCTCGCGACCAGCGCTGAAGGGATGGGGATCCAGCAGAGATTCCTCGAGATCATCTCGGCGAACATCGCGAACGCGGAAACGACCCGCACCCCCGAAGGGGTCGCATATCGCCGGCAGGTCGGGGCCATCCAGACGGACCCGCAAACAGGGAAGACCGGACTCGAGGTCGTCGCGGACAAACAGCGCGGACGGCTCGTGTACGACCCCGGCCATCCCGATGCAAACGCCGAAGGGTTCGTCGAGTACCCCAACGTCGACATCAACGCCGAGCTGGTCGATCTCATGATCGCCCGCCGGGTCCATGAGGCAAACGCCACCGTGTTCCAGGCCGCGAAGAGCATGCTCAAGCAAGCTCTTCAGATCTGAGGCGGGAGGGAGTGATGAACATCAGCGGGCCGCTCCAGTCGCCGTCCTTCTATCCCCGGCCCGAGCCGACCTCGCGTCGCGCCGCAGCCGCTGCGGATAAATCCGCGGCGCGACCGAACGAGGACGCCGCGCCGGCGGGCAGATCG